>Ga0172375_10005773_pt1 | contig 17665 bp, 20 predicted proteins | sample LakKiv1m_FD_114537 | JGI IMG/M metagenome (GOLD analysis project Ga0172375, IMG submission 114537) | Freshwater microbial communities from Kabuno Bay, South-Kivu, Congo - kab_092012_11.1m | ecosystem: Environmental > Aquatic > Freshwater > Lake | place: Democratic Republic of the Congo...
ATTGCTTACTCTTAAGAAGATTAATATCTAATAACTGATAATTCATTTTTCTCTTTTTATTGTAAATTATTTTGTTTAGAGAGACATATCTGCTTAACATCATCTCATATAGGGGGTCATAAGAAATACCCCCCAATAATTCTCTGCTAGTTAAAATAATAATATGAGGATTTATCCCTATTGTTTTTTTTATTAATTGTTTTAATTTATCCGGCTTAAATTTTTCTTCAGAGATAACTAAAATATCTACATCATTAAAATTAAATCCGCTGTCTAAAAAAGAACCGGTTATTATAATGTTGCTAAATCCTAACATATTCTTTGAAAACAAATTAAAAATTTCTTCTATTATCCTTACTTTTATCTGTTCTAATTCAAAAAGATTATAAAAAACAAGTTTATTCGGAGTATATTCAATTGAAATATCTATGTTTATTGGTTTTATACTTACATAATTCCCAATAGGCATACCGGATCTATTTTTAGGAATATAAATCTGATCCATCTTGCTGCCCTTGCTTATTCTTCCTATTATTTCCATGTTACGTAATAGTACGTAATACTATATAAAGGTTTTGGTTTTTATAGTTCTCTCCCCCTCTCCCACACACGCTCACTACGGACGGACCAAAAAGCTCACCTTGGAAAAGCAGAACAAGACTTACAGAAACTTTTCTTCAATTATTTGCGAGATTGACTTTCCTGACTTTTCTCTTAATTGCTTCAACTTGTTTATGGTTCCTACTGATAATGTTAGATCGATGCGTTTTCTTTTGAAAGGTAGCTCTCTCGTTTTATCATAATTTTCAAGAGTTTCAAATAGGGATTTGTACTTTCTTTTGATTTGTTCTATTTTTTGCTTACTAATATTCATACACATAGATAGTAGTAAGTAGCGTATAAAGGTTTTGGTTTGCTTCTCCTCCCTAGATAGTTACCTTGTAATCATTTTATAGAATTTTTTAGAAGAGATTACGATTAGTTAATAATAAACTTGAGGAGACGCTAGTCGACTAAATAAAAGAGCGAAGCGCTAAATTAAAAAGAAAGAATAATAAAAACTATTTTTTCTTCTCACACTTATTGCAGATTCCTTTCTTTTTACCCGGACTTACTCCAAACAAAAGATGTGCAATAAACTTATAGCCAAAACCTTCAAGAGGAACACCGCATTTTTTGCATTTGTTCATATTACTATTAGTTTTAAGATTTTTTTATTTCAGTTGCATTTAGATTACAACTAGAATCGCAAACACAAATATGACTCGGATTCACATCAGTCGTATCTCCAACATTATTACAATTCCATCTTATACCCGGATATCTGCCCTTGCATGCATTTTGAGTCATGCAAGACCTATAAATCTGGTTAACATCTTCTTCCATCATCTTCATTTTAGAAGTCAATACTTGATTTTCTGAATTTAATTGGTCTCTTTCAACCATTAAACCTTCTTTGTCTTTGCTTAATTGTGCTCTATCTTCTTCCAGTTGATTATTTCTATTTTTAAGATCTGAGATATTCTTGAATTCAACTATTGCAACTATTCCGATAATAATTAAAAAAACAATTAAACTTACAACAATTAGCTTCCTCTTTTCCATATTATTAGAAGTATTGATAGATATAAAAAGTTTTCTTTTATGAGATATTATCAAGTTACTGGGAGATATTCAAGATGCATAGATTGTTATTATCACAATAATTGTATTGCATTAGCAGTTCAAATAAACTAATTAACGCGGATGTCTAAGCATATCACTAACCTGTTGAGCATATTCATCTTCTGCTCTTCTTCGATCACGTTCTATTCTCTCTTCTTCTTTTCTTATAGAATCTTTAATCATACGAGTAGAAGGGGACTCAGATATGGTCGCATGCCGATAACGTGCTGAAGGTTCTGAAGCTCCTAGGGGAGTGTCTTCAAATCTTGGCATACCTAAAGATCCAGTAGGATAAAAATCATTCATAAGAATACATCTATTTCCTCTATTTATAATTTTTTTCTTTCCGCTTGCTAATGGTTTGATAACTTGATCTGTTAACAAAAATAAAAGAAAAAACTTAAATACAAGCACAACTTGAGAAAAACATGAAAAAGAGGGCAAAAATTATAATTATTGTTGCAATTGTCTTGATTATTTTGGCTATTGTTGGATTTTATTTTTTGAATAAAAGTTTATCATTAGGTCTTTTTGGGTTTGATTTTTCTTCTGGGACAAATGCACTTGGAGGAATTGGAAATGCGGTGAATGCAAATACATTTGAAAATACTAAACTAAATCCATTTGAAAATTCTACAGGATGAAATGAAAAAAATATTTTTAATACTTGCTTTAATGTTATTAACATCTTCTATTTGCTTAATTAGTTTTACTTCTGCATCATTAGCGGATGTAACATATCCTGTAACTGAGCTTGGTGGATGTAGTTCTCAAGTTGATTGTGAAAAATATTGTAATGGTGTTTTAAATATGGAGCAATGCCTTAATTTTGCAGAAAAAAATGGAATTATGAGCAAAGAAGAAATTGAAGAAGCAAGAAAGGTCATGCCATTTATGAAAGCAGGAGAAACTCCGGGAAATTGCAAAGGACAGAAAGAGTGTGATGATTTCTGTAATAAAGATGAAAATTTAAATGAATGCATAGAATTTGCAAAAAAAGCTGGTTTAATTTCTCAAGAAGAATATGAAATGGTTAAAAAGACAGGTGGAAAAGGTCCTGGTGGATGCAAGGGGCAAAAAGAGTGTGATGATTTCTGTAATAAAGATGAAAATTTTAATACTTGTATTGAATTTGCTTATGCAAATGGATTAATTAAAACTGAAGAATATGAAATGGCCAAGAAAACAGGTGGAAAAGGTCCTGGTGGATGTAAAAAAGATGAATGCGACTCTTATTGCGAGGACGAAGCACATATAGAAGAATGTGTGGATTTTGCTGTTAAAAATGGAATGATGGATGCAAAAGATGCTGAGATGGCTAAAAAAACAAAAGGAAAATCCCCTGGAAATTGCAAGGGAAAAGAAGAATGTGATGCATTTTGCAAAAATCCAGATAACATGGAAATCTGCACAAACTTTGCAATAGAATATGGTTTAATGTCTCCTGAAGAAACAGAGAAAATGAAGGAAAATCTTGAATGGTCAAAAAGTTCTACTGGGCAGTGTTATACTCAATGTATAAAAGATGCAGGTCTCACATTTGATGATTGTAAGGAAGATGGTAGCGGACCAGAAGGATGCAAGGCTTGTGGGGATAAATGTTATGATCATAATAATGAAAAATGTTTAAGCCGGGAGAAATGGCAGCAGCTTGATGCTGATTGCAAGGCAAAAGGAAGCGGATATCATCTAGAAGAGGTAAAAGGAGATGATGGCTATGGTAAAGAATGCGTAGTTGATGAAACTTGCGTGTATAGTTCAAGCGAAGAATGGGAAACTCAAGAAGAAAAAGATAAGAAACTTGCAGAGATGCAGAAACAATGGGATGAAGAAAGAGCAAGATATGAAGCAGAACAATCCAGAGGTTCTGATGATAGTGGATCTGGTGGAGGATGCACTCAACCTGGGCCTGAAGGACAATGCAATCCTGGACCGGGTGCTGGTGGAGAAAACACTCCTGCAGGAGGAAGTGGAGGAACAAGTTCTGGAGATGAAACAGGAGGAACACCTGGAGGAGCTACATCTGGTGAGGGTGGTATTGGTAGTGGGGGAAGTAGTGAAGGAGACTCAGGTAGCAGTTCTGGAGGAGAAAGCAGTGGGGATGGAGAGAGTTCATCGAGTGATAGTGGTTCAAGCAATGGAGACAGCGGAGTTACGGGTGCTGTAATTGGTTCTGGAAATTCTAAATTAACATTATTAAAACTTTTTGAATGGATAACTGGGATAAATTAAAAGGAGGCAAAAAATGGAAAGAAAAACAGGATGGATTTGGATTTTAGGAGCAGTATTCTTACTTATTGCGGATTTCTTTACTCTTGGAAACCAAAGTTTTATAACTGCAAACTGGGCAAACACAACAAGTGCACTTATTGGATTTGTTTTATGCCCTGCTTTGATTCTAGTTGGAATTGGGATACTAATACTTGGAAAGAATAAATAGATACTGAAATGAAAAAAATATACCTAATAATTGGAGTAACAACATTAATCATAACGTTAGTTTTAGGATTCTTAATTATTAATAAAAACGGGTCGGACATAAAAAATATAAAATAATCTGGAATGCAAGTAGACTACTCTAAAAATTATTCTGCATCAACTTCAGACATTATAGGTTTTGAAATGAAAAAAATAGGAGAGGGGTTTATTGTTTATTATCATCCAGCAAGTATAGAAAACGCAAATAAAGTTTTGTCAATTTTAGAGCAATCAAATTCAGACCTATATAATAAATATCTTGGCTGGAAAGGAAATAAAATTCTTGTGTTTCTTACAACAGATATTGATGAATATGTTAAAATAGCAGAATTTCCTGGAGGAAAAGAAAATGTACAAGTTGGAGATGGTTCTGCTCCTAATGGAAGAATTTATCTTTATAAGCCATTTGAAGAAAATATTCCTGGAAAAAGTGCTGGGATGATTGTGCATGAAGGAGTTCATGCAGTTCTTTACCAATTTTTATCTTCAGATATAATCTATCTTCCAGGATTTTTAAATGAGGGATTAGCACATTATACTGAATATGTTTTTAAATCTGGGGAAGAATTCTTGCCCCTTGAACAGATTTATCATTCAGACCTGCTTGTAAGCGGAGTAAAAACAGACAATCCAAAACTCATGAGTATAGATGAACTTGGTACAAGATGTGATAACTATATTTCAGATGAAACATTAAACTTTTTATGCAGGGGTCAAGGAACTTTTATTGTATGGAGTATAACAGAAAATTATGGAGAAAGTACTTTTGGAAGATTTTTAGTTAATTTAAAGCAAACTAAAAAGTGGAAAGATTCTTTATCTAATATAACTGGAAAAAGCATTCCAAAATTGGGAGATGAAGTTCGCGAACAATTAAAAATATTAATTGAAAAATGAAACCAGTAATATCTAAAACTTGGGGATGGATTATTCTAATAATCTTAGTCATTTTAGATGCAGTTCTTGATGTAGTTTTTGCAGGAAGTAGTGGAGTCAAGAGTGGGATATGGAGACCCATATCTAATTTTATCGGAATCAAAAACCCAGTATATTTAATTCCATTGGTTTTACTTTTGCTTTATCTCTTAGTTTGGGTGGGTGCGTGGCTAGCAAGAAAAATTGATAAAGTTAAAATTAAATCAGAAGAATTGATTTTAACAACTTTTGTTATAGTTTATGGTGTTTTTGATTTATGGCTTATTTTAGTTTATCTTTTTAGATTTAATTTATTGCCCAATCATTATTATTTAATTCCTATTTTAATATTTGCAGGAATAGGTTATGAATTATGGGCTGAAAAAAAATTAAACTCTAATGAAAAAATTGATTAAAATTTTGCTATCTCTGTAACAAGATACTGGATATTAACCTAAGATTTGAAAATCAAAAGTGGGCTTGAATTAAAGCCAACAATTCTATCGATATGTGGAACACGCTAGGCATATTGGGGAATGATTGTTGCAGTAGTTGGGCTATTTTTGAAAAAGAAATATCTAAGTTAAAACTTCAACTTTTCCGTTATAAATAATAAAACTATCTTCTGCTTGGCTGACTTTAGCTTTTGACTTTTCTATTAATTGGGGGTATTCATGCAAGATGCCTTGCTGTTTTAAAAGTGCTAAAGATGTTAATGCTCTGGTTCCAAATTCTTTCACTAACCAACGAGAAGCAAATGGGAGTGTTTTATAATTCTCATGTATAAACTGCAAAACTTTTCTCGTAAAACTATCGCGTGTATTTGAAAATTTTTGCATATTAAAAATTCCAGATGGTTTGCCCTCAAAAACTTCTCCCAAACCAGTTGTTGCGAATGGCTCTATTGCAAATGCTCCCTGCTCTAACTCTTTGGTATTTGAGTTATCACAATTGGGTATTGTTAGACCTGCGTGAATTTGATAATCATCTAAACTATGGCCAGATAGATTTATTATAGGATAAAATCCAAGAGATTCAATTTTAATTTTTATCTTACTGCCTATTTCATTTAGCTTGGATTTTTCTTTTGAATTTTTCACATGTTCTATTGCTTCTGCTAATGCGGATTCTGATGCATTAATTAGTTTTTTATTTTCTTCTTTATTTTCAAGATCAAAAGTCATTGCTGTATCTGCAATAGCTCCATTAACATGAACTCCAAAATCAATTTTTAAAAGGCCGTGTGCTGGGGTTTTATCTTCATATGAAGGAGTATAGTGTGCTGCAATTTCGTTTATAGATAGATTTGTTGGAAAAGCTGGCTTTGCTCCTAACTTATTAATTTCTGCTTCTATTTTTTCAGCCAATTCAATAAGAGGAATTTGTGGTTTTACTAGTTTTCTTATAAACTCTTTAACTTGTTTTGCTATCTCTCCTGCCTTTTTATAATTTTTTATTTTTTCTTCTGTTAAGCTACATGAGATAATCTCAAGTTCATTAGGATTTTTTTTGATTAAATCTATTTTACCCTGTGCATCAGAGGTCAAACTAGAATTAACTTTTCTTCTTGTTGCACCACCATATTGTTTTTCTGTCATGTTTTTATTAACTGAAAAGAGTTTTTATAGGTTTGGGATTGAAAAAATAAATCTACTTTTAGCAAAAATTAATTGGATTGAATATAATTAATGAATAAGACGATTTGAAAGTGTAAAATGCAGTTTTTCAATGGACAGGTTCTACTTTACTTAAGCCAGAATTTAGCCAAATTCAAACTTTTTCAAAAGCCTTAAAGATCTCTTTTGCATTAAAAATAAGAAAAAAATGGCTTATCTTGCTTGTTAGATTTGTTTTTCTTGGATTGTTGCATATTTTTGGGGTTTACTAACTCTTTATAGTAATCTTTAATAACCACATAAATAAGAAATCTTATGCAGAGAAAAGCTGTTGTTTTTGATTTGGATGGAACTCTAGTTCATACTCCCAAAAGTTATATCTATCGTGTTGTTGGAGAAGTTTTAAGAAATCTGGGAATGAAAAGTGCTCCAAATGAAGATATTGAGAGATTTTGGTTTGGAATGGATAGAGACAAGGTAATCACAAATATTTTTCATAAGAATCCTGCTGATTTTTGGAGAGAATTTATACTGCGAGATACAATTCAATCAAGAATACAAGTTGCAAGAGCTTATCATGATATTGGTTTTTTAGACCAGTTAAAAGAAGACGGATATTTGTTGGGAATTGTTACTGGTGCTCCACTAGAAATGTGCAGGGCTGAGATTGGTTTGATTGGAGGAGACAAATTTGATGAGGTTGTTATTGCAAATCCATTGAGGGGAGTAAAGCCAAAACCACATCCATATGGCCTTGAAGAATGCCTATCTCAATTAGATGTTGCAAAAGAACATGCCCATTATGTTGGAAATGCCGAAGAAGATTTCAGAACAGCTGATCAGGCAGGAGTTCTTCCTGTTTTAGTTGATCGAGGAGAGTTTGATTATGGCCTTGTTTTTTCTTCGGGAGTTGAACTTCCTAAAAATATAATTAGGGGTTTATATGATCTTGGAAAAATTTTAAAAAAATAAAAAAATTGATTAAAATTTTGCTATCTCTGTAGCTTGTTACCAGGTATTAAACCCAGATTTGAAAATAAAATCTAACTTCTTACTCTTCTTTCTTTTGGAAGGAAATTTGAAAGAAGTTTCTTATCTTGAGAAAGTTTTCCTGTGCCCAAGATATCTCGATATTCATCTGAAGATAAAACAGCAACAAAACTTTCTATATTGTTTTTTATGCATTCTTCCTGCTGTTCTTTTGTTAATTCTATGTTATCTCCATAAAACCATTTTTCTTCTTGCTCTTTATTGAGAAAGATTTTATTTTTTGTAATCTGGTCTTTTAATATATGCAACATATCTAAACTTAACCTTAATGTTCCGTCTTCCAACTCCTTACCAAAATAAATTCCAGTTCCTTCTATTGAAAGCAGACCAGAGAGCTCTGATATTTCTTGCCTGGATAATGAGCCTGAAAAAGCCAAAATTCTCTCTCTTCCGATTTTTATCAGCAGGTGATAAATTTTTTCTATTCCTAAATAAGAAATTTGTTCTATAATTTTTTTCTTTTTTGAGTTATCTAAGATTTGAAACATGTTGAATAGTTAGCATTTCATTCTATTATGTAGTCGATTAGCATCTCCTCGACGTTTATTATTAATTAATCGTGGGGAGCAGACATGCGACCATATAATGATTGCTGGGCAACTAATTTTATCTTTCATCTTTTCTCACATCCTTTTTCAGATAATTTAGTTAACTTGCAGAGAAAAAATCCCTCGGTATTATTATCGTGCGGGTATAATCTTCGGGATTTGCAAACTTCTCGGCTTAGTTTTTTTCCCTGCCATTCGCATACTCCTTCTCTTAATTTTAACGGCAGATTTACTTCTTCAATTTTTACATCGAATGTCTCAATTAAAAAATCTACAATAAATTCATTCTCTTCTGGAGCATGCGTGCAGGTTGAATAAACAAGCTGGCCACCCACTTTTAAGATTTTTATTGCTTCTGCGACGAGCTTTTTTTGTATTCCTGCTAGATTTTTTATGAATTTTTCATTCCAGATTAAAAGTGTTTTTGGAGATTTTCTTAATGTTCCTTCTCCAGAGCATGGAGCATCAACGAGAATTTTGTCAAATTTTATTTTTGATTTTTTTAATAATTTCTGGCATAGAAATGCACCATCCATTTTTGTTACTATAGTATTTGAAACCCCACATCTTTCCAAATTTGATGCAAGAATTCTTATTCTTCCCAAGTTATTATCATTTGCAATTATAGTCCCTGAATTTTCCATCATCGTGGCTGCTTGTGTTGTTTTTGATCCTGGAGAAGCACAAAGATCTAAGAATAATTCTCCTGCTCTTGGCTGAAGTGCAAATAAAGATAACATCGAAGAAATATCCTGAACATAATAATAGCCAAGCAGATGCTCCTTAGATTTTCCTAATTCTCCTTGATAAAATTTATTTTCAATTATCATTACTTCTGGAAATTCTTTAAATGGCTGGTTTATTTTCCATCCCTTTTTTTCTAGCCTTGCTTTTAATTTTTCAGGAGAGATTTTTATTGTATTGCATCTAATTGAATCAGGTGTTTCTGTTCTTATTATTTTTTCAAATTGCTCAAAATCTTTTTCATCATCGAATAATAAATGCAAACGCTTTTCAAATTCTGGCTTTATTGCATAGTGTTCCATACTATTAATATATAGTTAGGGGGTTATAAAGCTAATTGCCAAAAGGTTTATATAGTGGGTTGATATTACTTTTTATAAAATGAGCGTGAAGAGAGGATTAACTTTATTTTTATGTGTGTTTATTTTAGTTTTTGCTGGATTGAATTTTACAAGTGCATGGTTTATTAATGGAACAGTTTATGGTCCTAGTGGTGAGACTTTAAATAATACCAATATTTCTGTCTCAACAATTCAGATGGGCAGTGAAATGACTATTGCTTTTATTAATTCAACAACATCAAATGCTTCTGGGTGGTTTAATCTAGAAGTAAATAATAATATTACTCTTATGTATAGTATCTCTTTAATTCATAAAAATTCTACAACAAATGCTGTTGATTTTACTGGACAAAGTCTTCCATATTTTCCTTACAATGCTCTTTCGTCGGGAATAAGCACCAACTTTTACCTTAAGCAAGCAGGAACAATTAATATCACCGTAATAAACAGCACTGCAGCTTATACTGCTGGCTTTGCTGTTCAGATTAAAGATACTAAACTTGGATATCCTCTAACATGCAGTGGGCAAGTTGGAAATAATTATATATGTAATGCTCCAATAAATAGAAATTATTCAATAATGATTTATCCCTCACAGAGTGGAGGTGAACATTTTGTTCCTGTTAGCTTTAGTTGGACTAATTTTAGTTCTAGTGCAAGTTATAATATAATTAATGGACTAGGATTCAATATATCCAGTTACAATGGAACAACAAAAACATTGCATAAAACATTTAATGTTACTGAAAGTTTTGCAAGAATTACTGGTTATTTGCAAAATTCTTCTGGGGCAAATCTTGTATGTGCAAACTTTACAGTTGTCCCATTCTTATTTGAGCCAAGTAATATGATCTTTATGACTTATGGAACTCTCCCATGGAATATAAGTGCATGGACTTCACAAAGTGATATATACAATGAAGCATCAGGATTTTATAATATCTCCCTGCCTTATTCTTCTTCTGAAACAGTAAATTATTTATTATATGCTGCTGGACAAAATGGAAGCTTTTTAGGTAGTTATAAAAATATAACAGTAAACTCTGCTAATGCTTTCTTGAATTTTACAATGCATGAGTTGCTTGGACAAAATGCTATAATTAATATGTCTGGTTCTACTGGTGGAAGTTATGCAGTTAATACAAAAAGGCAGACATTTAATTTGGTTAATGCAACAAACAAAACATTATCAAACCTTAATGCTCATATAGAAACAAGAGTAGACTATTCTTCTTATGGTCTTGCAAAATTTACATTTATGGAGGATTTATCTTCGGGAAATGCATCATTTACATTGCCTCTATTAAATATATCTGGATTCAAGGAGATGAACATTTTCACACAAACTTATTCTCCTAAAAGAGTCTCGACAAGAACTTCTGCACAAATTATGGCAAATAATAATATTACGATGAATGCTTTTAATCCGCAAGGAATTAATACAACATTAACTGCAGCAAGTCTGAATATCTATGCTTATAAATCTAATTCAACTTGCGATGTTCCAAACCCTCCTTCTACTTGTGTTTTAACTTCGTTTACACAAGCTACTGCTGAAAATAATATGTTCCCTTTAGTAATTGCAGGTGGTGCAATTAGTTTAAGAATGACTTATGGAAGTATCTCTGTTCATTATGCAAATGTAGACTTGCTTGCTTCTGGTCCTCCTGAGGCTGATTTTGAAAATAATGCTGGATCAAATGAAGCAACATCTGGATTTCAAAATGCAGCTAAATTTGGAAGTCAAGGACCAACAATATATGACTATGTTCTTGTTGCTATGCCCTATGTAGAGGGATCGTCCAGCACAACAGGATTAAATGAAAGTGCTTCTGTAAACATGAGTATACCTCTATTTTACGATGAGGATTACACAACTCCTATTTGGAATTCTTCTGCAAATGGAACAAATGCAGTTGCATTTGCAGGAAATCATTCACATTATTCTACCTATCAATCTGACTGGCAAGTGCTTATGAATGAAAGCAATACTTGTTTTTTAACAACTACTGGGAATGCAACAATTAATTCTTCAAAACCTTGCCATATGCAAACTACAGATAATAAAATCTGGATAAGACTGCCTCATTTTTCGGGGACAGAACCAACTGCAACAGGTTCAGTTATAACTGCTACAGTTACTACAGTTACTACAACAAGTAGTACGTCTGGATCAACAGCAGACTGGTATTTAAGTTATTATCCTCTTGAAGCTGATTTGGTTGGAGAAGGATATAATAAGGAGTTATTGGCAAAATACCGCGTAAGAGTTAAGGTTGGAACAGAGGACCATTATGTGGGTGTGATAGGTGTAACAAGCACTACTGCAACAATAAATGTATCGTCTAGAACTCAACAAGCAATATTTAATATAGGAGATGAGAAGAAATTTGAAGTAACTAATGATAGTTATTATGATATCTATGTAAAACTGAATGGGATTACAAATAATAAGGCAAATGTTACAATAAAAAAGATAAATGAGTTAATTGAAAGTGTTTCTAACAATGCAAATCAAACTGCAACTGACTCTTCTGAAGATGAGCAAAAAGAAAGTTCTGGCTCATGGATCTGGGTTCTATGGGTTATTGTTGTAGTAGCTGTAATTGTAGGTGTTGTTTTTGGCATTAGATATTATAATCTTAATAAACATCATCATAAGTAATTAAAATTTATATTTTCTTTTTATTAATTCCCCATCAGAGATCATGTGTTGATTTGGCTTTCTTCCCCAAAAATTCTACTTAACTACATCAAAACATAATACTCCCTCCTAATTACAATAGGATACACTATTTTCATTAAAACCACTTGCTCAAGCTTTTTTGCTTTCCAAATTCTTTGATTATTCTTGAAACTTCCTTAAACTTTTCAGGTGACAAGTTAATCCTTGATTTAATTAATTCAAAAGCCTCATTAATCTCTCTTGGTTTTTCTGGAGAAATTGTAAAAGCTCTTCTTGTCAGTTCTCTTAGGATTCCAACTCCGAGAGGGGCGTAGTATTCTTCTCTTATTTCCCTTAGAATTAAAACCTGGGCTTGTTTTTTTATTTTATCAAGATATTCACAGGCAGCAAGACGATTTGCATAGTATGCACCAGTTACATTTTTTGCATATTCCTTTCTTTTAAAAAAACCTTCAGAATCTTGCATAAACTCTATTTTTTTTGAAGGATTCCATATATTGCCAGGGACTTCTGCTTCTATGACTTCAAAAGAAAAATTTCCTGGCAAAAGCAGAATTTCATAATGGTTGCCATTATATTCGTCGTGAAACAATAAAAATTCATCAAGTTCTTTATAATACTTTATTTTTTGCATTAATGTGCTACTTAATGTATCATCAACAGCAGTTATTGCCCAGCGAGTTGGAACAAGTTTTCTTTGAATTTTCACTCCCAAGAGGCCTGCGGATAACAACTTTGAAAGATGGCTTATCCTTATCTTTGAATTATATAACTCAATGAGAGCTTTTTGGCTACCCATATCATAATCTGAAACCAAATAATCTACTTTTCTGTCTACCTTTGGATTTTCTTCTATGTTTATCTTTTCTAATGGGGCTGGATTTGTCATTATAGAAAAAACCTTACTTGGAGTAAATTCTAAGCGGGGTTGCCTTTTTAAAAAGAATTCTATAGAAATTGGCTTTGATGATAGTGCAACTTCCTGCATTTTTTGCTGAATAATATTAGAAGATTTTATGTTTGATTTTTCCTGCCTTGCGTAAATCATTTTTCCCCGATATGATAAAACTTGCTCTATGGAAAAGTTATTAGAAACCCAGTCTTCTGGAGAAGAATAAACTTCTGTATCTCCTTTTTCATCAGGAGAGATTATCCCTGAAAAAACATTTGGATACCCTGTTCTACCTATAAAAATTTCAGGGGGTGTTGAACCTGAAAAATGCTTCTTAACTTTGGGGGCTGATTCTATAAATCTTGATAAAATTTTGCATGGCTTCCCACATAACCCTTTTCCCTTGCATCTTATGCACAAATTCTCCATCTTTTTCCAAACATAATATATATAGTATAGTTAAAAGGTTTTATATTTATTAGAATATAGGTAAAAATCACAAAACCCTAATGGGTTTTATACTCCACACTAAAGCTTCAAAAACTCTTGTTTTTTATAGTGTCCAAAATATTTAATTTTGGCATTCCCAAAAACATCAAAAATAGATATTTTTGAGTGTGCTCAAGAATTCGCAAATTTTTGATGATGTTGTAGATTTTTTTAAGGATTAAAAATAAAAAAATTAAGTTCTCTTTTTTTAATAAGTCAATTTAATCTTTTAGATCGCTGATGCCAAGCATGATAAATAAAAGTCCTATTAAAAGAACGCCCCAAATGACGCCCCCTTTAAGAACAATCCATGCTGCACTTCCAAAGTCCCAGAAAGTTCCCCATGTCGGAGATGCAATCCAGACCCCTATTGGAACGATTACCAAGATCAATCCAACTAAAAGTTCTAGCCACTTGTTCATGTTATATTTTTTAAGAAATCTGTGTTTATAAAGATTTTTATGTTGAGATACTATTAATTTAATGGTGATTACGCATTTGCTCGTCAGAGCAAACTATAAATATGTTAAAAAATAAAAATCTTTGTGGGATTTTAACTTAGATATTAAACCAAGATTTTAAAATAAAAAATTATTTTTCAGATTCTTTTTTATAAGCAACTATTTTTCTATGCTTCCCTTCTCCCTCATATATTGGAACTTCCTCAGATGCTTGTTTTATTTTTGAGCTTGATTTTGATTTATTGAAAGAGAGAACAACTCCAATAATAATAAGAATGATTCCTGCAACAATAAGATCATTTTTGCTGATAGATGCAGGCAAAAATGCAAAAGAATTTCTAAAAAAAGATAAAACAATTACTAATAAACCGGAGGCAGATACAATATATCCAATTAATTTATTGCTCTCCATCTTTTTCTATTTTAATAGTAAAATGAGATTTATAAATATTTCTCTTATTTATTTGTCGGGGGGAAAATCAACCATAGAAACATTTATAAAGGGATAAATCATATAAAAATAATGATAAAAAAAGAGAGTAAGAAAATTTTGGTCTCACTTTTTATTTCTGTATTAATGATAAGTTTACTCTCTGGATTTGTTTCTGCTCAGGATGAAGAGAGTTTAACTGGATTAATTAATAGCTTTGTTAAGGGGACTGTAAGTGTTTTAGAACCAATTTTATCAGTGTTAGTTGGTCCATCAAAAGCAGTTGATGGTGTTGCTACTCAACAAGAGATTTTCTTAGCTAAAGTTATCATTGTTATATTATTGATGTCCATTATTTATGCTGCATTATCGCAGGTTGAATTTTTTGTGAATAATGAATGGAGTTTATGGGTTGTTTCATTAGCTGTTCCATTATTAGGTGTAAGGTTTCTTGCAGATAAGTGGATTGTAGGAGCTGCATTACCAAGTAATACTTTCTTTATAGCTGTAACTGGCTTATTACCTTTTGTCTTATTTGGATTAATGGTATTAAGATTACCAAGTCCAACAGCAAGAAGATTATGTTGGTTATTTTTTGCAGTAGTATTTGTTTTTCTATATATTTCTAGAGTTAAGGCATTGGGAAACGCAGCCAATATCTATGCAATTACTGCTTTTTTGGCAATAGTGATGGTATTCATTGATGGAAGTATACAAAGATGGTGGGGAAGAATTAGAGCTGAAAAGCAATTAAGTAATGTAAACTATAGAAAATATCTTGGATTATTAAGAATGAGAGAAGCTCTTCAGGAAGATTATTTAACAGCTGTAAGAAATAATGTTGGTGCTGTAAAGGTTAAATATCTTCAAACTCGGATTGATCAGCTTGATAATCAGATTGCAAGGCTTGTTCCATAAATAAAATTTTATTTCTTTTGCTTTTGGAATTAATTGAATTAATCTTTTGTAAGGGAGATACTTTGCTAGGCATCCAAAAAAGAAGAACCTACAACCCAAATAATCTTCTTATAAAGCTGGTTTTTGCCTCAATTGGTCTTATAAGACTATCAAATTGCTTCTCCATCCGAGATAATGTATAATATTTTAATAGAATTAAACCGCAGAACCGATTTAACCCGTTTAATAAAGAAAATGCTTTTAGTAAATGCTTTAAGGTTATTTCCTTGTCTTCTGCAAGAGTTTTTGCGAAAAAAGGGAGGTAATACAAAATTATAATCAGCTTGAGAGGATAATCTATTATTGAATTGTAGTATCCGATGTGTTCCTTAAGGTAAGGTATAAAACTCCTTATTACTTTTTTTGGGATAGATGTTTTTTCCATTTTGAAGCTGAATTTTTTTTGACCACTGATATTCAAATCAATGGTGATCTCATTTCCAGTAAATTTGTTTAACTTAGGAAAAGGATTGTAAGAGAGTTCATAAAAAAACATCTTCTCAATATAATTTCTTAGTTTAGATAAGTTTAGGGGATAATTTTTTGTGTTTATTTTATTTATGATTATCTCTTCTTTTTGACTAAATATATTAAAAAGAATATTGCAATAAGAATCAAATAAATTCTCATCTAGCCTATTCATCAAATTGGCAAATGTTTTGTGGTATATATATTTCCTATTTATATGAAAAAAGCTGTCTGCAATCCGCAACTTTTCTGGTTTTTTGAATTTTTGGATTGATTTTATTTCTCCGCATACTAATTCATTAACAGGAAATTTTTTGCAGGTATTTGCTTTATATTGATATCCATGTTTTTTATGTATAAGACATAAATTGTCCTTGCCTAAAAAAACACAAGATAAATCTTGTTTTCTTTTAAATTCTGCATTCCCAGTTTTAACGACAACAAAATTGTCTATTGGATATCCAAGTTTTGTTATCTTTTTTATATCCTCAACATTAAGTATTATCCTCCAGGGGTTTCTACAACATTCTCCACACCCCCTACACTTAGAAATGATCTTCATTTAATATAAAAATTTAGTAATCTTTATAAACTTGTCTCTCCTTAGCTTTTCATCATGAATAAAAAAAGAGTTTATCTTGGATTTTATATTTTGCTTAGTATAATTCTGATATCTAACTTTGTATCATCTTATGGAACTTTTGATCCTAAAAGTGATATGGAAAAGCTTATTAAAATTGTAACTGATCTTACATCTCCTGTTCTTGAAGTAACTCTTGGAGAATATTGGAGTGGTTCGAATACTATGCTTTTTGAAAAATTTTTGCTATTTTTAATTTTAATTGCAATTACTTATGTTGGACTAAGCAAAGCACCTTTTTTTAAAGATTCTAGTGGAAGCATTCAAAAGGGCGTTGTATGGACTATCTCCCTTGCTGTTCCGATATTAGGGGTCAGATTTATTGACGCTGAATGGTTAAATACTATTTTGATGACTTATGAAGCATTTGGAATAGCCATGACTACATTTATCCCGTTAGTTATTTATTTTTTCTTTTTGCAGGGTCTTGGAGACGAATTTCCATCTGCAATGAGAAAAATAGCTTGGATTTTATTTATCTGCATTTATCTTGGATTATACTCAACAACAAATAGGACAAATTACAGCCAATGGTATTTTCTGACTGCGATTGTTGCATTTTTATTCTTACTATTTGATGGAACAATACACAGATATTTAAGATTGCAAAAATTAAAGGGTCTTGGATCGAATAATATACATGAGCAAATAAAAAAATTACAAGATTTGCAAAAAAATGTTGATATATATAGTACAATGGATACAGCTGAAAAAACTCGACAAAAAAAAGAATACCAAAAGCAGATTGACTATTGGATAAAAGAGCTTGCAAAATAAAATGAGCTTAGAAGAAGATATATATAATAACAAGGTAATAAGGATTTTTGCGATACTTATTGCTATAATTGGTTTTCTCTTTTTGGGTAATGGGTGGTTTTTGTCTATGAGTCTGCCATATGTTGCCCTCGGCATTACTCTGGCTATCTTAGGGATTATAAAATTATTTTGGAAATAAATTGTGTGGCGTTAGTCAAATATTATCTTCAAAGACTAAACTATGCTAAAGCATTTTTGTGCTTTATCAAGCCAATACATAAACTGTCGTGACAGCAACGATTATTAATAACTAAGGGAGATGTTAATCAACCATATTATGAGAACGAAGTGCTATTTTTCCTCATAAATTTAAGAGAAATGGGGGTCTGACTAACGCCAATTGTGCGAAAGATTTATAAATAACAATGTTGTAAATAAAATATGATAAAAAAAGAGAGTAAGAAAATTTTGGTCTCACTTTTTATTTCTGTATTAATGATAAGTTTATTCTCTGGATTTGTTTCTGCTC
>Ga0172375_10005776_pt1 | contig 17662 bp, 14 predicted proteins | sample LakKiv1m_FD_114537 | JGI IMG/M metagenome (GOLD analysis project Ga0172375, IMG submission 114537) | Freshwater microbial communities from Kabuno Bay, South-Kivu, Congo - kab_092012_11.1m | ecosystem: Environmental > Aquatic > Freshwater > Lake | place: Democratic Republic of the Congo...
GTGGTGTGATCCCTGCCGCCGAAATACGCGCCGATCTCGGGTAAAGAAAGCTGCGTCATCTCTCTGCTCAGATACATGGCGATCTGGCGCGGGTAAGCAAGAGTCTGTGTTCTCTTCTTTGCTTTCATGTCAGTGATGCTGATATTAAAATATTCGGAAACTTTTTTCTGGATATGGTCAACGTTCACTTTTCTGCCGGTTTCTTTTATCATCCCTTTCAATACTTCTTTAGCCAGATCTATGGAAATAACTTTTGAAGACAGTTTCGCGTATGCTACGACTCTTATTAAAGCCCCTTCGAGTTCTCTGATGTTGGATTTAATATTCTCCGCGAGATACGAATATACATCGCCCGGGACGTGGACGGTTTCGGCCTCGCTCTTTTTTCTGAGAATAGCCATCCGCGTTTCAAAATCCGGCGGCTGAATATCCGTGACGAGGCCCCACTCAAAGCGCGACACAAGCCTTTCTTCAAGCGCCGGGATCTCTTTGGGAGAACGGTCGCTCGACATAATGATCTGCTTATGCGCGTCGTATAACGCGTTGAAAGTGTGAAAAAATTCTTCCTGTGTGGATTCTTTGCCCGCTATGAAATGTATATCGTCGATAAAAAGCACATCCACGCTTCTGTACATGCTTCTGAATTTCTGCATAGTGCGCGTTTGTATTGCAGCTATCAGCTGGTTGGTGAACTCTTCGCTCGTTGTGTAAAATATTTTTGTTTTCGAAGATTTTTGATAAATATGATTTCCGATAGCATGCATTAAATGCGTTTTACCTAAGCCGACCCCGCCGTATATAAACAAAGGATTGTATGTTTTTGCCGGAGATTCGCTTACGGCAAGACACGCGGCATGCGAAAATCTGTTGCTGGGGCCGATAACAAAATTATCGAAAGTATACTTTGGGTTTACGCCGTTCGACGAAATCTGAGCAAAACCGGTGTTCTTTGGAAATAGCGAACGCAGTATCCCCTTTTTTTCGGCAGGCTCATCCTGTTTTGGTTTATTTTCAAGAGTATAGGTTTCGGCGGATTCTATTATGGAGAAAACAACATCAAAATTATTGCCCGCTATTCCCGATATCGTGGATTTTATAAGCTGAAGATAGCGCTCGGTCACCCAGTCTTTATGAAAAGAATTCGGCGAAGACAGCGTGACTTTGGTATCATCAAGGCGAAGCGGCTTGATCGGATGGAACCAGGCATTAAAAACCTGTTCGTTGACTTGATTTTTGAGCTCCTGAAGGGTTTTGTCCCAAAGCGTTTCCAAATTGATCGGAGTTGACATAATATCCTATATCATCAATATTGTTATATATTAAATAATACCTAAAAAGGCGCTTAAATTACACGGACGCCGCAGGTTATAAACAACTTATCCACAGAAAAATATTACAAACGATAAGCGTTCTTTAATTATATCAAACAATGACTTTATATCAAGGCAAATTTATAAAAAAACTTTGGAAATAGCTTGACCGCACCCGATTCCATGATATAATTTATGAACTATGAAAAAGACTTTAACAAGAAAATCTAATTTAAAAAGAAAAAGAAGACACGGCTTTCGCAGAAGAATGAAAACTCGCTGGGGCCGGGCTGTAATAAGCAGGCGCAGAAGAAACAAGCGTAAGGTCCTAACGGCCTAATGTCGTCGGCAAGCCAATATTTTATTAAAGCAACCGCCGAATATAAAAACCTACTTAAAACAGGGAAAAAACAAGTCTGTCGATTTTTTGTCTGTTATTATGCTTTAGATGTAGGTGTAAAGGGCGCCGGAAGGCTTGGGATCGGAATAAGCTCAAGTATAGTGCCTAAAGCCGTTGACAGGAACAGGATCAAGCGGGCTGTAAAAGAATATTTCAGAAAAAACGTGTCCATTAACAAAGATTGTGTTCTCCTTGCAAGAAAAGGGATACAAAATGCAGATATTCAGAAAATATATAACGAACTTTCTTATATATTTACTAAGGTGTTATCATAACATCTTGTCTCCCATGATGTTACAAAGCTGCAGATTTTATCCCAGCTGTTCGGAATACGCAATAGACGCTTTAAAAAAATACGGTCCGGTCAAAGGAACCGGAAAATCAATAGGAAGAGTATGCAGATGCCACCCTTTTAATAAGGGTGGTTATGATCCTGCATAAAATATTATGGAAAAAAGAATATTAAGCGCGACAATAGTATTTCTTATTTGCTTGTTTGTACTAAACAAGTATATTTTCCCTCCACAGCAAAACACTCAAAATTCGGTTGGTGTAGCGCCTGTTGTAAATATGAATATTAATCAACCTGTACAGCCGTCCACAGTCCGGAACGAACAAGAAGGAACAGGATTTGTTACAAAGCCACAACCCATTATAAATCAAATAGATGCAACTATCGCAACTAACAAATTAGAAGTAACATTTTCAAATATAGGCGGCAATGTAAAGAGCCTTCTATTAAAGGATTATCATAATATGCCTTTAGTAAAAGAATTACCGGATGATCATGCTATTTTCGCAATTATCAATGATAATATAGGAATAGACCTTAATACCGTAGCATATTTTCCAAAACGAACCGCAAACGGCATATCCTATAGCTATAAGGATCCGGCAAGGGGGATCGTAATAAGAAAAGAATATACGCTTGCAGATAATAACGATTTTATTACAATGGATCTGTATATTGATAATACGTCCTCAGGCACCTTTGATATAGGATATACTATATTAGGCCCATCACAAATACAAGCGGTCGAATCGTCAGATAAGAGGCCATTCATAGAGCTTGATTCTATGATAGACGGTAAAGTGGTCAAAAGGACCAATATTAAAGGTACAGAAGAAATGATCAGGGGCATAATCGCGTGGGGAGCTTTGAAAAATAGATATTTTAGCCTTGCCGCAAAACCTCCCGCAGATACCGAAGGAATATCCATACGCAAATCTCCGGACAATCAGTTGTCACTCGGATTTAATATGAGGCGGAAAACATTGATGCCGGGCTTATCAAGCAAGGATACATTTACTTTATATGCAGGGCCTACTGAGATCAACAGGTTAAAAGGCGCAAATATCGGCCTGGAAAACCTGGAGTACTACGGATTTTTCGGATTTATAAGAAAAGGCTTGACGGATACTCTAAGATTTTTGCATAAAGTATCCAACAACTGGGGGATAGCCATAATTTTGCTGACTTTCCTGGTAAATTTATTGTTTTTCCCGCTCACAAAAATAAGTTTTCTTTCAATACAGAGGATGCAGGATGTACAACCGCACATAGAAAAGCTTAAAGAACTGCACAAAGACAATCCCCAAAGACTGAACAAAGAAATAATGGACGCATATAAGCAATATAACGTAAATCCCTTCGGCGGATGCCTGCCAATGCTTATACAAATGCCGATATTTATAGCGTTTTATAATACATTACTCCAATCGGTAGATCTTATGAACGCAAAGTTTTTGTGGATCAAGGATCTGTCAAGTCCCGACGCTATAATCAAATTGAGCAGCCCTGTATTTTTGATCGGCGAGAATATAAATATTTTACCTATAATAACCGCAGCTATAATGTTTGTGCAGCAGAAAATGAGCATGGCAAGCAACACGAAGGCAAGCCCTGAAATGCAGCAGCAGCAGAAGATCATGGCTATATTTTTCCCGTTATTTTTCGCGGTATTCCTTTATAATTTCCCGGCAGGTTTTGCGATATACTGGCTCACAAACTCATTGCTTATGGCCCTGGAACAATACTGGCTTAAAAAAGCTTTTTCAACAAAGAAGGCATAACTATGCAGGAAAATCTATTTAAAGACGAAAAAACTTTTGAATTTGAAGCAAAGACGACAAAAGAAGCCATAAAGATCGGGCTGAAAAAGCTAAATGTCAAAAAAGATGACGTCGAGATAAAAATCCTCCGCGAAGAACAAAAAGGGCTATTCGATATGGAAGGCGCAGAACCCGCAAAGATCAAAATTATTCTCAAAAAAATTCTTGACAACAAGAAACCGCTAATATAAAATCAAATCAGATATTATTTTTATCATTATAAATTCCACGTGGAAAACGTATTTGGGAAGAGGTGCCGGTGGCAAAAATAATAGCCATTTGTAACCAAAAAGGCGGTGTGGCAAAAACAACTACCGCTGTAAATATTTCAGCCTATCTTGCTATAGAAAACAAAAAAACACTCCTTATAGATCTTGATCCACAGTCAAATGCTACCAGCGGCGTAGGCATAGATAAGCATAACGAACGAAAAAGCATATATCATGCCATACTTGAAGAAACTCCCATAGACCAGGTTATTATTGAAACATGCATTAAAGACCTATATATAGCGCCATCAAGCCTTGATCTGACAGGGGCAGAGGTAGAGCTGGTCAATTATATGGGGCGGGAGTATAGGCTAAAAAAGGCACTGGATCTCATTAAGAACAACTATGATTATATAATTATAGATTGCCCGCCATCGCTAGGCATACTCACAATTAATGGCTTGGCAGCAGCTGACAGTCTTCTTATTCCTATTCAGTGTGAATATTATGCTCTGGAGGGTTTATCTCAGCTAATGAACACAATAAAGCTTGTCCGGGAAAATTTGAACCAGGCTATTCTGACCGAGGGCGTGCTTCTAACCATGGCAGATTTTAGAAACAATCTTACAAAAGAAGTTATTCAGGAAGTAAGAAGCTTTTTTGGAGACAAGGTTTATAAGACCATAGTCCCAAGAACGGTTAAGCTCGCGGAAGCCCCGAGTTTTGGTAAGCCCATTGAACTATATGATAAACATTCGATGGGGGCGAAATGTTATCATGATATTGTACGAGAAATGCTTGGCATATATGCCGAACAAAATCCACAAACCATTGAAAATCAAGTAATTACAGAAGAAAAGGAAGTGTAAAATGGAAAAAAGGTTAGGCAAAGGAATAGGTGCCTTGATCCCGGAAAAAGAAGCAGAGGAGAAAAGCAACGTTTCAACGGTTAGTATCAATACCATAGTTCCTAATAAATATCAACCACGGAAAAGATTTGACAACGAAAAATTAAAAGAGCTGATAGATTCCATTAAAGAAAAAGGCGTGATCCAGCCGATAATCGTAAGACCTGTAGAGAACGGTTATGAATTGATAGCCGGTGAAAGAAGATTTCGCGCGGCAAAAGAACTGGGGTATTCAGAAATACCGGTGATCATTAGAGAAGCGAGCGAGGTCGACAGTCTCGAACTATCTCTTATAGAAAATATCCAGAGAGAAGAACTTAATTCCATTGAAGAAGCGAACGCTTATAAACAGCTTATGGATAAATTCAATATAAACCACGATGATATCTCCAAAAGAGTCGGGAAAGATAAATCCACCATTTCAAACACGTTAAGGCTTTTGGGTCTCCCGTCGGCGATCCAGAAATACGTCGAGGAAAACCTGATCAGCACAGGCCACGCAAAAGCGATCCTGTCTTTAGTTTCCGACGCGGAAAGAATAAAACTGGCGAACGACATCATAAAAAGATCATTATCCGTCAGGCAGGCCGAAGAATTGGCAAAGGCGAAAAACGCCGGCACTACAAAAAGAAAAAAAGAAAAAGACAATAATCTTTTTCCTCTGGAAGAAAAATTACAGCACGCCTTAGGTACGCGTGTAAAGATCAATCATGGGAAAAAACGGGGGAAGATCGAAATAGAATATTATTCCAATGAAGACCTTGAAAGAATAATCGGCATAATAACTAAATAATATCCGATCTTAAGATAGCAAAAATAGCGCCCCGGGGTTGACAAAAACGTATTTTTCAGTATACTATATATGATAACCTTTAAATCCGGTCCAGAGAGGCCGGGAAGGAACAAAGAAATGAAGAACATAAACAGAAACCTTCTTATTGACTATGATAAGAAGGTATTTTTTTGCCCTGAAAAGGCGCGGTGAAACGTGGAATTGAGAAGAAAAAGCCAAATAATGAATAAAGAAGATATCTCGAAAGCCGTAAAACGCATAGCTCATGAGATACTCGAAAAGAATAAGGACACGGCAAACCTGGCTATTATAGGTATAAAGAATAGAGGGGTATATCTTGCCGAAAGAATAGCCAAGGAATTAAAGAATATTTCAGGCTGTGATATACCAAAAGGGGCTTTGGATATAACATTATACAGGGATGATCTTACGCAAGTCTCTGAACAACCGATAGTTAGGGAGACAGACATAGATTTTAATGTTGACGGCAAGATCATTGTTCTGGTTGACGATGTTTTATTTACCGGCCGGACGGTCCGTTGCGCTTTAAGTGAGTTGATAGATTTTGGTAGGCCCAAGGCTATCCAATTAGCTGTTTTGATCGACCGGGGCCATAGAGAGCTGCCCATAAGGCCTGATTATGTAGGGAAAAGCATTCCAACCTCAATAAGCGAAGTTGTTGAAGTCAGACTTAACGAGTCAGATAGTGATGAAGAAGTATTACTATCTGAAAAAGACGGGCAGGTTAAGGGTTAGGAAATTTAGTTATCAACAAAATGTTGACAAATTGTGGATAAGCTTGTGGATAGCTGTGAATAATTGTGAATAGGTGACATTATATGAAAAAAGATGTTAAATGGACAAAAAAAGACCTTCTGGGCTTAGAGGACTTATCGGCTGAAGAAATAACGCTAATATTGGATACAGCAAAGTCGTTCAAGGAAGTATCGGAACGATCGGTCAAAAAAGTGCCCGCACTAAGAGGCAAAACAATAGCCCACCTGTTTTTGGAACCTTCAACGCGCACAAGAATATCGTTTGAATTGGCCGCTAAAAGGCTGAGTGCAGATACTATAGGAGTTTCAGGCTCGAACTCAAGCATATTAAAAGGGGAAACAACAAAAGATACCGCAAAGAACATAGAAGCGATGAAAGTAGATATGATAGTCTTAAGACATTCTTTAAGCGGAGCACCGCATATCCTTTCTAAAGCAGTGAACGCCAGTGTGCTGAATGCGGGGGACGGGTGGCATGAACACCCGACTCAGGCTCTTCTCGATCTTTTCACTATCAGGGAAAAGAAAGGAAAAATCGCGGGATTGAACGTAACAATAATAGGAGATATAGCCCACTCCAGAGTAGCAAGAAGCAATATATGGGGGCTCTCAAAGCTGGGAGCGCATGTAACAGTATGCGGCCCGAAAACTTTGATACCCGTCGAAATAGAAAAAATGGGAGTGAACATTTCCTATGACCTGGCGACGGCATTGAAAGACGCGGACGTAATAAATGTTTTAAGAATACAGCTTGAAAGACAGAAAAAAGGATTGTTCCCGACGATCAGGGAGTACATCCAAAAATACGGCATCACGCAGGACATATTGAATAAATACGCTAAGAAAGACCTGCTTATTCTTCATCCGGGCCCGGTCAATAGAGGCATAGAAATAACGCAGGAAGTGGCCGACGGCCAGTCTTCGGTCATACTCGAACAGGTAACGAACGGGGTTGCTGTGCGCATGGCAGCCATGTTTTTATTATCGCAGTATAAAACAGGGAAAGCATAATATCGGGGAAAAATAAAAATGAATATTTTAATAAAAAACGGACATATAATAGATCCCGCGAATAAACGGGACGGCGTAGCGGATCTTCTCATAACAAACGGCAAGATCGCAAAGATCGGGAACGGGATAAAAGAAAAAACCGACATTATAATAGACGCGAAAGGTAAACTCGTTCTTCCCGGACTGATAGACCTGCATGTGCATTTGAGAGAACCGGGCAGAGAAGACGAAGAAACTATTCTTTCCGGATCGCGGGCCGCGGCCAAAGGAGGATTCACGTCGATCGCATGTATGCCTAACACTACACCCGCATGCGATTCTCAGGCAACGGCGAAACTGATCCTCGAACAGGCAAAGAAAAACAACCTCGTGAATATTTATCCAATAGGGGCGATAACAAAAAAAAGAGAGGGAAAGGAATTATCGGAGATAGCCGAGCTCAAGGACAGCGGGTGCGTAGCTCTTTCCGACGACGGTGACGCGGTAATGGACGCGGCGCTTATGAGAAAAGCGCTTGAATACGCCAGTTCGTTCGGCCTGCCGATAATAGACCACTGCGAAGACAAATCTCTTACAGAAGGCGCTTCAATGAACGAAGGGTTTATGTCGACGACACTCGGGCTGAAAGGCATGCCCAATGAAGCCGAAAGTATTATCATAGAAAGGGACATAGCGTTGGCCGCGCTGGCAGGCGCCAGGCTACACGTCGCCCATGTGAGCACAAAAGAAGGCGTTGAAATAATAAGGGCCGCAAAGAAAAAAGGTATCAGCGTCACCGGAGAAGTAACGCCTCACCACATTTCTCTTACGGATGCCTGCTGTAAAACATACGACACTAATACAAAGGTAAATCCTCCGCTCAGGACGCAGGAAGATATCGAAGAGTTGAAAAACGGTCTTAAGGACGGGACCATCGATATAATTGCGACCGACCATGCGCCTCATCTTGACAGTGAAAAGGACATGGAGTTCGATTCAGCGCCTTTCGGCATGATCGGGCTTGAGACCGCACTTGCGGCCGTTGCGCTATCACTCGTCGAGACAAAACTGTTGAAATGGTCCGATATCGCCGTAAAAATGGCGCTTAACCCGGCAAAGATCATAGGTATAGACCGCGGTACGCTGGGCGAAGGAAAACAGGCGGATATAACCATAATAGATCCCCTAAAGAGCTGGACATACCTTGAAAAAGATATCGTATCAAAAAGCAAGAACAGCCCGTTCCTGAACTGGCAGTTCAGATCCGCCGTAACGCACACGATCGTCGGAGGCAGGGTCCTTCTTTCCGACGGGGTTCTGCAGTGTTAATCGCCGACTTCCACATTCATTCAAAATATTCTATCGCTACAAGCAGGAACATGGACGTAGAAACTATCGCTGACCATGCGGCGGTAAAAGGCGTTCATCTTATAGGCACGGGAGATTTCACCCATCCGTTATGGCTCGGAGAACATAAAAGGAAATTAAAGCCCGCAGGGAAAGGGATATATAAATACAAGAGAACGCTTTTTATAATTACCGGTGAAATAAGCACGATATATTCAAAAAAAGGCAGGACACGCCGCGTCCACAACCTGGTATTTGTTCCTTCTCTGGAATGCGCGGAAGCCGTATCAAAGATGCTGGGCAAAATAGGCACCGTCAGTTCCGACGGCAGGCCGATATTCGGGATGGACTGTGAAACACTTGCCGCACGGCTTTTTGATATAACCCCGGACATTGTTATTGTACCTGCCCACGTATGGACCCCGCATTTCGGAGTGTTCGGTTCAGAGTCGGGATTTGATTCTCTCGAAGAATGCTACGGAAAATATGCGGACAGGATATTTGCCGTAGAAACGGGATTATCCAGCGACCCGTCGATGAACTGGCGGTGGTCTTATCTTGACAGGCTGTCGCTCATATCCAATTCAGACGCGCATTCCCCCTCAAAAATAGGCAGGGAAGCAAACGTATTCGACAAGCCATTCGATTATTTTGAGCTTATGGACATATTGAAAAGAAAAGATGCGGGCAGATTCTTATTTACGATCGAATTTTATCCGGAAGAAGGAAAATATCACTGGGACGGGCACAGGGCATGCAAAGCCGCGTTAAGGCCGGAAGACTCAAAGCGCGTTCAAAATAAGTGCCCAAAATGCGGCAAACCCGTTACCGTCGGAGTTCTTCATAGAGTAGAAGAAATGGCTGACAGAAAAGAAGGGTTTGTTCTGAAAAAAGCGCCGGCATTTAAAAAGCTGATACCGCTTATAGAGATCATAAGCGCGGCGCTTGATATAGGCACAGGAACAAAGGGCGCAAAAAAAGAGTACGACAGATTAATATCGAATTTCGGCACGGAATTTGATATACTTTTAAATATCACAAGAAAAGAGCTCGATAAGGTTTGCGGAGAGCTCGTTTCGGAAGGGATAATGAACGCAAGAGAAGGAAAAGTTAAAATAGCGCCGGGATATGACGGCGAATACGGGGTAATATCGTTTCTCGGCAAAGGGATCAGAAAAGGGTTTTAATAAAAATCATGAAAGAATATAAAGCGCAAATTTTATCGAATATCAAAGTAGCAGACGGTTACTACGTCCTTTGTTTTAAAGCGGGCAAAGCACAAGTAAACGCGGCGCCCGGGCAGTTTTTCAACATAAAAGTGAACGAAGGGGGATCTCCCTTATTAAGAAGGCCTTTCGGGCTGCACTCTGTCTCGGACGGCGGGGTAAAGATCTTATACAAAATAGTCGGAAACGCCACGGAAATGCTCGCCGGAAAAGCTCCCGGTGAATATATAAATGTGCTCGGTCCGCTGGGAAAGGGATTTGACCTGAATAATGCCGGTACAAAGAACGCGGTGCACATACTGGCAGGGGGAGGACACGGTATAGCGCCTCTTTTGGCGCTTGCGGAAAACCTGAGGAAAAAAAGAAAAAATGTTATTGTATTAATAGGCGGCAGGACAAAATGCCATATCGTAGGCGAAATAATGTTCAAAAGAATAGGATGCAGGGTTTTCGTATCTTCCGACGACGGGTCTGCGGGTTATAAAGGAAGAGTAAGCGGGCTCTTAGACGACATATTGGCAAAGAACGAAAATAAAACAAAAAAGACCGCATATTTCATTTACGCGTGCGGGCCCAAGCCCATGCTCAGGACCATAGCCGGTCTTGGCATGATCTACGGCGTACCGACGCAAGTCTCTCTTGAAGAATATCTGGGCTGCGGCATAGGCATATGCGTAGGATGTCCGGTAGAGACAAAAGCCGGGCGAAAACTTGTATGTAAGGACGGGCCTGTATTTGAGGCCGGGGATATAATATGGAAAAAATAAATCCGCTTGAGATCAGGATAGGTAAATTAAAACTGCAGAACCCGGTGCTCCTGGCATCCGGCACGTGCGGTTACGGATCTGAGATAGCAGATTTTACAGACGTGAAAAAGCTGGGCGGAGTGGTGACAAAGACAATTACGCTGAAACCCAGAACGGGTAATCCAGTGCCCAGGATAGTCGAAACGCCGTCCGGCATGCTGAATTCCATAGGATTGGAAAACAAAGGATTGGAAGATTTCGCAGCCGTTAAATCGCGCGAGCTGTCAAAGCTGGGGACAGAAGTAATAGCGAGCATAGCAGGAGACAACATAAAAGAGTTCTCTGCTATGGCCGAACGTTTATCGCTGTTAACATGCGTAAGCGGGATCGAGGTCAATCTGTCCTGTCCGAATGTCCTGCACGGTATGGCAAGCAGGACGTATAAACTGATAGCCCAGGATGCGCGCGCAACATCTGATGTGGTTAAGGCAGTAAGAAAATGCACAAAAAAAACGCTTATCGTGAAATTATCGCCCAACGTGACGGATATAAAAGAAATAGCAAAAGCAGCGGAAAACGCGGGAGCGGATGCAGTAAGCGCGATCAACACCCTGTTCGGGCTGAGCGTAAACATTAAAACCGGAAAACCGAACCTGGCGCGGGGCGCAGGAGGATTAAGCGGGCCTGCCGTAAAACCGGTGGCGTTATACCATATAAAGGAAATATATTCCTGCGTAAAGATACCTATAATAGGTATGGGCGGGATAATGTCTTTTGAGGATGTGATAGAGTTTATGATGTGCGGGGCAGCGTGCGTGCAGATAGGCACCTGTAACTTTATTCATCCCGGGGAAAGCGCGGAAATCGTACGAAACCTAGAGGAATTCGTCAAAGGCCGGAAAATCAAAAATATTTCTTCATTAATAGGCAGTGTTAAGATATAATAAATCCTAATTTTTATAAAAGAGCCGGATAATAAGCAGAAAGGTAACAATATACAATGATATTAAAAGGACCCGTTGATATCAAGACAGACCCGCGGCTTATAGTCGCATTGGATGTCGATTCTTACAGGCACGCCGTAAGGCTGGTAAAATCGCTGTCGCCGTATGTAAAAGTGTTTAAAATAGGCAGCATACTTTTCACGATATGCGGCCCAAAGATCATAAATTATATTCATAAATGCGGAGGTAAAGTATTTTTAGACCTTAAATACCACGATATACCGAATACTGTAGCAATGGCCGCTGTTGAGGCGACTAAACTTGGCGTGTATATACTTAATGTACACGCGCTCGCGGGAAAGGCCGCTATGGAGGCAACGGTTAAAGCCGTGGAAGAAGAAGCGCACAAACGGAATATATTCAAACCCATAGTAATAGCAGTGACCGTCCTTACAAGCCTTCATGACGGGGATTTGGCGGAGGTGGGCATACAAGGCAATGTACAGGACCTTGTTCTCAAGCTTGCCGGCCTTGCCAAAAGCTCACGTATGGACGGAGTCGTAGCTTCTCCTCACGAACTGCCTATGCTAAAAAAGCAATTCGGCGAGAATTTTGTCGTAGTTACTCCCGGTATCAGGCCGGAGTGGGACCAGAATAAAGGCGACCAGAAAAGGGTGATGACACCGCGCGAGGCTGTGACCGCAGGCGCGGATTTTATTGTTATAGGAAGGCCGATCATAGCAGCAAAAAAACCCGTCAAAGCCGTACAAAAGATCTTAGAGGAGATAAGATAATGCCAAAGCTTAACGTATTAGCTGCTCTTAAAAGATCAAACGCCCTTCTTGAAGGTCATTTTCTATTATCCAGCGGGCTTCATTCTCCGAAATATATGCAATGCGCGCTGCTTCTGCAGCATCCGGACGTGTCCGCAAAATTATGCAAGGAACTTGCCCGCATCTGTAAACCGTTGAAACCCACCGTTATAGTAGGCCCGGCTCTGGGCGGGATAATCGTAGCATATGAACTTGCGAGAGCGATGAAAGTGCGCGGGATATTCGCCGAACGTTCCGAAGGGTCAATGACGCTCAGAAGAGGGTTTACCGTTGATAAAAAAGACAGAATTATAATTTGCGAAGATGTTATTACAACAGGCAAGTCTACTTTAGAAGTAAAGGAAGCTCTGAAAAAAAACGGCGCGAAGATCGTCGGGGCCGCGTGCATAGCCGACAGGTCAGCGGGAAAAGCCAAATTAGGCGTTCCGTTGAGGTCGCTGATCAAACTCGATTTTCCGGCATTGCCGCCCGAAGAATGCCCGCTCTGCAGACAAAATATACCTTTTATTAAACCCGGGTCACGAACCTTAAAAAAGCATAACCGGCCGATTGCTGCCGATACGTGTGCCGAGCCGGTTTGAGTATTGACGGTAAGATATTTCTGTGATACTATACGAAAACTATCGGGCTTTATATTTACACTACGGAGGGCATCGTCCTACGTAGCTGCTACTCCGAATAGCCTGACCAATTTAGCGAAGTAGGGCAAGTAGTTCAGTTGGCTAGAACGTCTCGTTTACACCGAGAAGGTCATAGGTTCGAGTCCTATCTTGCCCACCACCGAATTTGCCGAGCCTAAAACGCCTGCAAATTCGAGGAATTAGTAAATAGGAATTTGGAATTAGGGTAAGGAAGAAGACTTGGAAGTTTTAGGCGAAGGCAAATTCCCCTAATTCCTACTCCTAATTCCTAATTACTTAGATATGCGGATTAGGGAAGAAAGAAGGTCTGAGCCTAAAACGCCTGCAAATTCCCCAAATACCTTCTCCTAAATTCTCCACCTAATCTCATTAACGCTTTACACCGCATTTTTCAAGTATCCACACCATAGGGCACCAGTTCGTGAAAGCAGACTGCAGCAGATTGGCGCCGATGAACGCTGTAAATAAAAGCCATAGCGGCGACACAAAATACGCCAACGCCAGCGATATGAGAATAAATGTCCCGGCTATTCCTCTTAACATTCTTTCTAACATAAGCCACCTCTTTTTTGTTCGCCCGGTAGCGGCATAGCTAAAGCGCCTGTCCGGGATCAGTGTTTATTTCGATCTTTTGGCGGACATGTAATATATTACAGGTATCGCGGTCCTTGAAAGAATAGTGGACGCTATCTCGCCCGCCATTAACGATAATGCCAGCCCCTGGAAGATCGGATCAAATAATATTACCGACGCTCCGACAACTACCGCCGCCGCAGTTAAGAGCATGGGCCTGAATCTTTTTGCGCCTGCATCTATCACCGCTTCTTCGAGCGGCATGCCTTCCGCAAGGCGGAGCTCTATAAAGTCGACCAGTATTATCGAGTTACGCACAACTATACCCGCCCCGGCTATCAATCCTATCATTGACGTAGCGGTGAAAAAAGTACCGGTAAGCCAATGCGCCGGAAGTATGCCTACAAGGGTCAAGGGTATCGGCGTCATGATGATCCAGGGCGTTTTGAAAGATTGGAACCAGCCCACTACCAGAACGTAGATCAATATCAGAACAGCCGCAAACGCCAGTCCCAGATCGCGGAAAACCTCGTATGTAATATGCCATTCTCCGTCCCATTTAAGCCCCCAGGAATCCTGATCGTCCGGCATGTCGGTGAAATACTGCTTTATTTTTTTCTGCCCTGATCTCGATCCGGGCAACGTAAGAGAGTTTATCTTATCCTGCAGCCCGAGGATGACGTATACCGGAGACTCAAAATTCCCGGCGACATCCGCGATAACATAAGAAACCCGCATAAGGTTTTTATGATAAATAGGCCTGTCCTTAAAGGTATCCGTTATTTCCACAAGGTCCCGGAGAGGGATCCTGTTCCCGTATCGCGATAAAATAGACGTATTTAAAACAGCGTCTAGGTTTTTCCGCTTTTCTTTCGGCAGGCGGATGATGATATCCACAGGTTCGTATTCGCTGGAAAGATGCGCAAGGTCTACGGATTTTCCTCCGATAGACGCTGCGATGGTCTGGGCTATGAAAGAATCGGATATGCCGTTCAGCGTCGCTTTTTCGGAATTAATGCGCAGTCGTTTTACTATCTCGGGATTTTCCGCGTAGGTATCTATATCCGTTATTCCCGGATCCCCGGACAACACTGTTTCGATCTCTTCGGCAAGGTGCTGCCTGCCTTCCTGGTCGGGCCCGTAAATTTCAAGCACCATGGTCGAAAGGACCGGAGGCCCCGGGGGGACTTCAGCCACCTGCACATGTCCGCCGTATTCTTTTACGATCCTGTGTATTTCAGGCCGGACGCTCTTTGCTATGTCATGGCTTTGCCGCTTTCTATGATGTTTACCTACGAGGTTGACCTGCAGATCAGCCTGATGAGGTTTGCTCCTCATAAAATAATGCCTGACAAGGCCGTTGAAATTGTACGGCGCCGAGGTGCCGGCATAGAGTTCGATATTATCCACCTCTTCCACTGTTTGAAGATAACGCGCGATCTTGTCGGCGCAAAGCGCGGTTTTTTCTATGGGTGTACCAACGGGCATGTTTATAATGACCTGAAATTCATTTTTGTTATCAAAGGGAAGCATCTTTACTTTTACGGCTTTCAGAGGCACAAGAAGGACGGATAGCCCTAAAAGAAAAAGAAGCGTAAAAATAAATATAGACCGCACGCTCTTATTATAAATGAGAGGGGTCATATACCAGCGGTACATTCTGGTAAGGAAATCCTCGTGTTTTTCTTCGTCGTGGAGTTTCAGTTTACCCGCCGTGTGGGCGCGGGATAAAATATGATAGGCTGCCCACGGAGTCGCGACAAAAGCTACAACCATGGAAAATACCATAGCGGCGCTCGCACCTATGGGGATGGGGCGCATATAGGGGCCCATCAGGCCTCTTACAAATGCCATCGGAAGGATCGCGGCTATTACAGTCAATGTCGCGAGTATAAGAGGGCTGCGCACTTCATTGACAGCTTCTATTGTTACGTCCAGAAGAGGCCGGCCTTTATTCTTAGGAAGTCTTAAGTGCCTTACGATATTCTCGACGTCAACTATAGGATCGTCGACAAGAATACCTATGGAAAAGATCAATGCAAAAAGAGTGATCCTGTTTAGAGTAAATCCCAGCAGGAAAAAAGCGCCGAGAGTAAGAGACAGCGTCATAGGTATGGCGATAGCAACTACTCCGGATTCCCTGGGACCGAGGAAAAACGCTATGAGAACGCTGACGCCGAATATCGCAAGGGCCATATGGAATAAAAGCTCATTCGATTTTTCATCCGCTGTTTCGCCGTAATTACGCGTTACTGTGAAGGCTGTGCCTGCCGGCAGTGACGATTTGCCGAGGGTTTCGACCTTATCGATAATTTTTTTGCATAATACGGACGCGTTAGACCCTTTGCGTTTTGAGACTGCGAGTGTTACGGCGCCGAACGGGCCTTTTTCAGTTTCCTCGGATCCTCTGCCGAAACGTATGTTAACGGACGATTCATCCTCGTCGGGACCGTCTATGACAGACGCTACATCCTTTAAATATACTACGGATCCCTGACTGACTCCGACCACGAGATTTTCAAGGTCTTTCTTGGATTTGAAAAAAGCGTCCGCTTCTATATTTATGACTTTTTCGCCGCCTTCCAAATGGCCGGCGCTCTGTTTAATATTGGCTTTACGGATAAGGTCTTCTATATCCGCAGGGCTTAGAATGCGCTCGTTCAATTTATGTTCGTCGAAAAAGACCTGGAACTGCCGCTTTCTTCCGCCTGTAATCGCGGTTTCGGATACATCAGGTATTGCGCTTACCTGTGTCTGAATAAGGGCAACGGCTTTTCTTAAACTTATATCATCCAGAGAGGGGTTCCTGAACGTAAGCGTCAGAATAGGCACGTCGTCTATCGACCGCAATTTTATGAACGGCTGGGAAGCGCCTTTCGGCAGAAAATCAAGGTTGGAGTATACTTTTGTGTAAAGCTTTATAAGACTTTTTTCGATATCTTCACCTACTTTGAACCTGACTATTATAAGAGCGCCGTTCTCTTCTATGGTGGAATATATATACTCAACGCCGGTGATCTCCCAGAGTTTGCGCTCGCCCAGATTGACGATCTGGCGTTTGACTTCTTCGGCTGTGGCTCCGGGATATGACACAAAAATATCGAACATAGGCACGGATATCTGCGGTTCCTCTTCTCTCGCGATGTTGAACACCGAGAAAAGCCCCAGCAATATGGAAGTCACTATTATAAGAGGCGTTATTTTGGACCTGGCGAAATAACTTACTATACCGGTTATCCAATCCGAGTGGTGAGCGCCTGTCATTTTGCCTCGCTTTCCGACGGATATAAGATGCCGTCAAGCTCTTGTTCATTTAGTTTGCCGGAAAGGAAAAGCAGCCTTGTAAGAGATGTCTTACCGTATGTCAGGAGATTGTAATAAGCCTGTGACGACATAAGGTAACCCCTTCTTATTTCAATAAGATCCGCTATGGATTTCCGGCCTTCCCTGTAAAGCGGAAGCATGCTTTTTACTGCCTCGTTCTGGTCGGAAAGAATGTTCCGCATAACAGAATAATTGGCCCTGGCTGATTCGTACCTTCCGTACTCGAAAGAGATATCTTTTTTAACCGAATCAAGAAGCGCGTTATGGTCGTATTTCAACCTGTTAAGCTGTTCTTTCGCCTCTTTGACGCGGGGATGATAATACGGATCAAAGATATCGGCCGTTGCTTTCAGGCCTACGGTAAAATTACTTTTTGCCGATCCCAGGTCGTGGCTGTTTTCCTGAAGATCGCCGAAGCCGGATACTTTCGGCAAGAAAGACAGACTTTCTCTTCTTATTTCCGTTTCCTGGGCTTTTATTTCTTTTTCAAGAGCCAGAATATCAGGGCGCGAAGTCCTGAACGTATTGTA
>Ga0172375_10005778_pt1 | contig 17660 bp, 20 predicted proteins | sample LakKiv1m_FD_114537 | JGI IMG/M metagenome (GOLD analysis project Ga0172375, IMG submission 114537) | Freshwater microbial communities from Kabuno Bay, South-Kivu, Congo - kab_092012_11.1m | ecosystem: Environmental > Aquatic > Freshwater > Lake | place: Democratic Republic of the Congo...
AGTAAAAAATTATCCTACAACAATGCTGGTTCTTAATGACGGAACAACAGCCACAATTTACTACCCTAAATCTACAACTTTTGAAAAAGAAGGATTTGTAACAGCATACCTTGAAAATCAGGGAAGAAAAGAACTATTTGCACACAAGGTAGTGAAAAAATGATTCTGTGGTGCTTGACGGGCGCACTTGCAGGAATAATTGCAGGACTGATTCCGGGACTTCACTCAAACAATGTAGCAATAATTCTTTCAGTAAGCCCTCTCTTCGGAGAAGAAGCAATGGCTTTTATGCTCAGTCTCTGCATAACACAAGCATTCACAGAGTTTATTCCTTCAATGCTAATTGGAATCCCTTCTGAAAACAGCTTTGAGAGCATACTTCCCATGCACAGACTCGCACTTGAAGGAAGAGCATTTCACGGAATATGCCTGACTACATTTGGTGCACTCACAGCAGTAATTGCAGGAAGCATTCTCACCCCGATTTTTTTTATTTTCATCGAACAAAACTCTTCAAACATAATTACAGCAACACCAGCTGTACTTTTTTTCGCTTTAATTACATTCATTGCAGAAGGAAAAACAATAAAACAAAAATTAACCGTACTTTTTGTAATAATTGCGGCAGGAATGCAAGGACTGCTTTTTCAAAACCAAATATTTCCTCTTATTACAGGATACTTTGGAATAGCAGGAACTTTTTATTCGTTAAAAGACGAAGCTGTAAAAACAAAACAATTTTTTAAAACAGAAATAGATATTGGAAAAATAAAAGAAGCGCTGGTTGGAATGATAGGGGGAGCAATAGTTTCAATAATGCCGGGAATAGGAAGCAACACCGCAGGAGGAATAATAAAACAATTCAGAGAAAACAAAAACACCGAAGATTACCTTACAATGCTTGGAGCAATAAACGCATCAAATTTTTTCTTTTCATTTGCAATGCTTATTGCGCTTTTTAAAGCAAGAAACGGAACAATGCTGGCTCTTGGAGAAAAAATAGTTCTAACACATCAAAGTCTTTTTAACGGAACAATAATAATGCTCTTTTCAGCCGGAATAGGAGGACTCGCATCAATACTTCTAGCAGAGCACGCACTTAAATTATTCGACGGAAAAAAACAAAAAACGCTCGGAGTTGCAAGCATACTCTTAATGATAATTCTTACTTTTGTGTTCAACGGAACACAAGGCCTACTCGCGCTTGCGTGCGCAAGCGCACTTGGAATTTATGTTATTTCAAAAAAAATAAGACGAAGTACATGCATGTCGTCTTTAATCGTTCCGGCAATGCTTTTCTACCTTTTTATCCTATTTTAATGCATGTGGCGAATAAAAAAAGAGCTTCTTGAGGATTTATGCTATGCAGCAAAACAAATCTCGCCAAACGAGTTTCTCTGCCTTCTTGGAGGCGATGCAGTAAAAAAAGAAATAACCCACTTCATTTTCATACCCTCTTCTTCGGACAACAAAAGCGCATCAATTTTTGACAAAGACATTGTTTTTGAAAAAAATCTTGTCGGAACAATACACTCCCACCCAAAAGCCGAAAATATTCCAAGTAAAGAAGATAAAAAAATGTTCAAAATGTTTAAAATAAATGCAATAATCGGAGGGTCCTTCACGCCCGAAGAAACGGCTTTTTATGATTCAAGCGGAAACAATGAGAATGTGATTTTAGAATAGAAGCACAAACTTAAAAAGAAAAAAGATGTTATTCCTAAATGAAACAAAACCAAAGAGGGCAGATAAGCCTTGACTTCTTGATTTCGGTTCTAGCCCTGATAGTAATAACTTCAGGATTCTGGATTATAACAGAAAACTCAAGCCAAACCACTCAAAAATTCAATACAAAAATAGAACTTGGAAAAAATTTAGAAGAAACAATCCAACTAATAAATTCCGCTCAAATGCTTGCCGGAACAGAATATACATTAAAAATTCCATTAAAAAAAGTCGCTGCGGTTTCAGACGAAACAGGTCTGGCAAAAGTATTTCCTTTAGTGAGCATAGACTCAAACATACTCAAGTTTGAAATAGGAAACGAAAGCACAATAGTAAGCGTGGAAAAAGAGTTCTTCACCCAGCCAGATACTTCTATAACATACGACGAAACCCAAAATATTCTGGTGATTACAAATGTACAATAATCAAAAAGCACAGGTTTTTTCAGTGGACTTTTTAATTGCACTTTCGCTTTTTATTTTTGCTTTCGGCACAATAATTGCAGCAGGAGAATTCAGAATATATAATTCAAAACATTTTTTTGAAAAAGAGACGCTCAAACTTGAGGCTTTGACCGCACTTGACATAATTTCAAACTCTTCGCTCTACGGGTGCGAGTTTGGCGGACAGACAATTGCATATTCTATAAACTCAGACAATTTTCCATCAACAGTAAATTACGACCAGTTGAAAAAAATGACAGGAATTCTGGACAAAAACATTGAAATTTATCTTGACGAAACGCTTGTTATGGCGGAAAGAACTGATTACTCGAATGCAGTTTTGGTTCAAGCAAGTGTTTTAGTCTGCAAAAACAGCACAACTTTTTCTGACTTAAACGCATGCATTATCCAGGAAAACTGTAACAGCGCAAAAGTTTCAAAAAAAGTTATAAAATTAAAGGTGACTCAATGAAAGGATTTATTTTTTCGGTCGAAATGATTGCCGCGCTAAGCCTTGTGGCATTAGTTATAGGAATAATATTTTTAAGTACACAAACTCCAGTCAAAACAGAATATCTTACAGACCGCGGATCGGCACAAATGATGTTTTACTTTAACGAAAGCGAACACGAAAGTTCTCCTTTTGCAGAATTTCAAAGATGCGAAAAAGTAATTTACTACAATCAAAACACATTTGAATTTGAAGAAAAACAATTTTGCTGGTGGTATAATTGAAGGGATTTGTCGGAATAATCGCATTAATTGCCGTACTGCTGGCCTGTTCTGTACTCCTGCTTCCATCAAACTCTTTCGCTCCGACAAAAAACGACTTAATTCTTGAAACAAAAATAATTATGAGCAATTCAGAAATATTAATGAAACAATCAGCAGCCCAGTGCGACTGGGGACTTGCTAATGAAGAAATTGAAGCATGTATTAACTCAAAAGCAAGCGACTTAGCTTCACAAATAAACTCAATACAAAACAGAGTGGAATGCACTTTTTCAAACTTTTCAAAAAGCGCAAGCACTGCTGAAGCAAAAATTACCTGCATAACCGCAGAAACAGCAAGATTAAGCCTAAACGCACAATATTTAATCACTGTAAGCCCCCAATAGGCTGATTTTTATTGTTTTCCAGAGCAGAGAATCTTATATGACTGAAAGGAAAAGAATCGCAGTAATAGACTATGATGCGTGCAACTACGACCACTGCGGAAACTACCTCTGCGAAAAAGTATGTCCTGTTAACCGTGCAGGAAAAAAGTGCATAATCCATGAAGACTTAAAAAAACCCGTTATTTCAGAAGAGCTTTGCATCGGTTGCGAAATATGCCAGAATAAATGCCCTTTCAAAGCAATAAGCATAATTAACACTTCTCTTAATCTTGGCGAACCAATACATAGTTTTGGAAAAAACATGTTTCGACTCCACGGACTTGCGGTTCCAAAAGACAAAGCCGTTTTGGGTTTTGTTGGAAGAAACGGAATAGGAAAAACAACAATAGTAAAAATACTTTCGGGCGCAGTAATCCCTAACTTTAATTCAAAAGATGCGAACAAAGAAAAAGTGCTTGAATATTACAAAGGAAAAGAATCGTTTGAATTTTTCAAAAAACTTTATAGTAAAGGAATAAAAATTTCAGTAAAACCGCAAAATATAGAAGCAACAAAACCCGAAGGAAACGTGGCTGCGCTTTTGAAAAAAATAGATGAAAGAGAAGCATTCGACGAAGTAATAGACGAATTGAACATAAGAGGAATACTAAACAGAAACGCAGAACAATTATCTGGAGGAGAATTTCAAAAACTCGCAATAGCCGCAGCGGGACTAAAAAAAGCCGATTTGTATGTATTTGATGAACCAAGTTCTTTTTTAGACATAAAAGAAAGACTGCGCGTTGCAAAGTTTATAAGAAAACTCGCAGAAAAAAGCGCAGTAATAGTTGTTGAACACGACCTCATCCTCCTCGACTATCTTGCTGATTACGTAAACTTAATGTACGGAAAACCCAGAGTATACGGATTTGTGTCCCAAGTTAAAACAACAAGAGAAGGAATAAACTCCTACCTTGAAGGATATTCAAAGGACGAAAATTTCAGGTTCAGAGAGTATGCAATTGATTTTTTCGGAAGCCAGCGCGCTGAAAAAAAATCCAGAAAAGAAAGCATAGTTAACTGGCCTCAAATAGAAAAAAAACTGGGTTCGTTCAGACTCGAAGCCCAAGCAAACACCGTGAAAAAAAATGAAGTAATAGGGGTTGTCGGACCCAACGGAATAGGAAAAACAACATTCATGAAAATACTTGCAGGAGAAATAAATCCCGACAACACTCAGCTGGAATCAGGAGCAAAAATATCATACAAACCGCAGTACATTTCATACACTGGAGAAAAAACAGTTCAGGAACTTTTTGAACCCGGCGCAATAAGCGAAATAAGGCAGTCAATTCTGCGCCCCCTTGAACTCGAAGAACTACTTGAAAAAAAAGCAAAGAATCTTTCAGGAGGAGAACTGCAAAGAACAGCAGTCGCACTATGCTTAAGCAAAAAAGCCGATTTATACCTGCTTGATGAACCAAGCGCATACCTTGACGTAGAGCAAAGACTTGCAGTTGCAAGAACAATAAGAAGCCACATGGATGTTACAGACTGCTCTGCTCTTGTAATAGACCACGACCTTACATTCATTGATTATTTAAGCGACAAAATAATGGTTTTCACGGGAGAACCAGCCCAAGAAGGCCAAGCCCAAGGACCTTTTAGCGTAAACGAAGGAATGAACAGACTGCTAAAATATCTTGACATAACAATGCGCAGAGACAAAGATACTAAACGCCCAAGAATAAACAAACACGAATCAGTACTCGACAGGGAACAAAAACAAAACGAAAACTACTACAGTGACTAGACAAATTCCAAACTCACTGCAGAAACAAAAAAAACTAATTAAATAATATTGTTAAATAATGCCGTGCGCGAAGCCGGAGCCAGTGAAGACCGGCGGATAGATTTCTTTGAAAAAAACCTGAAACGAGAATGATCCCTACTCAGCTTTATTTCTCCTTTAAGCACGCAAAAGTAAACAAACAACTCAGCGGTTGAGTTTCTTCCTTTATAAAAAGAAGAAAAAACAAGGTGCTTTAACAAACGCGGTTTTTTGCAAGAACAGGAAAGCTCCTCTCTTAACTCACGCTTTAACGCAGAAACAACTCTCTCACCAAAACAAACCTTTCCGCCCGGAAGCTGCCATTTACCGCAATAAACTGAATTTTTTTTGGAACGCTTAAGAAGAAGAATTCTTTTCTGTGAATCCAAAACAACAGCTTCAACTATTTTTTTGTTTTTAACGCCCGACATGCATAATAAAACAGGAATAACCAAAATTTAAACATTTCCTAAAATTAAATCAAGTATGAAAATAATCAAAATAGACAAGAAAAACAATGAAATTACCTGCATTCCTGAAACGCTTGACGATTTGTGGCACCTTGAAAAAATAACTGAAAAAGGGGACAGGCTTTTTGGAGAAACTGACAGAAAAATAAAACCCAGCAAAGAGGGAGAAAAAGCTCAGAGAATAAAACTATTCATCGAACTTGAAATAGAGGACGCTAAATTTCAGGAATACGGTGAGAGCTTGAGAATAAACGGAATAATCCTCTCTGGAAAACCAGAGGAATTTATTGAACTAAAAAGCCACCAAAGCATTGAAATAAAAGCAAGAGACAGAGTAAGGCTGAAAAAAGAAAAAATAAAAGAATGGCAGATTGAAAGACTAAAAAAAGCACAGGATGCAAGCGCGAACGCAAACCTGCTTGTTGTCCTACTTGACGATGAAGAAGCTGAACTTGCGCTTGTAAACGAATACAGCATAAACAAAAAAGCATTGATAAAAGAAACAAAAAAAGGAAAACGATTCGAACAGGAAAAAAGCACTTACTTTGACGAAATACTTGAAAAAATAATCATGCTCAAACCCGAAAAAGTTTTAATCGCAGGACCCGGATTTGTAAAAGATAATTTAAAAAAATTCATTGAAGACAAAAAAATAAAGGGCTTCGCAAAAATAATGACTGAAAGCACAAACTCAACAGGAGAAACTGGATTCAAAGAATTATTATCACAGGGAAAACTGGAAAAAATAGACAGAGAACTCCAACTGAGTGCAGAATCAAAAACAATAGACTCTTTTCTTGCAGCGCTTGCAAAAGGAAAAGCCGAATACGGAAAAGAAAAAGTATTTGAGGCAATTAGCATGGGGGCGGCAGAAAAAGTTATTCTGTCCGAAACTTACTTAATGCAAAACAGGGACGAAGCAGAAAAAATATTGGATTCGGCAGAACAGTGCGGAGCAAAAACAGAAATAATTTCCTCAAAAAACCCGCAAGAAAAACAAATACACGGATTTGGCGGAGTAGTCTGCACATTGAGATACAAATTGGAGTAAAAAAAATGAATTCAAGAAAAATAAAAAGAAAAGACTACAAACTTCTGCTTTCATTAGATAAAAAAGTTTACCCTACAAAAAGCCCAGTAACTGAAAAAAATCTCTCAGACTGGTATAAAATAAATCCGGAATTTGGAATAGTTTTTGAGAAAAAAGGAACTATTTCAGGACTAGTAATAGCTATACCTCTTAATGAAAAAGCATGGAAAAAACTAATTGAAGGGAAACTTTTGGAATCGGCCTTGGGCAAAGACGAGATTTTTTCAACTTCACGTGACAATAAAATAGGGATACATATATATCACATAGAAAAAATTTCAAAAGGAATAACCCACCTACATAAAAAAATGCTTATTTGTTTGAAAAAAATAGTTCTCAAGATAAAAAAACAAAAAAACAAAAACTTAAAAGTAATCGGCTTTTCTGGACTGTGCGTTACAAAAGAAGGCATTAATTTATTTGAAAAAACCCTAAAATGCAAAGAAGGAAAATTCAAAAGTGAAGAGCACATATTAGAAAAGAATGGAAAAAAAATAATTTTAACAACAAAATATAAAAAAATTATTAAAAAATACAAACTAAACGGGTACACCTATCAAAATAGATGCAAGATGCTAATAACAACCCCAAACAAAAAAAGCATTGTTTGGGACTATCTTAATTAGTCAATCTTTAATTCAAACCACTCAACTTTCTTTTTTTCTACAAGCTCTTTTACTTTCTTTTGAACTTCCGACAGGCGGGACTTGTTTGATTTAAATTCCACAAAAACAATCTTATCATCTTCAAAACACAAACCGTCAACTGGTTTTCCAATAAAACGAAAATTCTGGGAATTGTACGGAAAATTCTTGCTAAAAGGAATCCACTGCTCGGTGAGCTGACCATACTTAACACTCTGAGAGCGTTTATCAAACAAAAGAGAATCATAAGCTGACTTTAAATCAAAAAAAACTTTCAGCAAAAAAACAAGCAAAACGGCAAGAAGAATGACCATTGCCAAGAGAAACAATTCAAACACAAAAACCACAAAACCCTGTTTAAGTAATGTTTTTACTTATTAAATTTCTTTGCCCATAAAAGGACCAACTTTTCTGTATCCGAGCTGTTTTTTGTAATACTCTTTAACACCCACGCCCGAAATAACAATCATCCTTTTTGAATCAAACTTCTCCTTTGCAATACGCTGTGCTTCAAGCATTAACTGCTTTCCTATACCTTGGTGCTGAAAAGATTCAATAGAACGCGAACCCAAAGGCAGTCCCTTCCCATATACATGCAATTCACGCACAAGCGCTGTTTTTGAATCAATTTCGTCCAAAAAAGGCTGGGCAGGTTTTCTTAAACGAACAAAACCAAACAAATTATTTTTTGACTCCATTGAAATAAAAGCCTCTTCTCCCCCTGAGGCAGAATAAAATTCAGAAGACATGCGCGCACACCCAAATTCTTTTTCAAAATCAAACTTATGATCCCTTGAATTTAACCCCACTTCCCTGCACCTAATACAATTACATTTCTTTCCCTGCGTGTGCAGCTCTTTTTCGACCAATTGGCGCAAATTAGTCGAACGAATCCCTGCTTCAATAAGATTTCCTGGAATATCCCTCTCAACACGCATAACTCTAACCCACTTAGGAAGAGACGATTTTAATTCAGCGAGAAGCTTAACTGCTTTTTCTTCTTCAAGAGGAAAAAAATTTCCTTTCTTCCAATCCTCATAAAGCTTGGTTCCTTTAATCACAAGACACGGATAAAATTTAATCATGTCCGGCTTAAAACGCTCATCCGAAAAAATCATTTTAAATTTTTTTAAATCATTTTTATAATCCGAACCGGGAAGACCGGGCATTAAATGATAAAGTACCTTAAAAGCCGAATCCTTTAACCTTGCGGTTGACAAAGAAACATCATCTACAGAATGCCCGCGCGAAATTTTTTTGTAAACAGAATCATCAGGAATCTGAACGCCAAGTTCAACACGCGTTCCCCCAAGAGAAACCATTTTTGTTATATCTGATTTTGAACACAAATCAGGACGGGTTTCAAAAGTAATTCCCACAACTCTTCGCGGAGATTTTTCCGCAAATAAAAGGGCTTTTTTGAGCGAAGAAGTTTTTTCCCCACTTACTCCATTAAGAGCAGCACAAACAACAGAATCCTGTTTTTTTGAAGGAAGCGCAGTAAAAGAACTCCCCTGAAAAATAAGCTCAATTTTTTCTGCTTTATTCCCCGTAGCATCAAGTTGCTTTATTCTGTTTTCAACAATCTTTTTTGCATCAAAATTGAGGCGTTGAGCGCGCAAAGCACTCGGTTCAAACCCCGTGTAAGATTTAGGAGAAACTTTTCCATCAAGAGAAGAAGGACAATAAGTGCATTTCCCCGGACAGGGAAAAGGGGGCAACATAACCGCAACAACCTGAACTCCCGAAAGACTCCTAGTTGGTTTTATTGAAAGAAGAGACAAAACTTTCTTTGACGGATTTTTTTCATGCGAAAGAACAAAAGGAAAAGAAGGCATTTTGTCAAGGCCAAGCGATTTGCTCCAAAAAAAACGCCTCAACTCAAGCTCACTGGAAGAATTAATCAAACCTAATTTTATTTCAGAAAGTATATTCTCTGCAAACTTTATTTTTGAGTCAGAAGTACCTGAATGCATAAATAAAAATGAAGAAAAGAAAATAAAAAACAACGCAATTCAAATTTAAAGGAACAGCGAAGCAAAAGCCTGAATAATATAAGCAGGAATCAAAGATATTGAATAAAAAGGAAAAGCCTGAATAATCGGGTCAAGCTTACTTTTAATAGTAGGCAAGGCATTTACTCTGAAAGAAAATTCTCTAACATCATTCTCAAAATATACTTTTACTTTGAATTCTTTCGAACCCTGAATTCGAGGATAAACGAAAAAAGACTTCTCGGTTGCAGAGCGCTTTTCAATTAAAACATGAATCGACGCCCCAACACTTGGAGAGTAAAAAATATTTTCAGGATAAATCCAATTTGGTGAAAGTTCAGGAACTATTTCAAAAAAAGCATCTGAATCAGTGTTGTTAACAAAAAAGAGTTTAAATTCAGCTGGAGAATCAACAAAAACAGACTGCTGGGCAGTGCTTGCAGGGGAAACATCCAGCGAATCCGAAACAACAGTGAAAAAAACATCTGCCGATTCGCTTTGAGATTCACCCGAAAAAAGAAGACTCAAAGAATAATCTCCAAAAACAGCTTCCTCTGGAACCCTAACAAAAACCTTTATTGATTCCTTTTCAACTTTAGAGGAAACAGAAAAACCTTCAGGAAACGAAGAAATAACCTCAACCGAAGAATACTTGTCAGTCAGTTCTTTTGAAAAAATCATTTCAAGTTCATTTCCGACCGCCACAGTTCCTACAAAAGAATCCTCCTCTGAAATTACTTTTGAAAGCGGCTCAATAAGCCTAAGAGAGAAAACCGACGAGCAAAAAAGAATAAGCGCCAAAACAATAAATGCTTTTTTAAACATTCCAACCAAGTTAATACTTGAAAGAATGAAATAAAAAGGTATTCTTATGAGCCAAAACAATCAGAACTTGGGCGAAAAAACCCGCTTTCAAATGATTAAACAACACCACAAAGAAACATATCTTGAAGCAAAAAAAATAGGGCGAATGGACAATGATTTCATTCCAATATGCGACTACATCATAAAAACAAAAAACTATTTCACTTCAAGTTCCTGTGCAGGACGAATTTCACTCATAAGCCTGGGCGAAGAAGAAACAAAAAAAGAAAGTGCATTTTACAGAAAGTGGCACAGAGAAGTGAAAAAAAAAGAAATTATTGAAGCAATAAACAACTTTGAAGGAAAAGTTCTTTGGTTTAAACAAGAACCCCTAATATTGCATCTTGGGACAAATACGCTTGATAATTCAAGAAAAATACTTTCTGCATGCGAAAAAGCAGGAATAAAACGCGCAGGAATAAAAGTTGCAAAAGAAGGGAGATTCATAGTTGAAATGCTGGGTTCGCAGAACATAACCACCCCTATAAAAGAAGGAAAAATAACTGCTGAAGAAAAATACATTGAATACCTTGTAAAAAAAGCAAACGAAAAGTTCAGAAAAAACCAGGAACAGATAAAAAAACTTGAAAAAATAATAAAAAAAGAACTTGAATGAAACCGGCAAAAATAAAACTATTCAATAAAATTCTTTTATCATCGAAAGAACTTTTTGCGGATCATAATAATAAGTTTCAATAACTTCAAGAATCTCGCTCGGATTTCTTATCCCTTGAGCAAGCATCCAGCCGAGAACATGCGCTCTTACCCGCACCTCATTTAAAACATCCTGTTTTGTAATTGAATTCTTTTGGGCTATTTTTTCAACAACCACTCCTGAAAGAGAAGAGCGCTTAAGTTTGCCAGATTTATCATCAAATTCAAACAAAGACCCTGAAAGCACACGATTATCCATACGAGATAATTCAACAATCTGAGTCACGCGCCTTTGCATCCCAGTTTCTTTTGAAAAGCACCTCTGCATCACAACAATAATATTGAGCAAAGGAAGCATTGCTTCAGGAACACTAAGAGGGCGCTCCCTTAATTTAACCAAAACCTCGGAAGCATTATTTGCATGAATCGTTGCAAGACAACCCTCATGCCCCGTATCCATTGCCGTGAAAAAAGTTAATGCTTCACTTCCCCTCATTTCCCCCACAATAATTCTGTCCGGACGCATACGCATCGCATTTTTCAACAAAGAATCCATTGAAAGTTCAGAACCCAAAGAAGCCCTTGATTCAAATGGAATCCAGTTCTCGCGATTAAGCAAAGATAATTCAACAGTATCTTCAATCGAAACAATCCTTTCATTCAACCTCACAAAATTAGAGAGAATATTCAAAAAAGTTGTCTTACCCGAAGCAGAACCCCCCGCAACCAAAACATTTTGGGGAGAAACTCCAAACCCGTCAACAAGCACCCACAAAAAGGCAGCAGCTTCTGAAGAAATAGTTTGGTTGTCAATCAAATCCAAAATTGTTAACGGCGGAGAAGAAAATTTTCGAATAGTAAGAGTTGCACCCGCGGGAGATAAATCCGAAAGAGTGGCATTAACACGCGAACCATCAGGAAGCCTTGCATCAAGCAAAGGACTTTTCATTGAAAAATCCCTTCCTATTGTAAGCGAAATACGCTGAATACTATCAGTCAAATCTTTTTCAGAAATACTAATGTTTGTTTTGCACATACCAAACTTTTTGTGAAAGACAAAAACAAGCTCGGGAGAATTAATCATCAGCTCTTCCAAATCGGGATCGATTGAAAAAAAAGCGAGCTGCTTAAGACCAATTGAATTATGCAAAACATACTCTGCAAAAAGCTCTTTTTGTTTTACAAAAGAAATATCTTTCACAAGCTTTACCAAAGCAGCTGCAAGTGCAGAAAAATTTTCTTTAGAAGGAAGTTTCTCATTTAGATTGTTGAGCTGAATAAACGAAACAACCTCATCAAAAAAATCATCATTGAATGATGCTGGAACTCCGTCAAGCTTTCTTTTGTAAACCGAACCCTTTTGTATTTCTTTGATAAGAAAATCAGCCAATTCGGATTCCTCGCCCGAAAAAACATGCTCACGCACATCGTAAAAGTTATGGGCCAATCCCTGATGAATATCAGCAAAAGAGCTAGAATCAAGCTTTTTTAACCGGTTAAGCGTAAAATCCATACTATAGCCAATCTTATATATTAAAAAAGAAGTATAATAAACTAACCAAACCAAGGAAAGATACTAATGGAAAAAATGCTTTCAAAAATACTAAAAAAAATTACTCCTTCAGAAAAAGAAAAAAACTCTGAAAAAAAAATGGTGGAAGAACTAAGGCAAACGCTGAAAAAAATTAAAGGAAAACACTCTCACATAGAGTGGTGTGGTTCAAGCGCAAGAAACACTCACCTGAAAGGAGACAAAGACCTCGATTTGTTTATAATGTATGATAAAGAAATGCCCGAAAAAGAGCTGGAAAAAGAAGGTCTGAAAACCGCAAAAAAACTTTTTAAAGGAGGAAAATGGGAAAAAGCATACTCCCAACACCCTTACATAAGAGGAATCGTAAAGGGATTCGAAGTAGAACTTGTTCCAAGCTATATGGTTTCAAGCGGCGCACAAAGACAAAGTGCGGTTGACAGAACACCTTTCCACAACAAATTTTTGCTAGAAAAAATGACAAAAAAACAGCAGGAAGACTCAAGACTCCTAAAACAGTTTCTTAAAGGAATAAATGCTTACGGCGCGGATTTGAAAAACTGCGCACTGCCCGGATACGGCGTAGAACTTTTGGTTCTCAAATACGGCTCTTTTATTGAAGCAATAAAAGCAATCGCAGAAATGAATCCAAACCACACAATCGTTTTTGAAAATCAAACACAAGAAGAAGCAAAAAAACTTTTTGAAAAAACAAACGCGCCGCTCATAATCATAGATCCAGTGGATGCAAACAGAAATGTTGCAAGTGCGCTAAGCCTTGAACAGTTTGAAAGAATGGTTTTTGCCGCAAAAACATTTCTGAAAAACCCGTCCGAAAAATTCTTTTTCCCAAAAATAAAAAACAATCTGAAAAAAACTGAATTGAAAAAAGAACTCGAAAAAAAAGAACTTATTGCACTAAAAATAAGTTTTCCAAAAAAAGAACTTGAAGACCTTATTTGGGGGCAATTAAGAAGACAAATGAAAAAAGCAGCCATTTATCTTAAAGAAAAAGATTTTATTGTTGAAAGCACGCGTCTTTGGGGGGATGGGAAAAAAGCAGTTATCCTTTTTCAGCTCGAAGACATCCAACTGCAAAAAACCAAAAAAGTAAAGGGCCCCCTTGCAAGCGATGAAACGAATTCAAAAAAATTCCTTGAAAAAAAAAGAAAAATAATTTCTGGACCAAGAGTGGAAGAAGGAAGACTTGTTCTTGAAATAGAAAGAGAAGAAACAAACGCGCTTGACGCACTAAAAAATTTCATAAAAAGAGAAAAAAAAGAGTCAAAATTAATGAAAAGCACAAAAATACTCGGCGAAAAAGAAATTATTAAAGAATACAAAGGAGAATTCGCAGTATGGCTCATGCTTTACTTAAAAGGAAAAGAGCTTTTTGAATAGGACTGTGAAAAAATGTTTGAAAAAATACTGGGGGACATAAAAGCGGTTAAAACAAACGACCCTGCAGCAAAAAACTATTTTGAAGTCCTACTCTGCCACACCCCGCTTTGGACAGTAATTGCATACAGAATCGCACACCCCCTAACAAAAATAGGCCTGCCTGTTATACCGAGGTCAATAATGACTTTAATGAAAATTATTACAGGAATGGAAATACACCCAAACGCAAAAATAGGAAAAAATTTTTTTGTAGACCACGGAGTGGGGCTTGTAATAGGAGAAACTGCAGAGCTTGGAAACAACTGTGTTTTGTTTCATAACGTAACTCTGGGGGGAACAGGAAAACACACGGGAAAAAGACACCCGACCCTTGGCAACAATGTTTATGTCGGAACAGCCGCAACTCTTCTTGGTCCGATTAAAATAGGAAACAATGTAAAAATAGGAGCAGAAACCGTAATCATAATGCATGACGTTCCGAATAACTGCACTGTCGTAGGCGCTCCGGGAAAAATAGTTAAACTAAACGGAAAAAAAGCGAATATTAAATTAAAACCGACAAAAACAAGAAGTGATTAATTGGAACGAAAAATAAAACCCAAACAAAAATGGATTCACTACAAAAATCCGACGCACGAATACGAAATAATCGGGATTGCAAAACATTCAGAAACCCTTGAAGAAATGGTAATATACAAAGCGCTTTATTTGGGGGAATTTGCTTACGGGCAATTATGGGCAAGACCAAAAAGAGAATTTTTAGGAAAAGTTGAAAAAGAAGGAAAAATTGTGGACAGGTTCAAGCTTAAAAACTAAAAGAACGTTAAACATTGCAAAAATTATAACTGGAAAAAGGTGATTTGATGGGAAGATACGCAGGCGCAATGGGTGCAGCAAAAAAAATGAGAAAAAAAATGGCTCAAAGAAGAGGAATGCCTCAGCACAAAGCAAGCATGAAACTTGCACAAATTTCTACTGGACTATCAATTCCAAGAATGGGGCACGCAAGACCAGGAGCGGTAGTGGAAATACACCCATTTAAAAGAAACAGACCCGGAGTAAAAGTTGTTCCGACTGTTGACAAAGCACTAAAATTAATGAAAAAAATGAATCCAAACACGCTCGAAATATCAAAACGAAGAATGTTAAGAAAACCATAAAAAAATAATTGGGCAAAACAATAGAACTCAAAGGTCATTGCAGAGCAATGGCCTCCGATGCTGCCTGTCGGCAGGCACGGGCCTGGAGGGAATCTAACACCGCAACCCCTTTAGAAAGGTGTTGCATTCCCAAATAAACTATCGAGCGAAAGCGAGTCGCTCTCTGTCAATTGCGAACAGCAATTGGCAAGTGCTTTTCGCCAGCCAAGCAAAACTAAAAGTTTTGCGGCGCATCGCAAACATCAGTTTGCAATGCCTTTGAAAAAGGCTGAACGGGCCTGGAGGGAATCGAACCCCCATCTCGGGATAGCATCAAAAAAATTTTTTCCGAAGTCCCGCCGGTTATCCATTGCCACACAGGCCCAATAACTAAACTACAAAGACCAAAGAATAAAAGGCTAAGGGAAGCCTAATTTTTGAACCGCGGGGAACCTTTTTAAAGCTTGCAGAACCAAAGTTCTGTAAATAAGACTGGTGAAATTATGAAGACATGTACATCATGCAACAAAACTATTACTGCAGGACACATAGAATTCAAGTGCCCAAGTTGCGGCAAATCAACAATAATCCGATGCGCTTCATGCAAAGAATCAATAAAAGAATACACTTGCAAAGAATGCGGATTCGTTGGACCATAAACTGAATTTAGGTGCTTAAAAATGGGAAAAGCGATGGTTGTATTCAAAGTATTTACTGACCCTGAGAACCTTGACGCGGTTGAAAAGAGCCTAAGAGAAATAAAAGAAGGCGACTTTAAAGACTTGAAAAGAGAACCAATCGGATTTGGAATAGAAGTAATCCGAGTAGGTTATGTTGTTCCCGACAAAGTTGACGGAGCAATGACAAGACTTGAAGAAGCCGTAAAAAGAACTCCACTTATTAACGAAGCAGAAGTAGAAATGGCTACTCTAATAGGATAAATAAAGCGCAGAAAAAACAATCTAATTTTATTGCTTTTGCACAAAAACAATACTTATGATAAACTCCCTTATTCTAAAAAACTGGCGCACTCATGCAGAAACACGACTCGACTTTGGAAAAGGAACAAACGTAATCGTAGGAGTAATGGGAAGCGGAAAAAGCTCAATACTAAATGCAATATCATACACTCTTTTTGGAACATTCCCCTCGCTGAAATCAAAACAAGTTACTTTGGAAGAAACTATACTGAATAAACCAAATTCTGCAGAAAAATCCGAAACCAGTCTTGAATTTGAAACAGACGAAAAAAAATACAGGGTCGAGAGAGTAATAAAACGCGACGGCACAAATGAGGCAAAATTATATGAAGAAAACAGATTAATTGCAGGACCAAAACAAAAAGATGTTAATGAAAAAATAGAACATATTCTCGGGCTTAATTACGAGCTGTTCAGCAGAGCGGTTTATGCAGAACAAAATGAAATGGATTTTTTTTTAAAACTAAGTCCCGGCGAAAGAAAGAAAAAATTTGACGAGCTTTTAGAACTTGAAAAGTATGAAGAAGCGCGCAAAAACTCTGTTTCGCTCCAAAACGAATTTACAAAAGAAAACAAACTGAGAAAAGATTCAATTGAACAGCAGAAAAAAACAATTGAGAGTCATGAAGAAGAAAAACTCGCAAAACTAATAAGAGAAGATGAAAAAAACATTCTCGAAACTGAAGAAAAAATTACCCAAGAAAAGAAAAGCGCCGAAGAGACAGAAAAAAAATATTCTATTCTGAACACAAAAGAAGCAAAGCACAAAGATCTTGAAAACAAAATAATGCGAAACGATTTAAGGACAGAGGCACTCAAAGAAGATATTAAAAAAAGCGAAAAAATATCGTCTGAAGAAACACTGAAGCTGCTTGAAGAAAAAAAGAAAGAAACTGCACAAAAACAGAAATATTACGAAGAAAAGGAACTTCAACTCAAAGAACTTGACCATAAAATAAAAAAAATATCAGAAGAACAAAAAGTACTCACATACAAAAAAACACAGTTTGAAGCAGAAGAAAAAAGTGTTTTAGGGCTTAAAGGAAAATGCCCGACCTGCAAACAGGAACTTAACGAGGAACACAAAAAAGAAATTACTCAAAAAGCGCAGGAGGAGATAAAAAAAATAGATGCTGAAAACAGAGAAAAAGAACAAGAAAAACTCAAAATGCTGGACACTTTTTCAGAGCTTGAAAAAGAAAAAAAAGAATTAAGAAAAACTATTGAGAGTTATTTAATAGAAATTACAAAACTTGAACAGGATAAAAAAACCGCGCAGGAACTGGACACAAAAAGAAAAATCTTATCCGAAATAACCGCAGAAACTCCTCTCCTAAAAAAACAACTTGAAGAGAACGGATTTGACAAAAAAGAACTTGAATTAACAAGAACCACATTATTTGAAAAGCAAACAAAAATAAGAGTTTTTGAATCAGAAATAAAATCAAAACGCGAACTCAACAAAAGCCGAAATGAAACGCTGGAAAAAATACTCTTAATACGAAAAAACATTGCAGAGCAGGAAAAAACTTTCTTGAAAACAGAGGAAGCTGCAAAAAAACTCGGAATTTTTTCAAACTGCCTAACTGCCACCCAACACGAGCTAAGACAAGAAATGCTTGAAACAGTAAACCAAGCCATGTCAAGCATTTGGACTTCAGTCTACCCTTACCGCGATTATCTTGATGCAAGACTCAAAGTAACAAAAGACGGCTACGATTTGGAAGTACTCACCCGCGGGCAAAATTGGACACGCGTAGAGGGAATACTTTCAGGCGGAGAAAGAAGCGCTGCGGC
>Ga0172375_10005780_pt1 | contig 17657 bp, 18 predicted proteins | sample LakKiv1m_FD_114537 | JGI IMG/M metagenome (GOLD analysis project Ga0172375, IMG submission 114537) | Freshwater microbial communities from Kabuno Bay, South-Kivu, Congo - kab_092012_11.1m | ecosystem: Environmental > Aquatic > Freshwater > Lake | place: Democratic Republic of the Congo...
GGAAAGATTGAAACAAGAGTCTACGAGAATATGCTGAAGAGTTATTCAAGAAGACTGACTGAAGTTGAAGAGCAGATAACTTTCCTTGAAGCTGAGAAAGCTTTGAGAGATGTAAAATGGTATTTGAAAGTTTGGAATTTTTTGAGAAGCGGAATTCATTTGAAGCATAAGAAGTAATGAACGAAATTATTAGAAATAAAACTGGCGATTTAAAATTGCAGGCGCTCGGAGAAAAGAGAAGCTCAGAAGCAGGCCTGTTTATGGGTCAGTTTATTTCCAGAATATGGATATAGACTATAAGGAGAAAGGTATAAAAATGAAGAAAATTATTAATAATTGTGAAAAAGAGGGAAATGAAATGACTGGAAAAATTTGTTTAAAGACATTTTTAATTATTTTTAGTTTTAGTATTTTGATTGTTCTTTTTATGAATTTAAGTTTTGTTTCTGCGGCTGAGCCTGCTGTTCAAAATCTTAGCTCGAAAGACCAAGCCATTGCATGCCTTAACGAGTCAGAAAACATTATGGTTGAGTTAGCAGACAGCAATTTTAGTATAGAAAGAGTTAATGATACGATTATACAAGCAAAAGCGCTATATAATGATATTTTTACAAAGAAAAAAGAAGATTATGCGCTGGTAATTGATTCTTGCAATGAGATAAAGAAAATAAAAGAATTAGCTTATACTTCTCGCGATGAATTTGAAGGGCTGACCAAGTTTTATAATGAATCTATAACGCCCGGCATGAATACGACTGAACTTGATGCTCTCATGGCTGATATAGACAAAGAAATTTCAAGTGAGAGATACGAAGGCGTTGCAGGCATGATTGATACGACTTATGCTAAAATCATTGACGTTAAATCTTCTTATTCAACACTTAGTGTTTTGAATAGAAATCTTCAAAATTTCTTTGTTAGACAATGGAAATCTCTGGTGATTACTTTTTTAGTTATCGTAATTCCACTTATTATCTTTAGAGTGCCCATTCTTATAGCTTGGGATAAAAATAAAATAAATAAATTAGAAGTAAGGAAAAAAACCCTTAGGGGACTTATTAAGCAAACACAAAAAGAATATTTTGAATATGGAAGACTTCCAGAGGGAATGTATAATATCAAGACTAAAAAGTTTGCAGAATTGATTAGAGATATAGAAAGACAAATTCCTCTTTTGCAAGAAGAAATTGCTAAGCTTGAGAGAAAGAAAAGCTTAAAACTATGGAAAAAATGAGCATATTAGGTAAACTATTTGGCATGAAGAAAAGTAAAAAAAAGCAGGATAGAGACATAACTCGGATGCCTAGAAAGGAAAAAGAACATTTTCTTTCGATGGATTTAATAGAAAGAATGATACGAGTTGAACAAAGAGTTTCTACTTCATTTAAACAGAAAGTAGCTTATAACCATACAGAGTATTACAAGAGTTTGTCTGCTTCTGAAAAGAAAGATTTTGAAAAATATTTGCGCGAAAAGAATAGAAGAAGATTCTTACTTGGACTTTTAGCGATTGTTCCTTTGCTTGCCTTTGTGTCTATGAAGATTGAAATAACAGGCAATGCGATAAGAAATACTATAACAAATGAATCTGCCTATACCCTTGTTCAGAATATCTCTATGTGGGCGGCATTAGGTTTGTTTAGTTTGTTTTTATTGGGTTTGATATTTAAGAAGATAAAAGGCAGAAGATATGAAAGTCATTTTAAAGTTTTAGAGAATGCTTTTTTAGCTAAAAATACTGTAAGACACTTAAAATCTAAAAAAAGCCTTTAAATTCGATAAATAAGCAATGTTTTTAAAGGCATTTTACCTTATACCCATAAGAAAAAGAGGATAGCATGAAGAAGAAAAAATCACCAAAGAAATTGAGAATTCTTAAGATTAAGCAGAAATTGAAAGCTAATAGAAAATTAAAAAAGAAGATCATTAAATCAATGATTAAGAAGAGAGCCAAGAAGATTTCTAAAAGTAAGAAAATTAAAAAAATGAAGAAAGCAAAAAAAGCAGGAAAGAAAGTTCAAAAAAAATCTGTTTCTAAAAAACCTGTAAAATCAAGGGGATTTTTTTCATTCTTTTTTGGAAAAAAACAGAAAGCAAAAGCTCAGAAAAAAGAACATCCCGAAGTTAAAGAGATAAAAGAAATGCTTAAGAAAAAAGCTCAGAAAAAATCCAAACAAATTAAGAAAGCTAAAAATGCTGCAAAAAATGTAAAAAAAGCAAAGATTAATGTTGAAAAACAGAAAAAAGTCGAAGCTTTGAAAAAGAGAATAGAAGAACGAAAGAAAAAAGTCGAAGCAAGAAAAATGATGCTTGAAATAAGAAAGAAGAAAGTTGAGGAAATAAAGAATAGAATGGTTGCAAAGAGAAAAATTATTCTTGAAAGAAGAAATGCTAAGATTATGGCTAGAAAGGCGAAAGAGGCAAAATCAAAAGAAAGCAGAGAAGAGAAAGATGAAGGAGAAGTTATTGCTAAACCTGCTGTAAGAAATGTAGCCGCAAAAGAGACATTTTTGAAAACAGAAGTTCCTGGTTTTGATGCATTGATACAACAAGGAATACCTGAAGGAAGCGCTGTTCTTGTAGAGGGCGGGCCTGGAAGTGGAAAAACAATTTATTGTCTTGGTCTTGCTAGAAATTTGTGCAAAAGAGGCAAAAAAGTTCTTTATATGAGTTTTGAGGAGCCTGAATGGAGATTAAGAGAACACTTGTCACATTTCTGGCCAAGCGTAAATGATTTTGAGAAAAGAAAACTTCTTTACATCAAGAGATTTAATGCATTAGATATTGCAAGAAGTGTTGAGGCACTTTTAAGTGAGGCAAAAAAAGAACTTTTAATCGATGTTCAGCCAGTTTTAATCCCGCATGACTTTGACCCTGATGTAGTTATTATAGACTCTCTTACAAGTATTGGTTCTGCATTCTCTGGAGAAGAGAGCAGATTCAGAATTTATATGGAACAGTTATTTAGATATCTTGAAAGCCATCAAATAACTTCTTTCTTGATTAGAGAAACCTCAAATCCTACACATTTAGGAACAAGTTTTGTTGAAAAAGCAGAAGCAGTATCTTTCCTTTCAGATGGGATTATAGCATTGTATAATGTAATCATGGATTCTGGAAGAAGAAAAAGAGCTATAGAAATAGTTAAAATGCGAGGCGTTGAAATTGACAGAAGAATAGTAGAATGTGATATTGTCAGGAATCAGGGTCTTGTGGTTTATCCTAAAAAGACACTTATTGGCAAGTATAAACTTACTTAGCTTTTGTTGATTTTGAGATATTTCTGGTTTAATTAATTTTATAAACGCGCGATTTCTTGTTTATATGAAATGGCAGAGAGAAAAAATTATGCGATATCAAAGGAAGAATTAGCAGATTTAGTTGAGGTGCTGGGGAAGATAAAGGGCAGGCATACAGAACTTGTTACTGTTTATGTTCCTGCTGGAGCAAATATTAATGTAATTATCAATCAGCTTGATGAAGAAAAATCTACTGCTAAGAATATCAAGAGCAAGACTACTCAAAAGAATGTTGTTGAAGCACTTGAGAGGATTGCAAGACAACTTAGGATGCTCGGGCAGGTTACGCCTAAGAACGGAATAGCTGTCTTTTCTGGAAATGTTTCTGCTGTTGAAGGCCAAGAAGACATGAGAATTTGGGTTATAGAGCCGCCTGAACCACTCGGAGTTAGATTGTATAGATGTGATCAGGTTTTTGTAATTGATCCGCTTAAAGAAATGTTAGAGATTAAAGAGCTTTATGGATTATTTGTAATAGACAGAAAAGAAGCAACACTTGGCCTGTTGGAAGGAAAGAAAATTAAAATTCTTCAGCAACTTGAATCTGGTGTTCCTGGAAAAACTGCTGCTGGCGGTCAGTCAAGCAATAGATACAGAAGAATTGTTGAAGGAAAAGCCAGAGATTTTTTTAAAGAATGCGCAGACGCGCTTAAGAAAACTTTTTTTGATATGAAAAATTTGAAGGGAATTATTATTGGCGGACCAATGCCTACAAAAGATGATTTTATGAAAGATGGCGGATTAGTAACCGCGCTTAGAAATAAGGTTATTGGCATGAAAGATATTGGCGATGCAGGGGTGCATGGAATTGAATTATTAGTTGAAGCAAGTGGAGACCTTCTTGCAAAACAAGAGATTACTCGTGAAAAACAGCTTCTTGAGAATTTTTTTAATATGCTTGGCAAACAAAGGGGCAAAACTGCTTATGGACTTGGGCCTGTAACTAAAGCACTAGAACTCGCGGCAGTTGATACTTTATTTTTAAGCAGAAAATTAGACAAAGTTTTAGCTAAAACTCTTCAGCAAAAAGCAGACGATATTTCTGCTAAAGTAGAATATATTTCAGTAGAAACAGAAGAAGGCCAGCAATTTTTTAATTTATCGGGCATCGGCGCGATTTTGAGATACGCGCTTGATTTGTAATAATTGAAAAGAAAAATTGGCATTGGAATTAAAATTAGTGATTTAAAACATCCAGGAATCAGAAGCTAAGCAAAATTTCTGAACCTCTGCATAAAAATCGCCAGTTAAATTTCCAAAACATCCAAAAGATAATAATCAAAACGACAAAAAGGAGAAAAATAAAAATACAAAATGGATTTTACATCTGAAAGTCAAAGAGAACTTGATAGTTCAGAAGAAATAAAGAACTTGAAAAGAATAGAAGCGGCTCTTTTTATTTCTGGAAGATGGCTTTCTGTTCAGCAGCTTGTTGAGTTAACTGATATTAATCCTCTCCTTTTGAGAGAACTTCTTGAAAAGCTTAGAGAGAATTATAAGGCCATAGAATCGTCAGTTGAAGTTCTTGAAAAAAATGATTCATGGAAAATGGATGTAAAAGAGGAGTATCATAGAATGATAAATCGGCTTGCTACTGGAAGCGCAGAGTTTACTAAAGCAGAACAAGAAACACTCGCTGTAATTGCTTACAAACAGCCAGCTAAACAGAGTGTTATTATCAAGATAAGGGGAAATAAAGCTTATGACCATGTTAAGCATTTTATTGATGCAGGACTTTTAAGAGCTAAAAAAATAGGGCATACAAAAGAACTTTCTTTATCTGAAAGTTTTTATGATTATTTCCATCTTGAAGGAAAAGAAAGAAAGCTTATAGAGAAAAAAGAAGTGTCTGAGAAAAAGATTGAGAAGGAAATAGAGAAAGCCGAGGAGAAGATTGAGAAAAGAGAAGAGCAAGAAAAAAAAGAGGAAGCAACTAACGAGGAAAAAGAGGCGAATTAATCGCTATGGAAACAATAACTTGGATTTATGTAGTATTATTCTTTTTTGGAATATATTTTATGATGATATTCCTTCTTTTATATTGGAGAAACAAAGAAACGCTTTTTGATTATCCTGCGCCTAAGAAAAATTATTCTGTTTCTTTTTTAGTTCCCGCTTATAATGAACAGCGTTCTATACTAAAAACACTTAATGCTCTTGTAAACATTGATTATCCTGCTGGAAAAAAAGAAATCATCGTAATTAATGACGGCAGCATAGATAATACTGCTAAAATTGTAAGGCAGTTTATGAAAAACCATCACGAAGTGCGATTGTTAGATAAAATTAATTCTGGAAAAGCAAATTCACTCAATGAAGCGATTAAAATTGCACGCGGCGAGTTGCTGGCTGTTGTGGATGCTGATTCTTATCCTAAAGAAGATAGTTTGAAGAAGATGGTTGGATATTTTGATGAAGCTAAAGTTGCTGCTGTTACCTCACGAGTTCTTACGCTTGGCGGAAAATCTTTTATTGAGCGATTTCAAGCATTTGATTATGTTGTTATTGCTTGGAGCAGAAAAATTCTTGATTTTATTGGCTGTGTTTATGTAACTAATGGGCCTCTTAGTGTTTATAGAACCAAGCTTGTAAGAAAAGTTGGAGGATTTGACCCTAAAAATCTTACAGAAGATATTGAAATTACTTGGCATCTTTTGAGCAAGGGCTATGAAACACGAATGTCTTATTCTGCTGAAGTGTTTACGGTCGTACCTAGTAAAATAGGGCAATGGATTAAACAAAGAATAAGATGGAATCTTGGCGGAATGCAGACTATTGGAAAATATAGGAATTTTTTCTTTAGAGGGAAAAATCTTTTTGGTTATTTTGTTATTAGTTATGTGACTTTGTCTTTTTTCCTGGCTTTTGTTGGGCTTTTGCTCTTCTTGAGGTGGTTCTGGTTGAAAGCATCGCTTTCTTTGTTCTCTCTTCCTCAAATTTTCAAGGGATATAATCCGTTTATGTTTATGGAGTTCAACTTGGCTCTAACACTTACATTCCTTCTTGGAATGGGTTTTTTTGTATTCGCGATTATTTATTACAAGGCGGCTATAAAACATTCTGATTTGAAAAGCAAAGGTATTTTAACCCTCCTAATATATTTGTTCATATACCGGTCGCTTTATACTATTCCGTATATAATGGCGCTCTACAAACTTATCAAAGGAGATATTAGATGGTACACCAAATAATAAAATCAAAATATAGAATATTCATAGAATCCTTAATTCTTTCATTGTTAATCCTTGTTTTAGGAATTTTAATTGGCTATTTTATAGAATCTTATAGGGCTAATAATGTCATTGCAGATTATAAGAATTTTGAAGTTGAAAGTCTTGATTTAAAACTCCAGAATTATTATTTTCAAATAATGGAAAATTTTGCTTGCGATGAGGCGATGAAACAAAATATTCTTTTTGCAGACCAGATTTATGACCGAGGATTAGCGCTTGAAAAGTATGAAGAACAAGGAGATTTAATGAAAAGTTCTTTTCTAACAGAGAAAAAAAGATATGTTCTTCTTAAAATGGAACTTTGGTTAAATACAGTCCTTCTTAAGAATAAATGCGCAAATGTTTCGCATACTGTTGTTTATTTTTACACTCAAACTCCTGATATGGCTAAAAAAGCAGAGCAAAATGCTGTTTCAAAGACCCTTGGAGAGATAAAGGAAAAGCAGGGCAATAATATAATTCTAATTCCTATTGCAGGAGACTTGGGGCTAAGTTCTGTAGATATGCAGCGAGAAATTTATAATATCACTTATTTGCCTTCTATACTCATCGACGAAAAGATAAAAATTGAGGGGTTTAAGAGCATTGGAAATATCGAGGGATATCTTAAATAATCGTTTGAATGCTTGTTCTACATTATAGAAATCAATAAAAAGCCGATTTTGATGCTTAATTTATGGGAATGTGTTTTAGATGTGGCAGGACAGATGATGAAGTAAGACTTTTTGATGGTGTTTTTTCTAATGAACCTGTAAGAGCTTGTGAAAAATGCGCTATTATTGAGGGCATTCCCTTGCTTAAAATGCCCAGCATAGAACAACTTAAGATTTCTGAAAGAGCAGATATTGTAAGAAAAAGACTGAATAAAATCTCAGGTATACCTTCACAAACTAATTCTGAAAAGAAATCATTATTTGAGCAGCTTAAAGAACTTGAAACTAGCGAGAAAACAGAGAAACTAGAAGAATTACCAATTAAACTTATAGAAAACTTTCATTGGATATTGCAGAGAGAAAGAAGAAAGAAAGGATTTACAACTAAACAGCTTTCAGATACTTTAAGCGAAAGTGAAACTGCGCTTAAAATGCTTGAAAGAAATGTTCTTCCTGAAAATTCTGTTCAGCTTATCAAAAGATTAGAACAATTTTTTAATGTTAGATTAATACTTGCTGAACAAGCGCCTATTCAAATAAGGCGGAGAAATTTTGACCTTCCAAAAAAACAAGAAAATGATGAACCTCCTGCTTTTGTTCCACAAAATTTGCCAGAAGAAAGACCAAAAACCCTTGAATTCAAACGCGAAGCCACTAAAAGAATAACTATCGCTGATCTTAAAGAAATGAATAAGCGAGTAGAAGCCGATTTTCCAACAAAAACAAGTGAAGAAGTCGGAAAAGAGCAAACAGAGGATTTTGGCAAATCAAAAGAAACAACAGATGTTAAACCAAGAACTTCTTCCTGGATGGACCGTTACAATAGAAAATCAATTCCTCTTTCGAGGCCTGCGCCCTCTATAAGCGAACTTGTTGAAAAGAAAAAAGAGCAAGCTAAAGAAGATTCTCAAAAAGTGGTAGGAAGCGATATAGAACCTCTGGATTTGGATTAAAACTTTTGAAGGATTTTGGAGATATTTAATCTTTATTGGAATTTTGATGCGATTTTTTAAAATCAAGAGCCCCCGAGATTTCTAGAAACTTCTGGGTTGCTGCATTTTAGTGGCGTTTTACATTTCCAATCTTCATTCGTCAGACCTTCAGAAAACACTGAACACAATATTTATAAACGCATTTTTTCTGGTTAATTCATGGAAGTTAAAATTCTTAAGGACGAGAAAGACAATTTGATGGTTCAGCTTGACAATCAAACAATAGCTGAAATTGTTAGAGTTTATTTGAATAAAGATGATTCTGTTAGCTTAGCTGCATGGAAAAGAGACCATCCAAACAAACCTATTGTTCTTGAGATAAAAACAAAAGGCAAAACAGCAAGAAAAGCTCTTGAAGATGCAATCAGCCACATCGAAAAAGAAGCTGAAAAATATCTTGAAGAGTTCAAGAAAGTTGCAAAGTAATTCTTATTCTTATGCAAACCAAGGTTTTCCTGAGAAGACGCATTTCCTTTAATAGCATTAATTCACAATAATACTTATAACTATATTTTTTATTGATATTCTATGACAAAACTGGAGTTAGCAATTTTTGATTATGATGGTGTAATCGCAGATACTTTTGCTGATGTTCATGCTTCTTATGAAGTTATTTGCCGAGAGTTGGGCGGAAAGTATGCTAGGAGCCTTGAGGAGTTTAAGCGACAATATCGTGCAGCTAATAATCATACTCAACTTTTATTGAATTTAGGAATAACTGCTGAAAAACATGCGCAAGCTGATGTTATTTTTAAAAGATTCGCGGCCTCTAAAGAAACTTTATTTTATGAGGGCATTATGGAAACTCTAACAAAACTGCATAATAAAATGCCCCTGGTTATTGCTTCTTCTAATCATAAGACCGAAATCATTGCTAAACTTGCAGAGGCAAATTTGCTTCCTTTATTCAGCCAAATATTTGGCTGCGAAACTGACGGCGTTTATTTTCATAAACAAGAGCCAATAAGACAGAGCGTCTCAAGATATGCTCATTCGCCGGATAGGGCTGTAATGATCGGGGATAGAGATATTGATTTTACTTCTGCAAGACAAGCAGGATTGCCTGCTAAAAATGTTATCTTGGTAGATTATGGCTGGTTTTATGACAGAACGGCTAGAGAAAAAGAAGGTTATTGTTTGCAAACAAGAGTTAAAAAACCTGCAGACATTCTTACAGCCGTAAGAGAGATAGAAGCGAAGTAAAAATAAAAATTTAATTATTGGAAATAATCTGTGCTCTTAAACTGCAGGCACTCGGAGCAAAGAAACAGCTCAGAAGCCCCGGCATAAAAATCGGCAGCCAAATTTCCAAAACCTTAGATTAAAATTAACATAAAAATGGAATCACAAAATAAAATTTCTACAGGGAGCGCGGATCTAGATAAATGGCTTTTTGGCGGTTATGAAAAGGACATTATAACTACTATTTTTGGACCTGCAGGATGCGGGAAGAGTAATTTTAGCATTCTAGCAAGTGTTCATGCTGCTAAGGACAAGGGCAAGGTTATTTTTATTGATACCGAAGGCGGATTTAGTGTTGAAAGAGTAAGACAAATGTGCCGAGATGCTGAGGATACTAAAAAGGTTTTGGAAAATATTGTTTTACTTAAACCAACGAATTTTGAAGAGCAATGGGCTGCTTTTGGAAAACTTCTTAAGGAGATAAGAGAGAACAATAATATTTCTCTGATTGTTGTTGATGGTATGACTATGCTTTATCGGTTGGAATTAGCAGAAGCTAAGAAAGAGAAAAATATTGAGCAAATCGAGATTATTAATTCTAAACTTGCAAAACAAATGAGGCTGCTTGCTGAAATTTCTCGAAAAAGAAATATTCCTGTTGTAATAACTAATCAGGTTTATTCTGAATTTTTAAGTGAGAAAGATTTTGATGCTGGAAAAGAACGGGGCGTATTTATGGTTGGCGGAGACATTTTGAAATATTGGAGTAAGTGCATCATTGAATTAAAAAACTCGCGGGGAAAACGAACAGCAGTTTTAAGAAAGCATCGCGCCCTGCCTGAAAAATCCCTGGATTTCGAGATTATTGATGCTGGAATAAAGAAGAGAGGGTGGCTATAAAGATTAAGGCAGAGGCGTATTAAGAACTCTTGCTCTCTTTGCCTCATATTCTGCAGGCGAGTAGGGTTTTCTAACCTGGCCTTGATATTCTACTGCTCTTTGAACTGTTCTTCTTGTAACCTTAACTTCTGGCCAATCAGCATTTATTACTTCTCTTAAATCTTTTAGTCTTGGCATAATAAATTAAATTCCCTTTTGTTTATAAAACTGATTATTTTTCACTTTCTTCTTCGTTCCCATCTTCTGTTTCTTTAGCTTCCTCGCCTGATTCTTGGTTTGCTTCTTGGTCTGCCTCTTTTGATTTTCTGCTTGGGCATTCTGGATTAAAGCAGAAAATCCAAGGCCGTTTGCCTTTTCGCAGGCTCATGAGCAGAGGAAATCCGCATTGACTGCAAGGTTTATTGTCTGAAAGTTTTTTTATCATTCCATAGGGTGGAAGACTGAAAGTTGTTTTACAATCAGGATATTTATTGCAGGCAACAAAACTTCTTTTGAAACGCGGCGAGAATTTTATTGTTAACATTCCTACTTTGCATTTTGGGCAGAGAACTAGTTCATTATCTTTATTTTGCTGAGCCCAGTTTGCTTCTGTTGCTTTGATTAATTCTTGCCCGATTACTCCCTCTTTTTTATGGAAATCTTCTGAAATTGCAATAAGAGAAGATTTTGCTTTATCTAAAATTTCTTTTTCTTTTCCTTCAAGGTCTTTTTTTATTGTTTGCATAGATTCAAGGTCTTTTTCCATATTTCGCGTTAGTTTATCATCAATGATTATTGGCGAATATTTTTCAAGAGTCTTTATCAGATTTAATCCAAGAGGTGTTGCTTTGATAGATTTATTATCCGCAACATAATTTCTATCATAAAGAGTTTCAATTATATTTGCGCGTGTTGCTTTAGTTCCTAAGCCGCGTTTCTCTAGCTCGCTGATTATAGATGCTGGACTAAATCTTCTTGGCGGTTTTGTTTCATCTTTTTCCACATCTACTTTTAGGATATCTGCTGGGCCATTCATATCTCTAAGCTCTTTTTCCTGCAAATTTGCTTGATAAACTGCCATCCAACCCCTTTCTTTTATTTCTGCGCCTCTGTCTTTGAATGTTAAATTATCTGCGGTTGCAGTTATTGTTTTGTTCTCTACAAGAGCACTTTCACAGAAACATGAAATAAATCTTCTTACAATAAGCTCGTAAACTTTCTCATCATCTTCAGAAACACCTTGGAACTCGCCTGTTGGATAAATTGAAGGATGCGCAGGGTCGCTTTTCTTTCCTTCTACTGGAATTGAACGAGTAGCCATGCTTGTTTGGCTGAAGTTTTTTGAAAGTTTTTTAAGAATTGCTTTTGGATTAATTGCTTCTGGTATCTTTTGGCTGGAAGTTCTAGGATAACTGATAAGTCCTGCTAGATAAAGGCGCTGAGCTATTTCAAGAGTTCTTGCAGGGTTTATTCCAAAGAATTTGTAGGATTCTGTTTGAAGAGTCGTGAGATCAAAAGGATGCGGAGGTTCAATATTCTGGCTTGTCTTTTCTGTTTTTACTTCTGCTATTTTTCCTTTAAGTTTTTCAAACTTACTCAACTCGCCTTCATCAAAAATATCTTTTACATGCCTTAATTTTGCTGTGTTTGTTTTATCTTTTTTATCAACTACATCAATAAATATTTTCCAGAAAGGAATTGATTTGAATTTTTCAATTTCTCTTTCTTTTTCAACAATCATTTTAAGGGCTGGACCTTGAACACGGCCGATGGACATTATTCTGAACTTTCCACAGGATTTTATGCTAGACATAAGTGCTCTGCTTAAGTTTATACCATAATACCAATCAATAAAGTGTCTTGTCTCACCCGCTATTGCTTGGCCCCAGTTAATTGTTGGTTGCAAGTTGTTGAATGCTTCTTCTAGCTCATCTTTTGTAAGTGAGGAGAACTTCATTCTTTTTGCATCTTTTTGTCTTCCTATAAATCTTGCAATATTATATCCTATTAACTCACCCTCAACATCATAATCTGTTGCTATTATGATTTCTTTTGCTCTTCGCACAAGCTTTGCAAGAAGAGAATAATATTTTTTCGTGAAATCTTTTTTTTTCACCTCAAAATTTGGCTTCCATGAAACTTCGAAGATTGGATAGTTGCTTCCTTTTACATCTTGGCTTAATGAAAACAAGTGTCCGACAGCACAAGCAACAATTATGTCTTGGCTATTTTTGTGAAATTCATAAAATGAAACTCCGCCATCTGAAAGCTGCCGGGCATCTCCTTCTGAGAGGGCTGCCGCAATTTTAGTAGCTGCTTGCGGCTTTTCAGTTATAATAAGAATAGAATCCCCACTTAATTGCTCAAGACCTTGGGGTTTGAATGATTTTTGTTTTTTATCTTTATCTTTTTTTTCGCTTGTTTTTGCTTTTGGCTTGGATTTTGGCTTTTTTTGAGATTCGGGCATTTTTTCAATTGTTTCAAGCTGTTCAATTGTAGGCCTTGGTTTTACTTCTACTTCGATGGTATGTTTTGGTTTAATAAGAGGAACTACGTCTCGATTTTCAGCAAGCCTCTTGGCTTTTTCATTCCTAAAAACTTCGCGCTTGCCTTTATTTGTAGGTATATCTTCGTGTTCTGGTTCTTTTATTTGTTCGAACATGGTTTTAGGTTAATGTAATAATATTATATAGACTAGACCATATAAAGCTTTTTAATAGTTTGTGGAGTTTAACTATAATGAAAAGAAGAGAACTAACACCCTTTATTAGAAAATCTTATGCAGAGCATGTTAGGAGGATGGAGACTCAAAGTAAATCTGTTCTTGAAAAATATGTTCAGGGAGAAGGTGGAAAAATTAAGATTGATTGGGTTAATCTCCTAAGAGATCATCATAACTTTATTGAAGGGGCTTCTGATGACGTTGAAGATCAAACATATAGTGATATGCTGCGTTATCTGCAAATAAAAGGAATTCTTACTTTTGAAGGTTGTAGGGGCTCATTTTTTGTGAATGGGTGCGGAATGAATGTTAACCCGAGAGATGGTTTAATTAAGTATGATTTTGCAAGAAAAGAAGATGCAGAAGCATTTAGAAAGGCAGAATATGGCGGGGTTAGGTATTCTACTATCATCTGTCAGAATTGCTAATTTTTTAAATCTCAAAGATTCTTCCTCTTCTGCCTACATTAACTACCTTTGTTTTGCCTATTTTTTCTTCAACGCCTTCGAGTTCATGAATATGTCCTGAGATGAAAAGGTCTGGCTGAAATCTGTCTATTGCTTTTCTTAGGGCTGTGCTTCCTTCAAATCCTGAAAGTTCGCTTTTTGTTCCTGCCGCATGCAAGTGGCTGACCATTATTTTTTTATCAAGGCCCTTTATTTTTTCATGTTCGCTTTTCAAATGCTGGAAAACTCGCCCTTCATCAGGATAAAGAGACCAATCAGCACTTCCTAAACCAAAGATTCCTATATTTCCATATTTTAAATAATGGTCTGAAATGTTTTTGATATTATATTCTTTTGAGAGCATAGCGGCATCCTCTTTTGATTCCCAATTTCCTGGAACAAAAACAACTTTTTGTTTTCTATCGAGGAATGGCTGGATTAGGTTTTTTGTCTTTACAAGTCCTGTTAAATCTCCAGTTAGAATGACAAGATTAACTTTTTCTTTTTCAGCTCTTTCAGCAAGCTTTTTGGCAAAACTGCTGTTGCCATGAAAATCGCCGGCTGCAAGAATCTTGAATTTTTTATTTTCTTTGCTTTCCTTTTCCATAAATGTCTTAAACTTTCTAGATTAATAAATTCTTCCTTAGAAGAATTTATTAGCAGACTATATTGGAAATTAAAATGCGATTTTGATTGTAGGTTCTCGGAAAAAACAAAATTTAGAAACAAGAAAAATTAGGTATACATTTAAATATAAGTTATGCATAAGTATATTAATAAAAAAGGAGAAAAAATGGCTAAAAAGAAATCAGGCAAAAAGAAAAAGAAGCGATAACTTTCTTTTTCAACTAATTAATTTTAATTATTTTTAGGCCCATTGACCCTTTTTCTATTTTTTTGATTTTTTCTTTATTATTTTTTGTTTTAACTTTTTTTGGAAATGTAATTGCAATTTTAAACTAGGGTACTCGGAGAATTCTAGAAAGCTCAGAAGCCTTGATGTTTTGATTTAGTTCTATTTCCTATAAGAATTATCTCTTGCTTGCTTTTTTAGCCTTTACTTTTTCAACTTTTGGCGCTTTTATCTCTTTAAATCCAGTGTATTTCCAAAGAACTTTTGGGATTTTGATGCCGCCGTCGGCTTGTTGATTATTTTCAATAATGGATATCATTAATCTTGGAAGGGCAAGTCCTGAGCCATTCAGAGTGTGGACGAATTTTAATGTTCCTTCTTTTGATTGATAACGAGTATTCATTCTTCTTGCTTGGAAATCAGTGCAATTAGAACAAGATGAACATTCTATATACTTATTCATCGCTGGGCTCCAAACTTCTAGGTCATAGGTTTTTGAAGAAGAGAACCCTGCATCGCCTGTTGCTAATAAAATTCTTCTGAAAGGAATTCCAAGTTGCTTTAATATTTTTTCTGCATTCTCAGTCATTTCTTCTAAGAATTTAGATGAATCTTCTTGCTTGCAAATATAAACCATTTCTACTTTTTCGAATTGATGAAGTCTGAACAAGCCTTCTTCTCCAGTATGCCTTCCTGCTTCTGTTCTATAACATTCGGTGAAAGCACAGAATTTTTTTGGAAGGTCTTTTTCAACTAATGTTTCTTCTGCATAAATATTTGTTACAGGAACTTCTGCTGTTGGAACTAAAACTAAATCATCATTTGTTTTGTAAAGCTGGTCATCAAACTTAGGAAGATTTCCGGTTCCATACGCTGTCTTTCTATTAACAAGTTGTGGCGGATTTATTTCTGTAAATCCATTTTTAACGTGGAAATCAAGCATAAACTGCACAAGGGCCCGTTGAAGCTTTGCGCCCTTATCTTTTAGAATGTAAAATCCTGCACCAGAGATTTTAGTTGCTCTTTTAATATCCATTAAACCTAAACTTTCACCTAATTCTATGTGTGATTTAGGATTTTTTATTTTCTGGACTTTTCCACTTTTTAGAATCTCTTTGTTTTTTGAAGCATCACCTACTGGGACTTCTTTTGCTTGAATATTAGGTATTGTTGAAAGAAGATAGTCAATTCTTTCTCTCAATTCGTTTTCTTTTTTCTCGTTTGAATCAAGAATTCCGGGAATTTCTCGAGCTTTTTTAAGAAATGGTTCAATAGGCTTTTTTTCTTTTTTTGCCTGGTTAATTTGTTCTGAAATTTTGTTTCTTTCTGAACGCAAGTAATCATCGTCTTTTTTCATCTCGCGCCATTTTTTGTCTAACTCCAGAAGTTCGTCTATGCTAATTTCATATCCTCTGTTTTTGCATGACTTTTTTAGCAGTTCAGGACTCCCCCTCACCAGTTTTATGTCTATCATAATTCTATATATCTTTAGGCATATTTAAAGATTTTGAAAGAGGGTTAGTCTTTTATTTTCTTTCTCACTTTTAAATTTCGACAGCGAAATTTTAACCACTGATTAGTTGAATTTTTTATAGGAAAGGTTTAAAAGCGAATATAATAGTTAAGATATATAGTTTTTAGGATATACTTTTGATTTAAGGATATCCAAGAAGCTAATTTAAACAAAAATCACCAAAATGAAAGACAATTTAGACATATTTTTTAGACGAAAGCCAGCTTTAATGTTGGTTGCTCTTAAGAAAGTATCTAAGGCAAGATACGGAAGCGTTCTTGCTAAAGAAGTTGACTGCACTTACAGCCATGCTGTTAAGATATTGCAGACTCTTCAAGACCTTGGCTTGGTTGTATTCGAGAAAAAAGGAAGAATAAAGTTAATCAAGCTTACAAAGAAAGGCCAAGAAATTGCAGAGCACATAGATACTATCCGAAGATCAATAATGTAATTATTCTTTAACTTTTTTTATCAAGGGGTGCTTTTTTATTCATTTCTCTTTTAGAAAAAGAGACATAGATGCATAGAGAAAACTAAGTTTGGAAATGTAAAACCGATTTAAAACATCAAGGTTCAGAAGCTGTAAGAAGCTCCAAGCATCTGTAATTTAAAACGATTAGATATTTCCAAAAATTTATCGGCTGGTCTTTACGCCGATACGTTTGCAATATTTTCTTATTGGGCATTTGCTGCAAAAAGGGCTTACTGGCGTGCAGATTGTTTTTCCAAAGAGAACAAAAATACCATTAAAATCAGCCCAATGCTTTTTTGGAATAATTTCCATGAGGGCGATTTCGCTTTGTTCGGGAGTTTTTGTTTTAATCCAGCCGATTCTGTTGGGAATTCTATGGCAATGAATGTCAACAGGAATTACCTCTTTTCCAAATGAAAACGCAAGGACAATATTTGCAGTTTTTGGACCAATGTGCTTTATAGACATTAATTCTTCTCTTGTTTCAGGAACTTTTGAATTAAATCTTTCAATAAGCTCGCGAGAAACATGCCTAATAGCTTCTGCTTTTTTATTATAATGCCCAGAACTAAAGATTATTCTCTTCAGCTTTACTTTAGGAATTTTTAACATTTCTTCAGGCGTTTTAGCAATTTTAAATAATTCTTCAGAAACAACTTCTGTTACCTCGTCTTTTGCTCTAAGAGAAAGAAGGCACGAAATGAGTGTTTGATAAGGAGAATATCGTTTGGATTCTTTTGATTCTCTATTTAGAGTTGTTTTTCTTATTCCTTTTTGAGATTTTTTAAGAATTTTTAGAACTTTTACTATTTCTTCTCTTTTGGCCATAATTGATGTTTAATCGGCGAAGTGTTGCAAGAATCACCGCCTCTTTTTCCTCCCACCCTTAAACAAAGCTTGGACCTATTTTTATATATTCCTGGTTCTAAACTTGCCTTAAGATAAGCTGATACTGCGCTATAATCTACCCCGAATAATTTTGCAATATCTTTATTTGTAGCTAATTCTGGATTTTCACTATCTCTTTCTTCATTAAATTCAAATTCTGTTCTTTTTGCGAGTTCGTATTTATCTGCAAGTTCCCAAAAATAGTGTCTATTGTTTTTAGGAATTCCTCTTCGTTCATAATCGGCTATTAAATTTTGCACTTCTCTCGATATCTTTGCTATTTCGTCTTCTGTAAATATTGTGTCTACTGTCATATTTTTCTCAACACCTCTAGAATCCTTTTGGGCTAAACTAAATCTAAATGGGTCCGGAAGATTCTCGCCCTCTTCTCGGGTTCCAATCCCCTGATTAAATGGGTCCGGAAGATTCTCACCCTCTTCTCGGGTTCCAATCCCCTGATTAAATGGGTCCGGAAGATTCTCACCCTCTTCTCGGGTTCCAATCCCCTGATTAAATGGGTCCGGA
>Ga0172375_10005781_pt1 | contig 17656 bp, 14 predicted proteins | sample LakKiv1m_FD_114537 | JGI IMG/M metagenome (GOLD analysis project Ga0172375, IMG submission 114537) | Freshwater microbial communities from Kabuno Bay, South-Kivu, Congo - kab_092012_11.1m | ecosystem: Environmental > Aquatic > Freshwater > Lake | place: Democratic Republic of the Congo...
CAGGAGCAGGCCAGGCAGGAGGTCACGAGAAAAAAGGCCCATCTCAAGAAGGCGCATCAGGCGGGAAGAAAGACGACGATGTCGTCGATGCGGACTTTAAGGTCGAGGACGAGGGGAAATAATGTCAAAACGCGATTATTACGAAGTCCTCGGCCTCACGCGGGGAGCAAGCAGTGATGAGATCAGAAGTTCGTACCGCAAGCTTGCTATGCAGCACCACCCGGATAAGCATCACGGCGATAAGGACGCTGAAGAGAAATTTAAAGAGATCTCCGAAGCTTATGAGGTCTTAAGTGACGCTGATAAGAGGTCCATGTACGACCAATACGGCCACGAAGGTTTAAAAGGAGCATTCGGCCGCGGCGGTTTTTCGATGAACGATTTTACTCATTTCGAGGATATCCAGGATATCTTTGAGGGGTTGTTCGGAGGGGACATATTCGGGTTCGGGTCCGGCCGTCAGAGGTCCGGTCCGCGCAGAGGAAGGCATCTTCAGGCGCATGTTGAGATAGACCTGAACGAGGCCGCGTTCGGGGCCGAAAGGACATTGACCATCGCGCATTCAGAGGAGTGCCCCAGCTGTAAAGGCACAGGCGCCAAACCCGGTACCAAGGAGATACAGTGCAAAGCCTGCCGGGGCGCCGGCCAGGTAAACATGACCAGCGGTTTTTTCAGCATTTCGCAGACCTGCGGCGAGTGCGGGGGTAAAGGCACCGTTATAAAAACCCCATGCGAGGTTTGCAGAGGTACAGGACAGGTCCCCGGGAAAAGAAAGATCAAGGTTTCGATACCCAGAGGCGTTGAGGACGGAACAAGGCTCAGGCTCAGCCAAGAGGGCGAGCCCGGCACAAAAGGCGGTCCGGCCGGAGACCTGTATGTGGACGTGCGCGTAAAAGCCCACGATGTATTCGAGAGGCACGGCGACGACATCTATTGCGAGGTGCCGATATCGTTCGTTACGGCCGTATTCGGCGGGGAGATCGAGGTCCCTACTCTTGAAGGGCCGGTAAAATTAACAATTCCCGAGGCTACGCAGAGCGGGAAGGTCATCAGGGTCAAACAAAAAGGCGTTTATAACCTTCACGGGCGAGGCCGGGGAGATCAGCTTTGCCGGGTTAACGTCGAGACGCCCAAGAACCTTAATGATATCCAGAAGAAAAAACTGCGCGAATTCGCCGAAGTGTGCGGAGAAGATGTTCTTCCGGAGTCTAACAAATTCGTCAAAAAGATAAAAGAGATGTTCAAGTGAAATAATTTCTTGCCTTGACAGGCTAAGGGATTACACCTATGATATTGTAATATTCTTACGCTAAACGAGAGGTTTTCTATGCCGACATACGATTACAAATGCACAAAATGCGGTCATACGTTCGAAGAGTTCCAGAGCATCAGCGCCAGCCGCCTGACCAAATGCCCGAAGTGTAAAGGCAAGGTCGAGCGGGTCATAGGTAAGGGCTCAGGGATCATCTTCAAAGGGACCGGATTTTACGAGACAGACTATAAACGCAAGAGCCCGGGCTGTTCAGGAGGAAAGTCCTCATGCAGCGGCTGCCCTAATAAGAAAGACTGATAATGACCGATGTAAAGCCGCTCAAAGGGTTCTTATATGACCCTCACAAAGCAAAGCAACTTAAGAATGTCGTTGCGCCGCCTTACGACATTATTTCCCCTGAATACCGGGACCGGCTTTATAAGGTAAGCCCTTATAATGTCATCCGTCTTATTCTCGGAAAAGAATCCGGAAAAGACAACTCTTCTAACAATAAATACACCCGGGCCCGCGCTAATATGGACGCGTGGATAAAAGGCGGAATATTGGCCCAGGATGAGATCCCTTCGTTGTATGTCTACCGGCAGATCTATGATGATGAAGGCAAAAAAAGATCCAGGGTCGGCTTTATCGGACTTATGCGCATCGAGGATCCTTCCAAAAAAGGCATATTGCCGCATGAACACACCCTTGCAAAGCCGAAACAAGACCGCATGAAATTGATAAAAGAGGTGAAGGCGAACCTGAGCCCTATATTCTCTCTTTACCGCGATAAGACGAACACTATATCCAGGATACTGGACAGGGTGGTCATAAAAGATAAGCCTGCGGTAGATTTTGAGTTCGAAAAGATACGGCATACTTTGTGGCGCTTATCCGATGCTTCTGCCATAGGCAGGATCACGCGCGCTTTTAAGAAAGAGCGTGTTGTTATAGCCGACGGGCACCATCGGTATGAGGTCGCGCGGCAGTATAAGGAGCTTATGAAGCTCCGCGGGCACGGCCCCAGGAATTCAGATCACGTTATGATGTATTTTACCGATATTAAAAGGGATGACAATGTCCTTATATTCGCTACGCATAGATTGTTAAAAGGCATAAGGCAGATGGACGCGGATACTATAATAGAAAAGGTCAGTCCTTTCTTTAACGTAAAGAAATTCGGGAGCCTTAAGGCGCTTATGGACGCGCTGGCTAAAAACTCCAAACTGCCCGCTTTCGGCATCTATCAGGGCGGTAATACCTATCTTTTGATCGCGCTTAAGCCGAAAGTATCGCTCGGGCGCGCTATCGAGGGCGATCAGTCGCTGGAATGGAAAAAGCTGGATGTCGCCGTACTGCACCGCCTCGTCATCAAAAAATTGTTGTCATTAGACGACAGTGAGGATAAAATAAAGTATGTCCGGGACGCGCGCCAGACAGCTGAGCTTGTCAGGTCAGGCGATTATGATATAGCGTTTTTCCTGAACCCTACTAAGGCAAGCCAGGTCAAGGATGTTGCCGAGCGCGGGGACATGATGCCGCAGAAATCGACATATTTTTACCCGAAACTCGTGACCGGTCTGGTTTTTCATAAATTTTAAAAGGCGCCAATGGCATTATTCAAAAAACCACTGTACACAAAAGTCACCCTTACCAAAAAGAAAGACATCCCCAGCGGCCTTTGGGTCAAATGCAACGACTGCGGCGAAATGCTGTATAAGAAGAAGATCGAAGAGAACCAGAAGATCTGCCCTAAATGCAATTATCACTTTACCCTGGACGCGAGGGAGCGCATTGCGCACTTCTTCGATGAGGGTACCTTCAGTGAAATGTATGCCGACATGGAGAGCCAGGACCCGATATCCTTTAAAGGCCCGAAGACTTACCGCGAAAAGATAACGCAGGACCAGCAGCTGACCGGCCTTAAAGACGCCTGTCTGGTAGGAGTCGGGCAGATGAACAAGATCGATATTGCCTTCGGTGTCACGGATTCGCGGTTCATCATGGGTTCCATGGGCTCTGTCGTTGGAGAGAAATTGACCAGGATCATAGAGCATTCCACCGAAAAGAAATTGCCTCTGGTCATAGTATCCGGTTCAGGCGGAGGCGCCCGCATGTATGAGGGGATGTTCAGCCTCATGCAGATGGCAAAGACGAGCGCCGCGCTTGCCCGTCACAATGAAGCCGGCGGGCTTTTCATATCCGTCCTGACCAACCCGACCATGGCCGGAGTACTCGCGAGTTTTGCGTCGCTCGGCGATATTATCGTTGCCGAACCCAGGGCGCTTATCGGTTTTACAGGGCCGCGGGTCATCGAACAAACCATACGGCAGAAGCTTCCTCCAGGATTTCAGACCGCAGAATTCCTGCTTCAGCACGGCTTAATAGACATGATCGTGCACCGGAAAAACCTTAGAGACACGCTGGCAAGCATTATCCGGCATGTTTCCGCCTGAAGGCGAACCCTTTATTGACAAGCTTTTTTGAAAGTGCTATACTCCATAACACTTAATATATTAATATGCTTCCGGAACAGCCGAAACTATATATGGATACTCTCACAGTGGAAAAAAAATATCTTTTTGTATCCGATTTTGATAAAACGCTCTCTATCGGGGATGTCGGGTATATATTAAGCGCAAAGGTCGGCGTATCTGCCGAGCAATTCGACCGTAAGATAGAAGAGATAAAGCGCAAAAATATCGTGCAGCTGGGGGGAGAGCTGGCTCATTTGATAGTCAGGGACCCGGATTATGTCGGAAAAGTGAGCAAAGACCTTCTTTATCAGGTAGGCAAAGAAGTTACGCTGAAAAAAGGGGTGCCAGAGCTCATGAAGATCCTGTCCGAAGGGATAGATAATTGCTGTTTCAGCCCATATATAGTGTCCGCAGCGCCAAAGGAGTGCGTAGAGAAGGCTGTAGAGAACATTATCCCTGTTGAGAACATATTCGGCACGACCTTTATTTACAAAGACGGCATCGTCCAGGATGTTGAAAGGACTAACGCCGGCCACGCCAAAGTGGCTACCCTCGATATGTTAAAGCAAAAAGAGAATGTCACCAGATATGCGACTATATATGTTGGGGACGGTTCAAGCGATATACATGTTATGCTGCATATTATGTCCTACCAGGGTTATACGATAACTGTTTCTCCTGCGCCTTATATGGGGCATATCTGCCGGAGAAGTGTAATATCTGATAATGTTCTTTCTCTCTTAGTGCCTATTCTTCAGGATCTTTTAAAATACGATCAAGGAAAGGTCCGGAAATTTTTTGAGGAACGGAAACACCCTATTTTGGAATGGAATAGGGCCGATACAGAGTGGCTGGATATTGCTTGAAAAGAACGAACTAAAATCGTAATACAATCTGGAGGGTCAGACATGGCGACGAAGAAGTATCCGATATGCAAGCGGTACGAGAAGAACCCTATTTTGACAGGCAAGGATTTCCCGCCCGAGTATGATATCAAGTACGTTTTTAATTCCGGGATCGTGAAGCACAATGATACTTATGTAATGGTCTGCCGCGTAGAGAATTCCGCGCTGGTCGACCGCTTTTGGATCGCGGAGAGCAAGGACGGCTACAATTTCAAGCCGCGGCCAAAGCCGATAGACCTGCCGCATGATAACCCTGAATTCAAGGAGTATACCGCGGGTATGTATTATGATCCGCGCGTAACAAAGATCGGGAATTCATATTATATAGTACATGCCGCGCACAGCGCACACACCTGCCGCCTGAGCCTGGTCAAGACGGACGACTTTAAGAAATTCGAATGGATGGGGTTTATCTCTGAGACGGATAACCGTAACGGCGTGCTTTTCCCTGAGAAGATAAACGGTCTGTACGCCCGCCTTGACAGGCCCAACACCGGAGGCGATACCGGACATATTTGGGTATCTTATTCACCCGATCTTATCTTTTGGGGGAAAAGTAAATGCGTGATGAAGCACTGGGAAGGGATCCGCTGGGCCTGGAAAAAGATAGGTCCGGGAGCCGTTCCCATTAAAACCAAAGAAGGCTGGCTGACCATTATGCACGGCGTGCGCACACAGTGCCATTCTCATTATGTCTATCAACTGGGCGTTATCCTTTTAGACCTCGAAGACCCGTCAAAGGTCAAGGGCATAGCGGCCGACGCGATCCTGATACCGGAGGAGCAGTACGAACTTGTCGGACAGACTCCAAGCGTGGTCTTTACCGCAGGAGCGGTGGCCGAAGATAACGGAGAGATAAAGATATATTACGGCGGCGCCGATACGGTCCAATGCGTCGCGACCACGACCGTAGACAGGCTTATAGATGCGTGTTATAACCGTTAAGGTTGATCTACATAAAGGAAATCGGAGGATGTGTAATGCCTAAACCTAATGTCTTTGTTGAAAGGCGAAAGGCCCCGAGGGATCATATCCCTGCCACGACTAAGTTGTCATACAGCCTTGGGACCGCGGTCGATATGTGGGGTCTTTGGTTGTACCCGTCAGTTGCGTTCGCGGTCTTCAACATGTATTTGGGAGTAGAACCGTGGCTGGTAGGTTTGGCCATCACGCTTATCAGGATATGGGACGCCATAATAGACCCGATCATGGGATGGCTTTCGGATAACCTGCGCACTAGGTTCGGGAGACGTCGTCCGTTCATTTTGGTCGCCGGTATATTGAGCGGCCTTTTTCTGCCGATACTGTTCATGGTGAATCCGGCATGGGCAAGTATAAAGTTCTTAGGCCTATCAGCCGTTTTTTGGTACATGATAGTGTCCACCATGATCTATTATCCTATGGTCAGCGCCTTCACCGTACCTTATTATAGTTTAGGCGCGGAGCTGTCGCCGTGTTATGAGGAACGCACATCGGTCATGTCCTTCCGCAGCATGGCGCAGAAGGTCTCTGAACTTGGCAATTTCTATGCGCTCCGGTTCACGAACCTGGCCTGGTTCCTTGTTCCGGGTACGGCGCAAAAGAATACACTTTTGGGAATGCAGGTCTATACCGCGATACTGGGCGTAGTCATGGCTGTCATAGGTATAATCATATTCTTCAGGGTCAAAGAGCGCTACTATGAAACTGTAGTTGTAAAGGTCACCAAAAAGATATCCATCATGAGCGGTCTGTGGGAGACGCTCAAATGCAAGCCGTTCCGTCAGCTGGTCGTTATGGGCGGCGCGTTTACCTTAGGCACAAGCATGGTAGGGTCGCTAGGGTACTACGCCACGGTGTTCTATGTCGCCGGAGGCGACAGGATACTCGGCGATAACTGGCAGTTCTGGATGGGCATCGCATTCATGATCGGCGGACTTATAGGGGTCCCGCTGCACGCGTCCCTGGCGCACCGAATCGGCAAGCGTCAGGCGGCGGTGATAGCGTGTCTCATCGGTATCGTCGGATACGGAGGCTCTTGGTTTTTATATACTCCGGCTATCGTTTGGCTTCAGACGATCGCCTCCGGGCTCATGGGTATGGCCGCAGCATCACTTTGGATGCTGCATAGCGCCATCGGAGCCGATATCATGGACTACGATGAGCTTAATACCGGAATGCGGCGGGAAGGCTCATTTACAGCGTGCGGTTCGTATATACTTAAACTAGGCAACTCTTTGGGATATTATTTCTCAGGGCTTATCCTGACGTGGTCCGGTTTTACATGGTCGCTCAAGATACAGTCGCCCGAGACCATATTCTGGATCCGTTCGTGTCTGGCGTCCCTTCCCATCATCGGGTTGGTCGTTGCCATAATTTTTGTTCTGCGGATACCTCTGTCGCGGGAAAAGACCGAAGAGATCAGAAGGGCGCTCGAGGAGCGCAGAGGAACTGTGTAGGCGATCCGTTTTGTTGGCGCATTATTGTAGGGGCGAATAACCGGCGGCTTCGCCGCTAGGCGAGTTATTCGCCCCCACGTTTTCCGGAGCATTAATGACTGCGATATCAAAAGAATTGACGTTCGGCACAAGCGGATTAAGGGATACGGTCGAGAATATGACCGATATGGAATGTTATATCAATACGCGCGGTTTCATCGCGTATCTCGAAGGATCCGGGCAATTTAAAAAAGGCGATACTATCGCGGTCGGCGGGGACAGGAGACCAAGCACCTATAGGATAAAAAGGGCTGTTGCCGCGGCCATTGCCGATATCGGCGGCATCGTCGACGATCAGGGCCAGGTCCCGAGCCCTGCCTTGGCCTATTACGCAATGCAGAATGCCATGGCCAGTATCATGGTCACGGGCAGCCATATACCTGCTGACAGGAACGGAATAAAGTTCACCAAGCGGTCCGGCGAGGTATTAAAATCCGACGAGCCCGGTATATTGGAAAATGTAAAGAAAGAACGGGCCAGGGCAGCTTCCTCTTCCGGAGCAGATCCGGTATTTGATAAGAACGGGAAGTTTACGGAAAGATCCGGAGCGAAGTTCGGTAAACTTTTAAAGGAAGAATCGTATACTGGCAAGTCCGCGGCATCATACATAGACAGATATAAAAGCGTGTTCGGCGGCCGGTTCTTCCCTGAAGGGACAAAAATATTCCTGTACCAGCATTCTGCCGTAGGCAGGGACATCGTAAAAGAGATCTTCGAAGGGCTTGGGGCCAAGGTCTTTGCCCCGGATATTAAAATAGGCGGAGAGCCTTTAAGGAGCGCCGAATTCGTCCCGGTCGATACCGAAAGTGTCTCTGATAAGACACTGGGCATTTTCAAAAAGGTCCTCGAAGATAATCAGCTTGATATAGGTGTAACGCTGGACGGTGATTCCGACAGGCCGCTTTTCGTTTACCGGGAGCATAAGGCCGGCATATCTTCCGGCGATGTGAAATATATAACAGGCGACATCCTGGGCCTTTTAGCTATGCTGGGCCTGGAAAAATTAAATATTGATATAAATGCCGTATGCGTTCCTGTAAGCGCGAATGATTCCATTATGAGGGTTTGTAAGGACAAGGGCATAGAGTTCACCCAGACCAGGATAGGATCGCCTTATGTTATCGCCGCAATGAATGATTCTATCTCGGCTCACGCGGGCAAGTGGAACGTTTTCTCGTGGGAATCTAACGGCGGTTTCTTGACAGGGACAGATCTTATGTTCGGGGAGAAGACCTTGAAGGCATTGCCTACCAGGGACGCCGTGCTTCCGCTTTTGATGGTCCTTTATCTGATCACTAGCAGTGGGAAGAAAGCCCCGGATGTGATAAGAACGCTCCCTTCGAGATTTACTCACGCCGACAGGAAGAAAGAATTCCCGGTCGAGGCGAGCAAGGCCATAATCGGTTATTTGACCCCCAGGGACCCGTCTGACAGAAAAGAGCTGGAAATAATAAAGAAGAGGATAACGGAAGTATTCTTAGGCGAAGACGGTTTCGGGAAGGTTCGGGACCTGAATTATACCGACGGCGTAAGGATACTTTTTGATAACGGCGAAATATCGCATCTCAGGCCCTCAGGCAACGCGCCTGAGTTCAGGAATTATGCTATTGCGGATTCCCCTGAAAGGGCCAGAGATATGGTGCGCATTGGTATCGATAAGGTGATCCCGCGGTTAGCTGAAAAAGCTTTGTCACAGGGAAGCCGGAGGCTGTAAGGAGAAAAAATGATCGAGCTGATAAAGAACGGGAGCCCGTTATATATAAAACCGTACCTGGAAAAGAAAGTCTGGGGCGCCAGTGGTATCGGGGAATACTGGTATGGCGCTGAATCCGGGGAAAAAAGCTCAATGGGCGTTATTGAAGAAAGCTCGATGCCTATGGATAGGCTGCTCAATGGATCGAGCAATGAGCTTTTAGGCAGGCAGGTCGTTGAGCGGTTCGGCAAATTCCTTCCACTGGTAAAGATACTGACCCCTAAGGCGCGGCTATCGGTCCAGTTCCATGATAAGAAGAACGAGCTATGGGTGGTAACCGATATCGATCGGGAAGCGGCAGGTCCGAACCCATGCCTGATTGCCGGGTTCTCTCCGTCCATGATCGATAAGTTCGGCGATAACATAAAAGAGGAATATAAAAAGGCATTAAATGACTATGGAAAACTTCTGAACGAGCTTATTGTTTATCTTGAAGAGAGCGGTTTTAAAAAAGAATTAATGGAGACCGGCAACGTTATTGAAGCGGCAATGGTCTTAAAGGAGAAAGACGCGGTCATTGGAGATAAACTCGGGTCTCTCCTAAAAGCCGAAAAGGCTTTGGACAGCTTTTATAATCATGTGAGCGTGGATATCGGCGATGTCATTCCCGTGCCTCAAGGCACGCTGCACGCGCTTGGCCGTGGCATCAACATCGTCGAGCCTCAGATACCGGGTCCTACGCAGTCATTGGAGGACGGCGCGACATATCCGGTCAGGTATTATTTTCCTGACCACCCGTGTAAGTCCGGGAAAAAGAAGCTGGACTTAGACAGGATAGGCGAGATCTCTACAAAAAAATGGGACAAGGGCCGGATAGACGTGATCGAAGGGCATGGCAAACTATCCGTCGAAAGGCTGCCGGGCGGTTTTGAGGAAAAAGGAATGCAGGTCAACAGGATAATGATCCCTGCGGCCGGAAGATATACGAGCGGTAACTTGAAGAGTTACCATACTTTGGTCGTAATAAAAGGGAAGGCGGATCTGGTCGTTATGGAAAAGAGGTATTCTATCCCGAAAGCCGGACCAGGCTCTCTTATGCTTCTGGTCCCGGCTTCTTCAGGCGTTTTTTCGATATCGGCCGGCGCCGACTCTCAGGTCCTGGATACATTCACTCCGGTTTGATATATTCTATTTCCGGCTCCACGCGCTGCGTGCGCGCCAGAGCAGTTGTCTCGGAGAGCTTTTCAGGCGTGACGGTCCCTGTGCCTTCCATGGAAGCTGTTGAAGCCCCAAAAAGATTTCCGGTATGCACGGCCTCTTCGAATGATCTTCCGTTCGAGAGCGCGTAGACAAATCCCGCTTTAAGTGAATCCCCTGAGCCGGTAGGGCACGCCAGTTTGATGCGGATGCCTTTTTCCTTAATGATCCTGTCGCGCATAACAAGCATCAATCCGGCCTTGTCCAGTGAAACGAGCACTCCCAGGAGATTATATTTAGCCCTCAGTTTTATTGCGTATGCCTTGACGGCATCTTCAGTAATAGGCGTTCTATCCATAATACCGCTTTTCATCAATCCGCTTGCCCTCAGGATCTGCATGAACTCTTCCAGGTTGGGTTTAATAATATCCTGGGGGGTCTCCCTTGGAATATCCAGGACGGACATGGCTTCTTCAGGGCCCGAAACGAATTTGAAATCTATCAGGAGTTTCACGCGGTCGCTGTATTTTTTCTTTATCAGCTTTACCAGTGAAGCGTAATAGGCCAGGTTTTTATTGTATCGTATAGGGCCTCCCGCTGAAAGGACCATCCAGAGACTGTCCTTTCCTTGTCCGAACATGAGCTCAAGCGCCCTCAGTGTTTCCTGAGCCATCCTTTCCACTGTTTCGCTTGAAAGTTCATCCGCCCATCCGAACATTGCGGGAAGTGTTACGTTGTCGATGATGTTATAAACGGCTACCGGCACATCTTCGTTCTTTGACCGGATCAAGGAAGGTAATATGCTGTTATGTAAGAACTTTCTTTCCCATTCTTTTGTTATTTCGCCTCCGGCCATTCCTGTCAGCGCCACAAGAGCGGTCTTTTCATTGAAATGGCTGAGGACCTTTGACAGGTTGATCTGGTCTCCGCCGGAATCTGTCCGGCATCCTGCCAGTTCCAGTCTGCCGCCGGGCAGGGTCTTCCACTCAATAGTAACATCAAGCAGGCCGGCATGATTTACAGCCAGGACCTTTGCCGCAGAGAACGGCTCTTTAGAAGGTTCTTTTTTGCCCTGGCCGTTCTTTTCATCTTTTGTCCGGCAAATGCGGATGACCTCGAGAGCGATCTCCCGGCTGATACGTCTTTTTTCTACGTCCGGCAGGCGGCCATAATAAGATAACGCGGCTTCCTTTAAAGAAGGGCCGGTAAGTTCTTTCAGGCCAAGTTCTTTTGTTAATATGCTTTTAATGTCCATATTAGACCACATTTTACTCCTTTACGGAGCGGAGGTATACGGTTTTTTCGCTTATTTATAATAATATTGACATATTTATGGGTATCATTATAATAAACAGATATTATGGCACAAGTGCGCTTGGTTAACATCAATAAGACCTTCCGGGGCAATGTCCACGCCATCCGTAACATCAATTTATCTGTCGAAAATAAAGAATTCCTGGTCCTCGTCGGGCCGTCAGGCTGCGGTAAATCCACCACGCTTAGGATGATCGCCGGCCTTGAGGAGCCCACTTCCGGCGAGATATATATAGATAACCAGCTTGTTAATAATGTCCCGCCCAAAGACAGGAATATCGCGATGGTCTTCCAGAACTACGCGTTCTATCCTCATATGACCGTTTACGAGAATATGGCGTTCGGACTTAAGCTGAAAAGGTACCCGGCCGCCGAGATCGAAGCGCGCGTTAAGGAAGCGGCTCTTATCCTGGGCCTTGAGAAACTCCTCGACAGAAAACCTAACGAGCTTTCCGGCGGGCAAAGGCAGCGTGTCGCCGTAGGCCGTTCGATAGTCCGGAAACCTGTCGCGTTCCTTTTCGATGAACCGTTGAGTAATCTGGATGCCAAGCTCAGGGTCCAGATGAGGATAGAGATCCACAGGCTGCATACAAAGCTGCAGACAACCATGATCTATGTCACCCATGACCAGACCGAAGCGATGACGCTGGGCCAGCGCATCGTTGTCATGAACGAGGGCGTCATCCAGCAGATAGACGAGCCGACGGTCGTTTACGACAGGCCGGTCAATAAATTCGTCGCCGGGTTCATCGGTAACCCGCCTATGAGCTTCCTGAACGGCAAGATCATCAAAAAAGAGGGGAAGTTCTACTTCAATGAAGGCCGGATACGGGTCAGGATCGTTGATGAAATGGTGCCGAAGCTGGAGCCGTATCTGGAGAAAGATGTCGTCTGCGGCATACGGAGCGAGGATATTTATGATAAGCTATATGTCTCGGAAGCCCCTCCGGAAAATGTGGTGACCCTCTCATGCGAGGTAGTGGAACCCGCCGGGTCTGAGGTATATCTGCATCTGTCGACCGGGAAACACCGCCTGATCGCGAAGGTCGGATGGCATGACCGGCCAAAGATCAACCAGGACATGGACCTTGTCTTTGATATGAATAAGGTCCACTTCTTCGATAAAGATACCGAACTGTCTATTGTGTAGACCCTGTTTTTTAAACGGTAAAAAACGATTATGACACCAACCCGCTTAAGACGAATAGTCGGCATAGCCTGCCTCTGCTTGATGGCGGTCATACTTTTTCTCGCCAAGTTCGCCCTGACATCCCCCAGATTTTCCGTGTATCAAGAGACCATCCTGGCCCTTGTTACGCCTGCTGAAGGTCTGCTGTTGATGGTCGTTACCATGGCTCTGACATGGCTGGTGGGCGGGCTTGCGGCCGCGCTGGTCATATGGTCATTTGCGCCGTTCTTTCTCCTGTATGACATTTATATCGCGGCAGCCTGCACAGTGTCTGTGCTGACCTCTTTTTTTGTGGGAATGCTTTTTAACCGGACATTTTTTTATCTTGAGCAGAGGCATAATTTCCAGACAGATAAAGTCGACGAGGGCGTGAATATATTGAAAGAAGAGGTCGACAGGAATAATGCCGAGATACTCCATCTGGAACGCAGGCTCAGGCGCTATACCGAGCTTAATGAGATCACTGAGCAGTTCAGCTCGACCCTGAACGAGGACGAGATCACAAAAATAGTCGTGGACAATATCCACCGCCTTTTCGGGAAGGCTGACCGCGTGCTTCTTTTCAGGGTCGATGCAGAGGATCAGGAGCTGCGGCTGGTCTATTCAAAGCGTATAGGGATAGTCCCTTACGTGAGGCTCAAAAAAGGCGATATCTTCGACAGGTGGGTCGTGTGGAAAAAACAGCCCCTGATGGTCGAGAATACAAGGACTGACTTCAGGTTCTCGCTTGTAGACGATAATATCGACCGCGACTTCGCTTCCCTGATAGCGGCTCCTTTGGTCTCAGGCGATAAGATATTAGGTTTGGTCCGCACGGACTCGAAGAAGCCATATTTTTATTCGCAGGAAGACCTCAGGCTTTTGGATATCGTCGCGGACCTGGCGTCTATCGCTATCGAGAACGCTATCCTTTACCGCCGGCTTAACGACATGGCGGTCCACGACGGTTTGACGCTATTGTACGTCCAGAAGTTCTTTAAGGAATCCCTTGATCTTGAGGTCCAGAGGTTCCTTAAAAGCGGCGCGGGTTTTTCGCTTGTCCTTTTTGATATCGACAATTTCAAGAATTATAACGACAGGTACGGCCATATGGTAGGCGACCTGGTTTTGAGGCATATAGCCTCGGTCCTCATGAAAGAGGTCAAACCGGGAGATGTGGCCGCCCGGTACGGCGGCGAAGAGTTCGCTATCCTGCTCCTCGGGAAAGACAAGGGCGAGGCTGTGCGTTTTGCGGAATTGCTGCAGAGCGTTCTGACTGAAAATCCGGCTGTTTTCCGCAGGGAAAAGACGCCTATAACGATCTCCATCGGGATCGCGTCATGTCCGGAAGACTCTAAATTGGCGGATGATCTTTTCAGATGTGCGGACAGGCGGCTTTACAAGGCAAAAGAAAAAGGGAAGAACCGGATATGCGCATCTTAACTGACCTTTATGTTTTCTATGTCATTGCCATAGGCACAGCATATTTCCTGAGGAAAAGGACGATCTATCTTCCGGTCGTCATACTTACGCTGGTCCTGGCGTCCATGGTCAGGCTTTCCGGTATGAGCATACCCGTGGCTGTGTACATCTTTTGCGTTATGCTTATCGGCACGGTGATGATCCACGTCGGTGAAACTGTATCAGGGATCTACAGGGAGAACACGCTGAAGACCCTGACCGAGAAGAGGAAACTTCTGGATGTCCTTGAAAAAGAGAGGACAGACCTCTTGTCGCAGCGCAAAGTCCTGGACGAGAGGTCCTTTGTGATCGGTAAGATCTATGAGGTCATAAAGAATATGTCAGGCGCGCTGAGGATAGGGGAGATACTCGGGCTGTTCGCGGTATTTGCCGGGGAACATTTCTATTTTTCCAAATGCCACTTCTGCGTATTTGACCTTGAAAAGGACGGCGAGGCGCTTAGATCTGTCTACCTGATCAAAAAAGGCGTTTCCCAGCCGGAAGAAGTGCCGGCGGCGAAACTTTTGCCGTGGCAGCCTATGGTCATCGAACATGTCAAAAAGAAAAAGACCAGGGAGACGATTAACAAAGACGACGCCTTAAGCGCGGAGCTCAAGATCCCTGGGGAAATAGAGCGCCTTGACGTTATCCCTTTGAGCGTCGAGAACAGGATGACAGCGGTCGTGTGCGTCGAGGACCTTGAGGAATCACAAATAGAATATTTTATGGTGCTTGCAACTCAACTGGCCATGGAGATCAAGCAGGCCATATTATATGAAGAGGTCGAGCGACGTTCTCTGATAGACGGGCTGACAGGCATATATCTGCGCAGGTATTTCCTGGAACGGACAGGCGAGGAGATGAAGAGGTCCGAGAGGATGAAGCTGAACTTTTCGATCCTTATGCTTGATATCGACAGGTTCAAGGTGTGTAACGATACTTACGGGCACATGGTCGGCGACGTGGTCCTTAAAGCAATAGCCCAAACTATAAAAGATAACATACGCGAGCTTGACCTTGTCGCGCGTTTCGGCGGTGAGGAGTTCGCGGTCCTTCTGCCGGATACGGGTGAACGCGGCGCTCTACATGTCAGCGAAAGGATCCGGTCCGCGGTTGAGGCTAAACGTATCAACGCGTATGACGAAACAGTGAAGATAACTATCTCTACGGGCATAAGCATATATCCTGACCACGGAGCGGATGTGGCAGAGCTGATCCAGAAAGCTGACAAGGCCCTTTACGCGTCGAAACAATCCGGGAGGAACAGCGTGACTTTGTATAAAGGGGATTAGCCGGCAAAGGCCGCCTTTTGTATTGACAAAATATAAGGCTGGTGTAAAAATAATTGTTTATTAGTCTCGTATAAATAAATATATAAATACTACTATTAGATCAGATCATATAAGCGAGAGGTCACGATGGGTGAATTAAGAAAAGATCCGGTTTTGGGACGGTGGGTCATAATTGCCCAGGAGCGGTCCTCCCGCCCGGGCGCGTTCGTCCGGAAGCCCCACCATGAAGACAAGACCGATCCTGCCAGATGCCCTTTTTGCCTGGGCCATGAATCAGAGACCCCGCACGAAGTATTCAGCGTCCGCGATAAGAGGACAAAGCCTAATACTCCGGGATGGGGCGTGCGGGTCGTGCCGAACAAATTCCCTGCTTTGGATGAAAAGCACAGGCTGATGAAAAAAGGCCGCGGTGTGTACGATATGATGACAGGGTTCGGGGCGCATGAGGTCGTTATCGAGTCTCCGAACCATCACCATGAAGCGAAAGACCAGACTATAGGGCAGATCACCAGCTGGCTGGAGGTCCTTCAGCTTCGCGTCGGGGAGATGAAGAAAAACGAGAAGATACGCTACGCGCTCATATTCAAGAATAAGGGCAGGACGGCAGGAGCGTCTATCTCTCATCCTCACCACCAGATCATCGCCACCCCTGTTACGCCGAAACGCGTCCGTGAGGAGCTGGTGGGCGCCATGGATTATTTCAAACTTAAAGAGCGTTGTGTGTTCTGCGATATATTGGATGAGGAGAGATCATACGGCCAGAGGATAGTCTATGAGAACGAGGACTATATAAGTTTCTGTCCGTACGCCTCGCGTTTCCCTTACGAGATCTGGATAGTCCCGAAGGCTCACGGTATAGATTTCCATACCCAGTCCGTAAAGAAGAGCCTGCCGTCTCTGGCCGGGCATATGAAGCATGTGCTTAAGAGATTGTCTGACGTGCTTGGGGATCCGGAATATAATTATCTTATCCATGTCGCCCCGAACCGGTTCCCCCGCTTCGGGTACTGGAAAACAATAGAGGACGATTATCACTGGCATATAGAACTTTTCCCCAGGCTGACCATCGTCGCGGGTTTTGAATGGGGTACAGGATTTTATATTAATCCGATACCGCCGGAACAGGCGGCAAGGGAATTGCGCGGGAAATGAGTGGAAAGGATATCATGAAAATAATTTTTGCCTCGTCAGAAGTATATCCGTTCGCAAAGACTGGCGGGCTCGCCGATGTGTCAAGCGCGCTTCCACGCGAATTGAGAAAACTCGGGCATAAAGTCTCTGTTGTCATGCCGATGTACAGGACGGTCTTGAAGAACGGTTTCGCCCCCAAACCGGTAAAGATGAACGGCGGGGCTTTCCTGGGGAACAAGGAGCACCATTACGACCTGCTTTATCTCAAACACGACGGGGTCGATGTCTATTTCATAGACAACAAGGATTTCTACGACCGTGATGGCCTATATCATCACGGGTTCGGCGACCATAGCGATAACCCTGTCAGGTTCGCTTTCTTTTCAAAGGCCGTTCTTACAGCGCTCGATTTCATGGGCGGCGCCGATATCATACATTGTAACGACTGGCAGACCGCTCTTCTGCCGATGTATTTTAAGAGATGTTTTAACCGCCTGGGGAAGACGGTATTTACCATACATAATATCGCGTATCAGGGGATCTTTGACCAGGCGTGCCGTTATTATATCGACCTTCCATATGACCTTTATACACCCCAGGGCCTTGAATATTACGGCAAGATAAATTTCCTGAAAGCCGGTATTATCTTTGCTGATGCCGTTACTACGGTCAGTAAGGCCTATGCCCGCGAGATAGTGACCAGAGAGCTTGGCTGGGGTCTTGACGGTCTTGTCAGGGGCAGAGGGGATGCGTTCTCTGGCATAACTAACGGTATTGATTACACAGAATGGGACCCGGCCACTGATAAGAGCATCGCGAAAAACTATGATGCCAATGACCCGTCAGGAAAGAAGGCCTGTAAGAAAGAGCTGCTTTCATTGTTCAAAATGCCGTCCGAAAAGGGCCGCCCCGTCATCGGCGTTGTGACGCGCCTTACAGAACAGAAAGGCGTTGACCTTATTACGGCGATTGCCGAAGGTATTATCGACCTCGGCGCTTCGCTCATAGTCCTTGGCTCAGGCGAGGATAGGTTCTGTAATTATTTCAGGAACCTGGCCGAACGTTTTCCGGAGCGCATAGGCGTTAAGATCGATTTTGACGACGAGCTTGCCCATAAGATACAGGCCGGAAGCGACATGCTTCTTATGCCGTCCCGTTATGAGCCGTGCGGGCTCAGCCAGATGTACAGCTTGAAATACGGAACAGTACCTATCGTCAGGGCTACCGGAGGGTTGGATGATACTATCGAGGACTTTAACAGCGACGAGGGTACGGGCAACGGTTTTAAA
>Ga0172375_10005782_pt1 | contig 17655 bp, 15 predicted proteins | sample LakKiv1m_FD_114537 | JGI IMG/M metagenome (GOLD analysis project Ga0172375, IMG submission 114537) | Freshwater microbial communities from Kabuno Bay, South-Kivu, Congo - kab_092012_11.1m | ecosystem: Environmental > Aquatic > Freshwater > Lake | place: Democratic Republic of the Congo...
AAAAAACAGTTCAGGATTTCAAGAACCGTCACTTTGACAAAGAGACAAGAGGATATCATAAAATGTATCGACCCAAAACTCCTCAAAGTCGTCTAGTGTACATAAATAGGGTGGAATTCAGGTGATAAATATCCTGACTACTTAATTGAAGAAAAGAGAGAGGTAAAAATTATAGACCCTGCCTCTTCTGCCTATGCAATCACTGTAGGCTCTATTACTCAAGAATTTGGGCCGCTTAATAGAAGTCCAAACGAACTTTTGTTTTCACCAGCACACACAAATTATCCCTCTCCCTTTACTTGTGTAGGTCCGGGATACAAAGGGATGATTAAACCTGAGTTGGTAGAGGAAGGTGGAAACATCATTTATGCTCCAAGCGATCCTTCTAAAATGGAAGATATTGGAGGCAAACTTATTGTTTTAAATCCTAAATGGGTTGAAGATGGGAAACTTTTTACTGTGGACTATGGAACCAGCTTTTCTGCTCCTAAAATTGCTCATTACATAGCAAGACTTTTCAACTACTTTCCTGATCATTCCACAAATCTGATAAAAGCCATACTCATAGCCTCAACAAAAATACCTTCTGATAGACCATCCCCTTTAGATGAGATAGAATTCAATGACACAGATACAAAACTTATGGACTTGTTAAAAATCTATGGCTATGGTAAACCAAACTTTGAGGCGGCTGTAACATCTGATCTCAATCGGGTTTTGCTTCTTGCAGACAATAAGATTAAATTAGATGTTGTTCATTTGTATTACTTCTATTTGCCAAGGGAATTTGTTGAAACATCTGGTGAAAAGGAAATTTCAGTGGTTCTTGTGTATAACCCACCGGTAAGAAGAAATAGGATTGACTATATGGGAGTCAATATGGAATTTCACCTGTTTAAAAATTCTGAAATACAAAAAATACAAAGAGGTTATAAGACTATCCAAATTAGCGAAGAGTTAGAAGAAATAGTTCCTGAGGAGCTAAAAATAAAACAAATCGACTTGCACCCCGGAGTAAACGCGCGAAAAAGAGGAATACACCAAAAGGGACTTAAGGTTTATTCAGGAAAGCCAGATATTGATACAGATAAACCGCTTGTACTTTCAGTTGTATCTCAAAGCAAGTGGTTAAAAGAGGAAGAATATCTTCAAGAATATGCGGTTGTAGTTATGATAAGACACGAAGCCACCATAGAGATTTACAATCGTATAAGAGAGCAAATACAGCAAAGGGTTAGGATAAAATGAAACCTACAGAACTTTTGCATCTTGAATAGAGAAAAACCAGGCAGAGCCTACCCTGAGGAGTTAAAATGACAAATAAGTTAAACGAATATGATGTTGGATTTCTGATAGAAAAACTGCAGAAAGGCGAGACGATACCCGAAGACTATAAATATAAACTATTCCCAATAAAGCAAAAGGAATATGAGCTTGTCTATGCAGGGAAGATGAGGAAAGAAGACATCCTTGCAAATGAGGATGGTGTCTTCCCTGTTCCTTTGCAGGTAGAAAAGGTTTTTAATGGAGAGGAATATCCAGCAGGCGATAATGACTGGCGGAATATGATTGTCTTTGGAGATAACCTCCAGTTTATAAAGACTGTTTATGAAAATAAAGACCCCCTGATAAAGAATAAGGTTAAAGGCAAGGTGAAGTTGATTTATATTGACCCGCCGTTTGCAACAGAAAGCGACTTCAAAGCTGGACAAGGTCAAAGTGCTTACTCTGATAAAAAAAGGGGAGCCGATTTTATTGAGTTCTTGCGACGGCGTCTTATCTTGGCAAAGAGTTTATTAGCTCCCGATGGAAGTATTTATGTCCATGTGGATTTCAGAAAAGGACATTATATAAAAATTGTTCTTGACGAGCTTTTAAAAGAGTTTGAGTTTGCAGAAATAATGTGGGTCTGTGGTCTAATGGGTTCAGGAAAATTTTATCCAAAAGCACACGAAACCATATACTGCTACAAAGGTCCTAACTCGATATTTAATCCTCCTAATAGGTTAGGTTTATCACAAAGAATAATCAAAGCTCTCCAACAGGATAAACAAGGATGGTTTTATACAAGGGGCAGAGAAAGTAGTGGAGGGTCGAATTATCTAAAGTCGTATATTTCTGATAATCCAAATCTTACCAAAGAAGAGGTTGTAGCATTGGCAAATGCAAATAGACCTCAACAAGCTTGGAGTGTGTGGATAGGGAAAGAGGACTTAGCATTTATGTTTAACGACTATCCAGTTGGTACTTATGCCTATACCCCACAAGATAGTTATGGATATCCGACACAAAAACCCGATTTATTGCTTAAGAGAATAATCGAAGCGAGTTCAAGCAAGGGCGATCTTATAATGGATTTCTTCGCTGGTTCAGGCACAACCGCTGCAGTATCCGAAAAGCTCGGCAGGCGCTGGATTGTCTGTGATATTGGAAAACTTGCCTTTTATACGATGCAGAAAAGAATTCTGACTATAGATAACAGCAAGGATTTGGAAAATCCCAAAAAGAAACACGGCAAAAAGGCAAGGAGTTTTATCGCTGTCAATACAGGGCTTTATAACTTGAAAAAGGTCTTTGAGCTTAAAAAGGATGATTACATTAAATTTGTAATGAACCTTTTTGAGGTTGAGCCAATTGATAAAAAGATAAGCGGTATTAAGATAGATGGACAAAAGAAAGACGGTTACTATGTTCTGGTTTATCCTTACTGGCAATTCAGAAAAGCTTCAGTGGATGAGGAATATCTTGAGGATTTACACTCACATATTGGCAGCAAAATCGGTGAACGGCTTTATATTATTGCACCAGCTAATTATGTTGAGTTTATAAGCGACTATCACGAGATTGGAAAGGTAAGATATTATTTTCTTAAAGTGCCTTACCAGATAATAAAAGAACTTCACAAGGTACAGTTTAAGAAATTCAGACAGCCGCAGAGTAAAAGGAATGTCAATGACCTTGATGATGCTGTCGGTTTTCACTTCATAAGGCAACCAGAGGTAGAATCAAGACTTAAAGTCAATAAAGAAATCATTGAGATTCAGATTACAAAATTTCTCTCCAACTATCTGGAAGAAGAGACCGAAAAAGAGGTAGAAAACTTTGAATCCCTTGCAATGGTGCTTATTGACAAGGATTATAACAGCAAGCAATTTGTAATGGATGAGTTTTATTTTGCAGAGGATTTACTTCCAAAGAAGAAAGAGGAGGAAACCGAAGAAGAAATTAAACAAGAACTAAAACAACTTAAAAAGATTCCAATTTATCTCAACAAGCAGGATTGCGGAGATAAGATAATGGTTGTTTATGTGGATGTATATGGAAATGAGTTTAAGGAAGTTTTATCTATAAAAAGGTAAACCATGCTTGAAATAAAGACATACAATACAAAAGACTTTGTTTTAGAAGTCAATAAATCCTATGACCCCATAAGGCTTGATTTATCAAAATGGTATAGATTTATTGATGTTTTATGCGGTGACAGGCAGTATCAGAAAGAGGCAATAGAAAGTGCTGTTATATATCTTGCATCAGGAAGATACAAATCTATTGAGGATTTAGTTAAAGAGAACTGGGTTAAAAATCCTGAACTTCGTAATAGATATAGAGACATAAACGAGTATTTCCATCACTTACAATTATCAGGCAAACTTTCTGCCACAATTGACCTTGCTACAGGAACAGGCAAGAGTTATGTCATTTATGGAATCGCTCAAATAATGCTGGGGCTTAGACTCGTAGATAAGGTGCTGGTGCTATGCCCATCGTTAACTATTGAAAAAGGGCTTATGGAAAAATTCACATCCTTAAGTGGGGATAGCAAGTTAAGACAGACAATTCCTGAAGGTGCAGGGTACAAAAACCCAAGAATCATTGATGCCAATAGCACCATAAAAGACGGGGATATTTGTGTGGAGAATATCCATGCGGTTTATGAGACAACAGGTTCTTCAATAAAGGATAGTCTTTCAGGGAATGGAAAGAATGTATTAGTCCTCAGCGACGAAGTTCATCATGCTCATAATAAAGTTACAGGTAGAGACAGAGAAAGCCAGAGTATAAAGAAGTGGAAGGAGTTTTTACTGAATCCAGCCTATAACTTTAAATATATGATTGGTTTTACCGGCACTGCCTACATAGATGACGAATACTTCACCGATGTTATTTATAGATATTCTTTAAGGGAATCTGTTGATGACAGAATGGTTAAGATGGTGGATTATGTCAGCAAAGACGAAAGCATCTCTATGGATGAGAAATTCCAGAAAATATATGACAATCACATTGAAAACCGAAATAAATACAGGAAAATAAAACCACTAACTATTTTAGTCACAAAGGATATTGCTAATGCCAAAAGATTAAGAGAAAATCTGATAGAGTTTTTAGTGAAAAAGGAATCACAGCCAAAAGAGGAGGTTGAGAAAAAGGTTTTAATCGTAACATCTGCACAGGAACATAAGGCAAATGTAGCAAAACTTAAAGATGTGGATGATAAAGATGACCTGACGGAATGGATAGTATCAGTTTCTATGCTTACAGAGGGGTGGGATGTAAAGAATGTCTTTCAGATTGTCCCATGGGAAGACAGAGCATTTAATTCCAAGCTCTTGATTGCACAGGTTTTGGGGAGGGGCTTGAGAATTCCACCAGAATACCAATCTCCTCAGCCAAGGGTTAAGGTATTTAACCATGATGCGTGGAGTAGAAATATTAAAGGGCTTGTGGACGAAATCCTTGAGATTGAAATGAAACTGACAAGCTCTGTTTTAAAAGAAGGTGAAAGGACTAAGTATAACTTTGCTCTTTACAATATCAATTATGACAAAGACCAGCAGGAAAAAGAAGCCAAAAAAGATACAGAGGTATTTGATTATACAAAAGGCTATATTGAACTGATTGCACAGATTGAGGATGAAGATAAAAGCACAGAATATACAAGTCTGGCAGGTGAAGTATTTTCTAAAAACACATTGATTGAGTATAACACCTGCACAGTTGATGAGGTGGTAAATAAAATCTATGAGGAATTTAAAACAAGGGAATGGGAGGGAAGGATTTTAAGGTTGCCAGAAGGTGGATACACTAAAAACGATTTGCCACCTAAAGATACTTTGAGAAAGATAATCAGAACATCAATGGATAGAAGGGGTATCAAGGGAAATAGATTAGTGGAAAAGAACAGACAAAAGATACTTCAAGCATTTGGGACACTTTTAAGAAAGAAGGGCAAGACTATTGTAAACGTGAGAAGGGTGAACAAACCAGAGCCTGTATCTACAACCGAGATGGATAGAGAGACAATGGCGGTAGGGAATTTGAGACACAATTCAACAGTTTTTTATTCAGATAACTTTGAAAATGAACTTTTAGAAGAAAACAGGGATATACTTAAAGAGGTTATAAATGATGAGAGCCTACCCAAAAGTGCGGAAAAGGATATAAATCAATATCTCTTAAAAACTCCCCTTGATGTTGTTTTTACAAAGGCTGAACCAGAAAGGAAATTTGTGGAACAACTATGTAGGAGAGAGAATGCTGAAAAGATAGATGCGTGGATTAAATCAAGAGACCGTGGATTTTACAAGGTAGAATATTCGTGGAGGAAAAGAGAGCATCCCCAACAAGAAGAATTTAATCCAGATTATTTTATTAAAATTCATCGTGATGGCATTGATTATGTGGTAGTTGTAGAAATAAAAGCAGACAATGATGACTCCGATGAAAACAAGGCAAAATTAAGATGGACAAGGCAGCATTTTAACGACCTCAATAAAGAATTAGAAGAAGCAGAAATTAATCAGAGATACATTTTTCACTTTTTAAGTCCTAATAGTTACTCTGAGTTTTTTGAGTATTTAAGGGATGGAAGGTTAATAATCGGAGCATTTAGAAGTGATCTCGAAGATAGATTAGAAGCAAATGGGAAAGAAAGCAGATAGAATCACAAGGCTTGTGGAAGAAAAAATCGGAAAGCTTTTCCCTGTCCCAGACTTCACCATTGAGCATTGGGGTATTTATGAGGTGCCAGGGCTTGAAAGGCTAAAGCCCGAGCAGTTCAGGGAGTTTGTGATAAGGGCTTATAATAGTAGGGATCGCTTCAGTTCAACTCCAGGCTACTCTTTCATAAGAGGTAAGAATAAAGAACCTGTCTTTACAGTAATTTATAAATTTGAAAAAGCGGGCAAAAAGAAAATCGCCTGTAGAGTTCAGGATGATCAAGGTAGGGAAAACACATGGATTAGGGAGTCGGAGGTAAGGTAGAACATGAAACTTACAGGAGGATATTATGGCTAACAGAGGATTTATCTTTGATTTAATGGATGAAATATCCAATGCACCAATTATACATCAGAGGCTCATTAAAAAGTTTGAAGAACAATTCAATACAAATTTGGTTTGCTATACTGCCTTGTTCGGACATCCAGCAGGGGCTATAACATATCAAGACAGTGAACTTATAGAGAATATATTACGGTCTATAGAACTGAAAGACAAAAATGATAATCTTGATCTATTATTACATACTCCAGGCGGTTCACCTGAAGCAGCAGCCGATGTCATCAGGGTTTGTCGAAGCTATTCTAAAAGATTCAGGGTTATAGTCCCTAACGCTGCTATGAGTGCAGGGACATTAATTGCCATGGGCTCTGATGAGATTGTGATGAGTGATACATCAAACCTTGGGCCGATAGACCCTCAGATGATATTTGTTCAGTCAAAAGATGTGGTTATTATGCGGCCTGCCAAATCATTCATAGATGCTTATTTTGATCTCATTAATAATGCAAGAGCCTTAATAGCAAGCAAGCAGCCTGCAACTCCATTTTTACACCTTTTAGACAGGCAAGACCCTTCATGGATTATTGAATGTGTCAGGGCCAGGAATGCAACAGAAAATCTTGCTAAAGAACGGCTGAAGGCAAATATGCTAAAAGACAAAAGTGAGGAAGAAATAGCTGAGGTTGTTAAAAACTTTTTTGAGGTAGGCGATAAGAACACTCATGGTAGGTCTATCAGCCCCGATGAGGCTAAAACATTTGGATTAAATATAAAGAAAGAAGATAAATATGGAGAGTTCTGGGATACGATTTGGGAGATATATGTAAGGATTGAAAACTATACAAGAAATAAACGATTGGCAAAATATTTACTTTCAAGAAATGGCGGTATAGATGTTCAGGCAATGCCGATGGGTATTTAACAGGAGGAAATTGTATAGATGAAAGATGCAGGCACAATAAAAAATGGCTCTTTTTCTCTCAGCCCTTCCATTTCCTTATCGTATTCTTTAAGGTATGGATCGGCGATTGAATGCTGTTTTAGCTCCTCAGATATAGATTCAAAGTTTGTTAAAAGGTCTTTTTCTGTTATTTTTGGTTCCATGATACTTAGAGTTTATACATTGTTTTAATATCTGTCAAGAGAGGATTTGAGGTTTTTATAGTTTAGTCAATATATTGTGGGATTAAAATTTTTTGCACACAATATATTGAGTGATGAAAAATATTGAAAAAGTGATTACTTACGATCAAATTGAAAAAGAATTTAAGACCAAAATCTGCGATGAGATAAACCTGACACAGGAAGGACTCAACAGGTTTATCGTCTTTAACCCTTTTATGTTTGATGATGGGGATCATCTTGTAGTTTTGCTAAAAGGCAGAGAAGGAAAATGGCTTTTCACCGATGAAGGACATACATTTATGCATGTGAGTTACGATGATATTGACAAGGGAACAAGAAAGAAGATTATCGACAATGTTCTTTTGAGTTATGGCATAAAAAATCAGGAAGGAGAACTTGTAGCTGAAATACCGGACAATCAGTTTGGAGACGCATTATATAGCTATTTACAAGGGTTGATAAAAATAACCGATATTAATTACCTGACAAGAGAACGTGTTAGGTCAACTTTTATGGAAGATTTCAGAGCGCTTATTGAAGAAACCGTTCCTTCGGACAGACGAATATTTAATTATTATGATAAACAGCATGACCCTGATGGGAAGTATATTGCGGATTATCGGGTAAACGGCATTAAACGGCCATTATTTTTATTTGGAATCCCACATGACGACAAGTGCAGGGATGTAACCATAACCTGTCTTCAATTTGAGAAATTCAATGTGCCTTTCAGGTCGATGGCTATTTTTGAAGATCAAGAATCAATAAATCGAAAAGTTTTGGCAAGATTCAGCGATGTATGCGATAAACAATTTTCAACATTAGCAACTAATAAGGACAGAATTAGCAGGTATCTTTATGAAATTATGGAAGAAAAATAAATGTTCAACGCCTTTAGATAATACGAAAAAGATTACATAGACTGGATTCAGGGCGGTTATCCTGAGACTAATATCTTTACTCAGGATACATACACCTCCCGAAGTTACATCATCTAATGGCAGTGATAAAGAAGATAACGGAAATCTTATAGAGAAACTCAAACAAAACGTTCTTGATACGGGTATAGCGCTTCTTTATGTGGCAGGGATTGGTTCACATATTACCTTCATAGTGGCAAATTTTTTGCCGGCTTTGGTGAGAAAGGGAGCTTTTTTAAGGAAGCACAATTACATTTATGTGGATAATATAGGCAGGATATTCAAATAGTAAAAACGATTCTTAAGAATCTCTGAGGCATAATACATGGAAAAGGTAAGGGTTGAGCTCGCTGAAAGAAGCTACAATATTTTTATAGGAAGCAACACCCTCGACGGGATTGGAGATAAACTCAAATTGTTTGACTTGAGTCCTAAGATTGCTATTGTGAGTAATCCGACTGTTTTTTCATTATACGGCAAACGTGTATCAGACTCGGTAAGGAAGGCAGGGTTTGATCTACTTACTGTAATTATCCCGGATGGTGAGGAATACAAAGATCTTCTATGGGTGCAACATATATATGATGAGCTTCTCAAGCATAAACTCGACAGACTATCAGCGCTTGTTGCACTCGGAGGCGGGGTTATAGGTGACATAACAGGATTTGCCGCATCTACTTATATGAGAGGAATTTCCTATATCCATGTACCGACAACCCTTCTTGCTCAAGTAGATAGTTCTGTTGGAGGCAAGACAGGTGTAAATCACAAGCTCGGTAAAAATATGATAGGAACTTTCTGGCAACCAAGACTTGTCTGGATCGATGTGGAAGCGCTTAGAACTCTGCCCAAGAGAGAATTATTAGCTGGTCTTGCTGAGGTGATTAAATATGGGGTTATAAAGGATAAAGAATTGTTTAATTTTATAGAGGTAAACAGGGATGAAATTCTGAATCTTGATGGAAATGCACTAACTCATATTATCAGGCGTTCATGCGAGATAAAGGCAGAGGTTGTTTCCATGGATGAGAGAGAGTCGGGACTAAGGGCTATATTGAATTATGGCCATACAATAGGCCATGCAATAGAAACAGTTACAGAATATAAAAGATACCTTCATGGAGAGGCTGTTGCAATAGGGATGTGCCTTGAGGCAAATCTCTCCCAGATGCTTGGTTTAATCGACAGAGATCAGGCGTTCAGGATAAAGGATATTGTTGATTCCTACGGTCTTTCCTCAGAAATGCCGCTAGATATAGATGTAAACCGTATATTTTCATCTATACAACTTGACAAAAAGGCAGTTGCAGGAGAATTGAAATTTATCCTGCCCGAAAAGATCGGGAGCGTGAGGATATACAAGGGAGTAACCGAGAAGTCTATAAGAGAATTGTTAAAATCCTAAACTGTAAATAATTCCATATTTAAATAACAATCAGATTCAGGACCTTGCATATCAGCCAAGCAAGTAAAGAGCATGCTGGAAGCGTTATAATCCATGCAAGTATAATGTTACCTCCGACTATCCATTTAACCGCAGATAGCCTTTTGGAAGCGCCTACGCCCATTATAGTGGATGAGATTACGTGAGTTGTTGAAAGTGGGAGTCCTATTCTGGATGCAATTTCTATGACTGTAGCCGCTGACGTCTCAGCAGCAAATCCATTAATGGGTTTAAGGTGAACAAGACGTATACCAAGGGTCTTTATGATTCTCCAGCCTCCCGCTGCTGTGCCGAATGCCATAGCTGTTGCGCACAATATGATTACCCACATAGGGACATGGAACTCAGGAAGGTTGTAATAACTTACCAGGGCCATTGTTATAATTCCCATCGTTTTCTGTGCATCATTGCTGCCATGGCTAAAGGCCATGTAGGCTGCTGATATGATCTGAAGTCTGCCAAAAAGATTACTGACCAGCGAGGGTGTAGATCTACTGAACAACCACATGAGTAATAACATTAAAAAAAAGCCCAGTATAAATCCGATGAGAGGAGAAAAAATCAAACCCAGGAGAACCTTATAGACCCCTTTTTGAATGATAACATTTGTCCCTGCTGTGGCTATTGCTGCACCTACCACACCTGAAAGGATAGCATGGCTTGAAGAGGTGGGAAGACCGAGATACCAAGTGAGCATGTCCCACACTATAGCAGCTATTAGAGCGGAAATAATTGTGATTTGTGTGATGCATGAAGCCTCTACGAGGCCAGCCCCTACTGTTTTGGCTACCGCGGTCCCTGTTAATGCACCAACCATGTTTAAAACTGCTGCCATGGATACTGCTACTTTCGGAGATAAAACCCTTGTTGATACCGATGTGGCTATTGCATTTGCTGTATCGTGGAAACCGTTTATGAAATCAAAAATTACTGCAAGGACAATCACACAGAGAAGCAAAAAGAAAGTATCATGCATTTTTCAGGACTATGGCTTCTAATACATTGGCAACATCCTCACACTTGTCTGATGCATCTTCAAGGTGCTCATATATCTCTTTCCATTTGATGATGAGGACAGGGTCTTTTATTTCATCAAATAAATTTCCAAGTGCGTCTCTGAAGCCTCTGTCTATTCTGTTTTCGAGCTTGTTTATCTCAATACAATATTCCTGAATATGGGAATAATTCTTTTCCTTAAGTTTTTTTATTGCTTTATGCACGAGTTCAGTAGTTACGAAAAGGTCTTTTGACATTGCAATCACCTCTTTTGTGGATTTCGTTAATTTAAACACTGTAAGTCTGTCAGCAGCAGCCCAGATAAGGTCCAGGATATCATCTAATGTTGACGCGAGGGCATGGATATCTTCCCTGTCTATGGGAGTAATAAAGGTTTTGTTAAGGTTCTTCATGATGTCATGTGTTAAAACATCGCCGTCCTGTTCTAATTCATGTATCTCTTTTGCCCTGGCAGCGATGTTGTCAAAGGTTTCAACAAGAGAAACGAAGAGCGAAGCGGCATTTGAGATGTTTGATGCCACCTTATCGAATATCTCAAAAAAGTCGATAGATTTTGGGAAAAATCTCATTTTTGTGTAGTTACCTCGTTGGAGTGTAGGATATAAAAAAATGAGTCTAAAGTCAATAAAAGAGAATCTTATCATTATTGCATAAGAACAGAAGATAGTGCTATAAATATTATGTGGATGCAGCAATTCTAATTATGAAAATCAAATGGGATAAAAGTTGTAAAAATGCTATTGAAATTGAAATGTTTTCCCTAAAATAGCCCAATTTTTTTGACCAAAGTGGTAAAACATAGTCACCAAAATAGTCAAAATGAGAATTGCTGATGTGGATGCACCAAAACATATCCTCATTGTTGATGATGAGGCTGACCTTGTTGGGCTCGTCTCATATAATCTAAAAAAAGAAGGTTTCACTGTAGACTCAGCCTCAGGTGGCGAAGCTGCCCTCACAAAGATGAGGAAAGACAAATATGACCTTGTAATACTCGATCTAATGCTTCCCGGAATTCAGGGCATTGAACTTTGCCGCATTTTGAGGAATGATCTGAAGACTGCAGGTCTGCCAATTATTATGCTCACTGCAAAGGGAGAAGAGGTTGACAGGATACTCGGCCTCGAAATGGGAGCCGATGACTATATTACAAAACCCTTTAGCCCGAGAGAACTCGTAGCAAGAGTCAGGGCAGTCCTCAGGAGGTCAACGGAAAAACCTCTCACTGAGAAGATACTGAAGATTGGAGAACTTGAGCTAGACAGAGAGAGATATACTGTTTCTATCAAAGGGAAGCCAATTAAACTGAGTGCAACAGAATTTAAACTGCTGCTCTTTTTGACCGAAAGGAAAGGGAAGGTGTTCAGCCGTGGACAGCTCCTGGATGCGATATGGCGTGATGAGGCATTTGTCGAACCAAGGACAGTTGACGTGCACATCCGAAGGTTAAGAGCTCATATTGAAGAAGACCCTGCTAATCCCAGGTATATCAAAACCATGCGCGGGATAGGGTATCTCTTTGATGGGAAGTAATGAAACGGGTCTTGTTCAAAAGAATTATCATTACCTATCTCATCCTAGCTCCGCTGCTTCTCGTCTCACTTGAACTCTACCTCTCGAGCGCTATAAAAGGTAACTATATCTCAAACCTTAAAGAGAGTCTTATCATACAGGCACGTGTAATCGCTGACCAGATACCAGTATCCCCCACACAAAATCTTGATGATTTCTGCAAGCGCTATAAAGAAAAAACAGGGGCAAGAGTCACGATCATTGACAGCTCCGGCCGGGTTTTAGGAGATTCAGATGAGCTTTCAGAGAAGATGGAAAATCACTCGAACAGACCGGAGATTAAAGATACAGAGATCAGCGACATTGGAAGCTCTCTCCGGTACAGCAGCACCCTCAAGAAAGACCTGTTTTATCTCGCGATTGCAATACATAATGATTCAGATAAAAAATTCTTGAGACTCTCTATGCCCCTTCATGATGTTGAGAAAGCAATGAATACAATAAGGATAAGGATCATTATTGCATCCCTTGCAGTCTCATTTGTGGTCATTCTTTTTGGACTTATACAGACAAGAAGGATTACCAAATCTGTTGAGGAGATTACAGACTTTTCAAAAGAAGTTGCTGAAGGGAATTTCAGGAAGAGACTCTTTCTGAAAGAAAAAGGTGAACTCGGGGAACTGGGCAAGAATATCAGCAATATGGCTCAGGAATTAAGTACGAGGCTTAAGCAGAGTGAAGAAGAAAAACGTAAGATTGAGACAATCCTCAAAAACATGTCTGATGGTCTGATCCTTACGGATACGAAAGGTGTGATACTGTTAAGTAATACTGCAATTAAAAACCTTTTGGGCATTCAATCAGATATTGAAGGCAAAACACTGATGGAAGCATTAAGAAATGCAGAACTGATGGAGATAATAGAGAGTGTTGTTGAGAGGAGAAAGAGAATTTTACGCGAGATTGAGATCACTAGGCCAAGAGAACTCTATCTTATGGCAACTGCCACGCCATTCTACTCATCGACCCCTGAAAAAGATCTGCCAGGTGTGGTTCTGACATTCCATGATATTACGAGACTCAGAAAGCTTGAAGAGATCAGAAAGGACTTCGTGGCGAATGTCTCCCACGAGATAAAAACACCTATTACCGCAATAAAGGGCTTCGCAGAGACTCTTCTTGAAGGCGCGCTTGATGATAGGGAGAATGCCCAAAAGTTTTTGGAGACAATCAAAAATCACAGCGAGCGGCTCAACTCTCTCGTCAGCGACCTCCTTACACTCTCAAGAATAGAACTTGGAGATATACAGATAGAGAAGAAATCGGTCAATCTTAATGAAGTTAGTGATGCAGTATTTACAACCCTTGAAGGAAAAGCACGCAAAAAGGGCCTTTATCTCAAGAAGGAATTGTCTTCAGAGTTCGATGATATACAGGCAGACAGGGACCGCCTGATTCAGATACTCCTCAACCTCATTGACAATGGAATCAAATTCACCAAAGAGGGAGGTGTAACAGTAAAAGTAAAGAGTGAAAAGTTAAAAAGTGAAGGTCAAGAGGAGAGAAATGTTGTAGAAATTTCTGTTGAGGACACAGGAATCGGCATTCCTAAAAAACATCTCGCCCGTCTTGGAGAGAGATTTTACAGGGTCGACCGTGCCCGCTCAAGAGAGCTCGGCGGTACCGGCCTTGGGCTTGCAATCGTCAAACATCTTGTGAATGCACTTGGCTGGGAAATGAAAATAGAGAGTACGGAAGGTCTAGGCACGATAGTTCGTCTCATCTGCCCTATCTTTAAATAAACAAGGCAGACATTGTTCAAAAATTTATTTAACTGCCTTTTTCAGTTTCTTACTTTAAATATCGCTTAACCAAAAATTAATCTTGTCTTAATATTCCTGTAACATTCAGGCATTAAAGTATTTGCGAGTCATGCGTGACGTTGAATGTTTTTTGAACGTTATTCCCGCCCGTCGGGTCACTATCTTGCAAAGAATCTTTCCTTAAAAAGAAGGATTTCTGACAAGCCGGAATAACATATAAAAAATGGCTTTATATAAAGAGGCAACTGCAAAAGTTTATTTTACCCCTTACCCTTGCCCTCTCCTCTACGAGTCGTAGACCTCAAGGGGAGAGGGTAAATCCCCTCTTGAGAGGGATGTAGTGGTGTGTTCCCCTCCCTTGCCCGCCCTGCGTCGCAGAGCGAGGCCAGGGATGGGCGGGGGTGAACATTTGATACTTTTGCAAGAGCCTCTAAAGTCAAAAAAAACGTAAAAGGAGGAAAAGGTATGAAGAAAAAGTTGTCAGTTTTAGTTATTGGTTTATGCTGCTTTTTGTTGTTAACAGGAACATCAATGGCAGCAGATATTACAAATCCAATTCTGAAGAAATTGGTAGAAAAAGGTATCCTGACAAAGGAAGAGGCCATAGCAGTACTTGATGAGATGAATAAAGAAACAGTCAGAAATGATCAGCAGGTTGAGGAAAAAATCGAAAAGAAAATCACTGAGACTACATCTACTGAAAGTAAAGATATCGAAAAAGTAGTCAATGCCCTGAAAGGGTTTAAATTCGGACTCTTATGGTATCTGTCGTATCAAAACGGTGAAGAGAACAATGGTATAAATTTCAGCAGATTTGCCATAAAACGCGGGTATTTAACGGTCCAGAAAGAGTTCATGCCCTGGTTCAGCGCCAGGATGACTACTGATGTAACTCAGGTCAAAGACGAGACAAAGGATTCAAATGGCAAGGTTTATAACAACTATGACGGTTCTATTGCCGTGAGGATTAAGTACGCATACGGACAGTTCAACCTTCCTGACATTGCTTTTCTTACCAAGCCATTCATCGAAGTAGGTGTCGTTCACATGCCATGGCTTGACTATGAGGAGCATGTGAACTGGTACCGCTGCCAGGACACCATGTTCATCGAGAGGAATGATACCTTTAATTCAGCAGATATTGGCGTAACCTTTGTATCTTTACTCGGTGGAACGATGCCCGAGGAATACCAGAAAAAAGTCAATAAGTACTATGCTGGTCGTTACGGTAGTATGTCTTTGGGAGTCTATAATGGCGGTGGATATCATGCATCAGAAAAGAATGAAAATAAGGTTCTTGAAGGAAGACTTACCATAAGACCCTTGCCTTATATCATTCCCGGTCTCCAATTTTCTTACTTCGGGACAACCGGAAACGGCAGTAAGGACACCGAGCCAGATTGGAGAACGAACCTTGGATTTGTAAGCTTTGAGCACGAATATGTTGTTTTGACGGGACAGTATTATTGGGGCAAGGGTAATCAAAAAGGCGCTGATGAGAACGATAAAGATGGTTATTCCTTCTTTGCTGAAGTAAAGCCCCATAAGAAATTCAGCATCATCGGCCGTTATGATCGCTTTGACCCTAATACTGATGCAGATAATGACGATAATTCGAGATATATTATAGGCGCTGCATATCATCTGGATAAGCAGCATAAGAACATGCTTGTTCTCGATTACGATACAGTTAACTATGAACAAATAGGTAAAAAAGACGACAAAAGAGTACAGCTAACCCTGCAGGTTGCTTTTTAAGCCAGATAGAGATCTCTGCTAACCCCTCTGCCCTCCCTGCCCTCGGGAGGGCATTTCAATTCCTTAATCTACTTCACAACATGGAATGCTTCCCCGAAATGCAGCTTCCACCTGCAAGCGCAAGTGCGCACCTTACTTGAATCGATCGATGAGTTTATGGGTACCGACAAAAAAGAGTTTATAAATGTTACCTTCCTGCTGGAAGATGCATCGATAGAAGTCGTCTACGTAAAACTCCCAGAAATCAGAGCCTTCGAGCTTATGGATTTTTAAAGAGGGATGCTTTGGATTCTCTTCGAGAAGGGATATTTGTTTTTTAAATTTCTTCTTTATATCTTTAGGTAGTTCATTATACTGAGGCAAAAACTCTGGTTCTATGGCAACGAGATATTTGCTCAATCTCTCTTGCCCAGTTCCTTAACAAATTCATCTATATCATATTTCTTTGCCTTACCAGCCCTGAAGTTCTTTTCTGCTTTTTTTATCTTTTCCTGTACATCTTCCGTCCAGAACCAGGCCTGGGAGCGGGGGATGTTGATAGAGGGCTCAAGGACGAGCTTTCCCTTCCTTACCTCCAGAATAAGCTGATCACCTTCCCTAATATGGAGTTTTTCACAAACATCTTTTGGTATGGCTATCTGTCTTTTCGGTGAAACCGTCAACGTCTTCATTATGTTAAAGCTCCTCTGATTTAAATCTTATGTAAAATAATAAAATTATTTTACTATTTTGTCAACCTCTGCCTGCCTGATCAAAACGGAGCCCGTCTTCTTCAGCTATCCAATGCAGTTCAGGAGTTGAAGACGAACTTCTACGGGATGAAAGCGCTTTTACAAAACTCTCCGGATTCTTAATAATAAGTCATGTTGACAAGGTAAAATCATCAATCAAAGACGGCAAATGCCACATACACTTCCACCTTGATCATTAATTAATTCTATTAGGAACCGGATTCCGCATCCCCCGATCGGAGTCGAGAGCAGGCAAGTTCGGAATGACATCTCTTATCACTAAATCTGGTTATTTGAATATTTTTATTCCATATTTCTTTCTTCATCAACTACGCACAGCAGTCATTTTTCATAGATTGAGACTTCACCTGCAAATATGCACTTCTGTCATGTGATGAAAAATAATAAATACCATTCGAAACATGCATTCGGAAAATTTTCAATGAATTCTAACTAATAAGTCAACTTAATCAACAACGTTCCCTATTTTGCTTTCCGTAATAGGTAGTTACTTGTCCCTTGCGAACCCTGGCAAAGAAATGTTCCGCTTCCTTTTCTCACGAAATTGTTTCATTGATCGGCTACCCGTCGAAATGAATTATAGAATGTGCCAAAGGGCGCATGATTTCTTCACCCGCCTGAAAGTCAAGGTGCAATACCGCAGGGCTCTTTTAACATTTTAGTTCATTTAGTCAAGAACGTCCCCTTATTTCTTTCTCACAGAAGGAAAAGTAAGGTTACTAAACGCATATGGACTCCTTTATAAGTGTCTTATTCAATTGTCGGCGCCTAACAATGCGGATGAGGAGCGCCCGAAAGGCGTCTGTTCGATCCGCTGGTTGTGAGGCGCTTTGCGCCGAATAACCAGCGGATTCTCCTCATCCGCATTGTTGTCGAGGCGCGAAGCGCCCTCGACAACGATGAGTTAAGCGGGTTCCCCGCTTGAACGATTGGTTAGAAATCTCCCTCTTTTTGACAGGCGCTGACCGTGTCCCCTCATTTAGAATTTAGGCTTTAAACCTGCCTGCTTGCATAATTCATTT
>Ga0172375_10005783_pt1 | contig 17654 bp, 18 predicted proteins | sample LakKiv1m_FD_114537 | JGI IMG/M metagenome (GOLD analysis project Ga0172375, IMG submission 114537) | Freshwater microbial communities from Kabuno Bay, South-Kivu, Congo - kab_092012_11.1m | ecosystem: Environmental > Aquatic > Freshwater > Lake | place: Democratic Republic of the Congo...
CCTTGGATGCTTCGGATGAAACCACAGATTTATACAGTTATTTGGATAAACTAAACTAAAATTATTAAAAAAGGTCATAAGAGGTGGTACTCTTGTGACCTTTTGATATAAACCCATTTCACTCCCGACATTTAATCGGCAAAAGATAATTCCATTTTTGGCTGGTATCCCGTTGCCAAAGAAAAGAAGTTAATACCGGAGCGAACACCGCGGCCACGAATCCGGCAGCGAAGCCATTGTTGTAAAGGTCAAATCCTCCCTGAAAAGTCAAGGCCAATGGCGTTATCATGACATGAACAAAACCGATGAAAATACCGACTATAAATCCAAATTGACCGGCAATCGGGGCGACTCCAGTAACAAATAAAACGGCAAGAATCGAACCATTTGTCCATTCGATAGGTGTGAATTCAATTGCCAAAATTGCCCCAATCATAACCGGAATTGAATTTGCGGGATGCTTTCCAAAGGCGGAAAATCCTAGAATTGTCAGTATCGCACCCATCACGGGTCCATTAATTGTGATTCCTACGCTCTGAATGACTATTACAGTTATCAAACCCATAAAGCCAATATTTAACAAAGCTACATCCTCTCCAGGATCTTGGAAGAAATCAGTTAGTAGCCTGCCGGATTTCTTAAAAATAGCCGGATACTTTTTGAAAACCTCGTTATTTTCCCACATTGATAATAGAATAAGCAAGAAAGAAAGTGCCAAAGTGAAAATTAGCAGGATATTATGATATTCACCACTAACAAGATTATTTCGATTGACTTGAATTCCAAATGAAGCCAGCACTCCAGTAATCACCATGGAAATTACACCCATGGAAAATCCGGTGTTGTATAGATTGTAACCTTGATGGAATTTCATCGAGAAAGTATTAAAGGCAGGTAGAATGAAACCAATCAATATCCCTGAAGATATTCCTAGAAAAATCCCAAGTCCTAATGAAAATCCCGCCCCAAAGACTAGATAGCTGGTTACTGGTGAAATTCCTGATGACAGTAATAATACAAGTATATGATCTTTTAGTTTGGTCTTTGACATTTTTGCATACAGAAAAACACCCAAATAAATCGGTAAAGCATTATAAAGGTTCTTACCGAAAAAGGCAAACCCCGCAATTGTCAAAAGACAAGCGAATATTCCTCCGGAAAATTCTACTTTAAGCCACTTTAATATTAGCAGATTTACTCCGGTGGTTGTCAATACATTGAATAGAGTTGCGGACAATCCGCCGATGAATAGATAATCCGTCAACAATATCGAAGGTGAGGTAAGAATATTAAAGTATCCTGTCAGCATATCCGGTAACGGTTCAAAAAGCAAAATAAAAACAAAAAGAACAATATAGACGGTCAAAACGATCCAGGGGATACTTTTCTTTTTACTTGAATGCATAGGCAATCCTCCAATCATTGCGTGAAATAATAATGGTAATGATTAAAAACTCGGGTTGTCTGCGTGTGTTTTTATATTATTATACTATATTTGAAATCATTATGTAATAACTAGACTAAAAACAGATTTTTCAAGTTGGTTCTAGATTATCCGAATAGATAATACCGCGGTTCTTTAGGATAATATACATATATTAATTTTGAGCCATGATAGTCAATCACGACGCCATACTTATAGAAGTTATCGATATTTAAAGCAGGATTAAGTGAATGATATTCCCGGATGGTATCGTTTTTTGAAGCAGATTTTTCCCAATATATTTTCGGTTTGATTTGATGACGACTTAGGTATTCTAAGCGAATCTCGTCACGAATTGAATCCGAATTCAGATAATTTTCGAACAGCAGGAAAACTTCGTGGAGCTGATATCTGTGAAAATCCAAGCCAGAAGCGATAAACGCTTTCCCAAGATTATAAAGAAAAACAAATGGCGAATCTACTTCTTTAGTCGCCAAAGTCATGCTTATAGGCATGAAACGTTTGTTCCAAAATATGTTCAAAACAGCTTCGACAAGTTTGATTTTATCGAGATCAGCTTCTGAAATGAAGTGGTTGCTTTGAAATTCATATGGAGCAATACTGGAAACGATATAGTCATACTGGGATTTTTGTTGGTTTAACTCAGTGCCCTTAAGTAATTTGAGGAAACCAAGTTGTAATTCATCCCCATATAGCCTATATACCGTATCAAATGTGTGAATGAAACTGTCAAGATTTTCATACGGCAATCCTGCAATCAAATCCAAATGCATTATGACATTGCCTTTTTTAAGAGATTCGATATTTTTAAGTAGCACATCAGTGTCCTGACGACGTTTAACTGCCTGATTCACCTTATCGTTTATCGACTGAATACCAATCTCAAATCTTATTTTGTTTTTAGGTGTGACTGCGTTAATGAATTCGACGAAATCATTCGATAAGATATCGGCGTTGATTTCGAATTGAAACACTGCCCCTTCAAATCTGTTTGTGAAAATGAAATTCAGGATATCCCGAGCCAACTCCTCTCTAATGTTGAAAGTGCGGTCTAAAAATTTAAAGGTACGAGCACCCTTCTCATACAGAACGATAATGTCATTCTTAACTCTATCAGTATTGAAGAACCGAACCGATTTTTCCAAAGAAGCCAAGCAGTATGAGCAATGGAAAGGACAACCTCTAGATAATTCAACGTAGGCGATTCGATGGGAATAGTCATCTTCAAAAACAGAATAGGGATTTTTCAAATCGTCGAGAGTTTTTATCTCTGAAAGAGCATTACTTTTTATTGTGTCGTTGTCTTTATATACAAGGTTTGAAATGGATTCGAAAGAGGTATTGTTTGATAAACACTTCAAGAGTTCATTGAAAGCAATCTCGCCTTCATTTCTGATTACGAAATCGACAGAATAATTCAATAAATAATCCTCATAATCATAACTGGCTTCAGGACCGCCAAGTACGATTATGATGTCGGGATTTGATTCGGATAACTTTTTCAGCAACAACTTAACGATTTCAACATTCCATATATAAACACTAAAACCGATAAGATTAAATGATTGGGAGACTATATTATTATATATATATTCAATATCGTCCTTTATTGTAAATTCTTTTACCTCTACGTCAAAATCACAGTTCGCTTTTAGATAACGAACTGCCAAATTCGGATGGATGAACTTTGAATTAATAGCGACAAGTAGTGATCTCATGATTCACCTCATATCTATTTTAACAGATTACAAACGATAATCAAATCTGATAATCTATGATATACTTAATATGGTGATGTAAATGGATAGATTCAAACTTGTTTCAGAATACTTGCCAAAAGGTGATCAGCCGAACGCTATCAAAGAATTAATCGAGAATCTAAATGATGGCATTAAAGAACAGGTGCTGTTAGGCGCAACCGGGACTGGGAAGACCTATACAATCGCAAATGTAATTAATGAGGTCAATCGACCTGTTTTAGTTCTTGCCCACAACAAAACCTTGGCCGGACAATTATATTCGGAATTAAAGATGCTCTTTCCAGAAAATAGAGTTGAGTATTTCATTTCCTATTATGACTATTATCAACCCGAAGCGTATATTCCGGGGGCTGACATATATATTGAAAAAGACGCAAAGATAAATGATGAGATTGATGAAATGCGTCACTCTGCCACAGCAAGTCTATTTGAGAGAAGAGATGTAATAATCGTCGCTTCTGTATCTTGTATATATGGAATCGGTGACCCTGAGATTTATAAAGCGGGAATGGTTACATTAAGGAAAAACGATCGACTTAACAGGGATGCTCTTTTAGAAAGACTTGTTGAGATTTTATACGTAAGGAATGATATTGACTTCATCCGCGGAAGTTATCGGGTGCGAGGAGATGTAGTTGAAATTCTCCCTCCATATAACAAGCATAAGGGTATTCGGGTTGAATTTGATTTCGATCAAATCAAAAGAATACGAGAGTTCAATATCGTTACCGGAGAGATATACCAAGATTTCGAAGTCTTATCCTTGTTTCCTGCTTCACATTTCCTTACTGAGCCGGGAAAATTGGATAAAGCATTGACCAGAATACGAGAAGAACTAATCGAAAGAATAAAGAATTTCAAAGATAACAATCTATTGCTTGAAGCAGAGCGTATTGAGCAAAGAACTATGTATGATCTTGAAATGTTAAAAGAGATGGGAAGCTGTTCCGGGGTTGAAAACTACTCACGCCATCTCGCCTTGCGAGAAGAAGGCGAGACTCCATCGGTTCTTATTGACTTCTTCCCGAAAGATTACTTATTGATAGTCGATGAATCACATGTCACACTACCACAAGTACGAGGTATGTACAATGGCGACAGATCGAGAAAACAAGCATTAGTTGATTATGGGTTCCGTTTACCGAGTGCTTTGGATAACCGTCCATTGAACTTTGAGGAGTTCAATGAGAAGATTAACCAAGTGATATATGTGTCTGCGACACCCGCAGATTATGAGTTGGGTAGAACTGACAAAGTAATTGAGCAAATTATCCGGCCAACAGGTTTGTTGGATCCGGAAGTGTTTGTTAGGAACACTGAACATCAGATAGATGATCTATTGATTGAAATAGACAAGACAATTGCTCGGAAAGAGAGAACTCTTATTACAACTTTGACGATTAAGATGAGTGAGGATCTTACCGAGTATTTAAAAAGCTTGGGATATAAGGTTGGCTATTTGCATTCAAAAGTTAAGTCTTTGGAGCGAATGGATCTAATACGTAAACTGAGACTAGGTGAATTCGATATTTTAGTAGGTATAAATTTATTAAGAGAAGGCCTCGACTTGCCTGAAGTATCCTTAATTGCAATCCTTGACGCCGACAAGGAGGGATTCCTGCGTAGTGAGAAATCATTAATTCAAACTATCGGGCGTGCCGCCAGAAATGTCAATGGTAAAGTCATAATGTATGCATCCAGGATCACAGACTCAATGCAGAAAGCCATTGACGAAACTTATAGGAGAAGGAAAATACAAGAACAGCACAACATTGATAATAACATTACACCGAAAACCATTTTAAAAGAAATACACGAAAGAATATCAATCAAGACAGAATCACAGGTTGAGGTCAATGAGGACGAATTCGGAAAACTATCTCACAAAGATATTCAACTTAATATTGAAATGTTGGAAAAACAGATGTATGTGTACGCAAAAGAACTTGATTTCGAGAAAGCCGCGGAGATTCGCGATGTGATTTACGAGTTAAAGGGATACCTCGTAACAAGTAAAAATTGAAATAATCAATATAAATATCAATAAAAAAGATAAAAAAGCCATGGAAAATGGCTTTTTTTAATAAAATTATAAAAAAAATTAAAAAAATAGTTGACAATATAAAAATCTTTGATATAATTAAGTTGTAAGTTAAGAAAATCAATTCAAATCAGGAAAAAAATTTGAAAAATAGAATTTAAATTGAATTTCACACCTACATTAAATGAATAGGGATTGGAATGAAGGTTCATAAACGTTTACAGGGAGACGGAACCAAACATATTCCAAATAACGGATAAGGGAAGGGGAAACCAAAATGAAAGATTTACGTAAAGAAATGAAGAATGTTGAAAAGGCTCAAGATTACCAAAGCTTCTATGACTATTCGAATCCGAACGGATATTTCGAAAGCGTCAATACTCAAAGAGCAGCTAGATAACCAATGGAAAGACAAAGGATTTGGGAATGACAAATAAATCACTTCTTTCATGTGATATAATCATATGGGGAGTGATATTATGAAAAAGACCTGGCTATGTGTTTCGATAATACTTACAGCACTTGTATTTTCCATGTCCTTTGTATCCGGCACCGATTCCGGGGAACTTAGCTCCGGGGTAACCGATCTCATCTATAAAATCATTAACTCGGTATTTTCGAATATTAACATTGATATCGATACCTTACACATTGTTGTACGTAAGGCGGCACATGTGACTGAGTACATGATTCTGGCGGTAACTTGGCTCTTTACTGCAAAGGCTTTCGAATGGTCTTTCAGCAGATACCTTCTGCTTGGATTATTAATAGCTTCTCTTGATGAGACGATTCAGATTATCGCTATTAATCGAGGGCCGAGTGCGGTGGATGCATTGCTATATGATTTTCTGCCATTCATGGCAATCGGTGTAGCAATGGTTTTAATAAATAATGGAAGGAGAGGGAAAATCATGGCAACAGATACTTTGCTGAAACTGCAAAACAATCAAATTAGTGCAGAGTCAGCATATGATGAAATGTTCAAAAAGGAGAAGAGAACTAAAATACCTTTTTTCAGACGAGCTCACTTTGTTAAGTTGAGAATTCACGTGCCAGGAGAAAAAGGGGCCAATACTTTTCTTGGTGTGCTGTTCTTCTTTCCGATTCCGATTCTATTCCTGAGAATTCTACTTGGATTCATTAAGGGAGACAGATTTGGTGAAGAGGTGTCATTAACGAAAAGAGAAATGATTAAGATGATCTCATACAAAGGTGTTACAGTGAAAGTTAAAACCCATTCTGGAGAAAATATATTAATCAAAACTATTTAGGAGGAATTATGGCAAAGTTCAGCATTGACAAAGATCTGGGAATCTTTAAAGCAGTAACAAAGAGCGCTACTAAGGGAATTGCTAAATATCCAGTGATTTCAGAATGTCCAGTGTGTCACGGAGATCTCGTTGTTACAAAACTCGAGTGCTGCGATTGCGGCACTGAGTTATCAGGTAAGTTTACATTGTCTAAATTCAATTATTTGGACACAGAAAAACTCTATTTCATCGAAGTGTTCGTCAAGAATCGCGGTAATATCAAAGCCATCGAAAAGGAAATGGGATTATCATATCCGACCATCAAGAAGATGTTGGATGAGGTAATCGAGCAACTGGGTTACTCAGCAGTGGAAGAAGAGGAAGCTCCAAAGGAAGAGTACACCGGTCCAAGCAGGAAAGAGATTCTGCAAAAGATAGATAACAAAGAAATTACAGTTGAAGAAGCGGCCAAATTATTGGCAAAAATAAAATAGGAGGGGAAAATCATGGGAAAAACAGAACTTAAAGAAGAAAGAATGAAAATATTGGAATTACTATCCAAAGGAGTTATTTCCGCTGATGAAGCGGAAAAACTTCTCGCAGCTCTTGGAGCGGGAAATGAAGAACCGGAAGTAATATTGCAGCCAAAGAAGAAAGATCAATTCAAGATGCTCAAGGTAATAGTCGATTCATCCGATGGGGATAAGGTCAGAATCGAGCTACCAATCGAATTCGCAAAACTTCTGAAGAATAAAAAACTGACACACATCGATGACACCGACTTGGATATCGACGTTGATTCATTGATTCAGATGATTAACGCCGGCGTTGTTGGTGAAATCGTCAATATCAAGTCAGCCGATGGTGATGAAGTAAGAATTATCGTCGAATAGTCATTACTATCACAGGGAGTAGCATATGGATCACGATATAACTACAAGAACAAATGTATTCAAAAACAAAAACTTCGCTTTGCTATTCGGCGGAGTTTTAGTTTCAAATATAGCACATATTCTCTTCAATTTCGCTATGAGTCTGTATGTACTTAGAATAGCTACACAAGTTTATGGAGAAGATAAAGCGCCATTGATTCAAGGATATTATCTGCTTACTGCCGGGATGATTTTGGTAATCATTATGCCATTTGGGGGAGCTTTGGCAGATCGTCTAAATAAAGTCAAAACCATGTACTTTACAGACTTCATCAGGGGATTCACCATTTTGGGTACCGGCTTGATGATATATTTGACAGATAGTAACACAACAAAGCTGATTATGTTGTTTGTCATGGCGATAATATTGGGAATCAATTCCGGGTTCTTCAATCCGGCCAGCGGATCATTGCTCAAATTCATCGTATCGGAAGATGATCTTCAACAAGCCTCGAGTTATCTCAATGGATCGGGAAATCTCCAAAACATAATCGGTTTGATTCTTGGCGGAGTGTTGTATGCCACATTTGGCATATACTTGATTTTCATAATTAACGGAGTTGCCTATATCCTATCAGCCATCAGCGAAATTTTTATTCATTATGATGCAAAGAAAAGCACAGAGCACACCACACTGGGTTTAATATTTAAAGATATCGGTGAAGGGATAAAATATGTATTCAACTACAAGGCTATGTTCGTTTTACTGATTGCGGCATTGTTCCTTAACTTCTTCATTGCCCCAATCTTTTCGAATGCCATGCCTTATTTCATAGAATTCGGATTATCAACTGAGACAACGTATCTATTTTCTGATTATATGTCGAGTGAGAATTGGTATTCGATAATCTCCTTGGCTGGATCTATTTCAGGAATCATCATGGCTTTGGTGCTTTCTGCTAGAAAACCAAAGAGTTTATATCACAAGGATATCAACACAAATCTAATTTTGTTTTGTATCCTTCTAGCCGGGTTAGGAGCGACAATGTCTTTTTACCATCTAGGGTATCTCGGTATTACTCCTACGTTGATCGTAATGATTTTGTTCATGTTTCTGATGGGATTTGCCCAGGTGGGATTCAATGTACCTATAGGGGTAACTTTCCAAAAGAAGATTGATAAGGAACACCTAGGGAAGGTTCAAAGTGTAATCGGTGTCCTAGCACAGGCTTTGGTGCCAATATCCGGACTCTTCGGAGGTATACTCATTTCACAGGCATCGATAGTGGCTTTATACGCCTTTAGTATCTTCGGCACTTTGATAGTATCGCTCTGGTATGTTGCTAACAAGAATTCAAAAACAATCTAAAACTCGCAAAAATGCGGGTTTTATTTTTGTTGAGAGCGCTATTTATTCTTAAAGTGTGATATAATAAAATGTGTATTATGTGGTCATTTTGACCGTGAAAGGAATTTCTATGAACGAGGAAGTCAATCAAAACTATATAGTTAAGGCAATTGATTTGACTCATGACGCTTTGGGTGTGGTCAGACTCGAAGACGGGTACACTGTATTTGTAGAGGATTTACTCAAAGGCGAGACCGCCAAGATTGAGATTACAGACAGAAAAAAGAAGTATGGTTTCGGAAAAGTCGTTGAACTGATCGAGAAGAGCCCATATCGATTGGCTCCTAAATGCAAGCATTTCTACGAATGTGGCGGATGTGGGTTAATGCACATGGATTATGATGTTCAACTTGCATTCAAGAAATACCGTCTTGATTTGATGATGAAGAAATTAAATCAAGATTCCAATCTTGTTGACGACATTATCTGCATGGTTAATCCATATTACTACCGTAATAAAGTTGAAATCAAATTCGCTCAAGGAAAAAAAGGTATTGAAGCGGGTTTTTTTCGCGCCAAGTCTCATCATGTAGTTGACCTTGACGAATGTCATATTATGTCGAAAAAATCTTTCGAGGTTTTGACACTGATAAAAAACATTGCCAACGAACTTGCTATAAAAGCTTACGATAATGATACGACTGAAGGAATCCTGAAATCTTGTGTCATTCGCGAATCCAATAAGAACAAGGAGATAGTCTTGCTTTTCAATATCGCGAAAGATTCATTCGAACAGGAAGACTTATTCGCCAAGAAAATAGTCACCAAATATCCAATGGTCAAAGGTATTGGATTGGTCAATTCGCTTGATGAATCTACTTTTTCCACTGATGAAATCAGAATCTTGTTTGGCAAGAGTTTCATTACTGAGGAATTATTAGGTAATGTATTTGAGATTGGATTTCGATCATTCTTCCAAGTTAATACAGTACAAACCGAAAGATTATACAAAAAAGCTATCGAATATGCCGAACTGACCAAGAAAGATAGAGTTATTGATGCCTATTGCGGTATCGGAACCATCGCTTTGTCTATTGCCAAAAATGTTTACAAGGTATTTGGAATAGAAGTGATAGAACCAGCAATAATCGACGCTAAGAGAAACGCAGAATTAAATGGTATAAAAAATGCTTTCTTTGAAGTCGGTGATGCCGAGACTGTAATCCACAAATGGAAAAAATACAAATTTGACACAATTATTATTGATCCCCCGAGAAAAGGAGCTGAAAAAGTATTTATTGATGCCTTGATTGATATGAAAATACCAAAGATTGTGTATATTTCATGCAATCCGGCAACTTTGACTAGAGATTTGGAATATCTTTTGGATGCGGGGTATAAAATAGAAGCAGTAACACCGGTGGATATGTTTCCACAAACTACTCACGTCGAGAGTGTAACATTGCTTGAACTCAAATAAAACGTCTAAATATAGCTGCTTAAAGGCAATTCATAAGAGGTGATAATCCTGCCATAATACAGGCAATCACCTCTTTATATATTTATATACATAGTAACTCGAGTATCATTAATATTTGTTGGAACAAATTTTGTGTACAATGCGAAAAATCTTTTAAAAACAGAGTAAAAGAATTGAAGGTATAAAACAGAGAAAAATATCATTCCGCACATGTTCTGAAAGGATATTTGATTCATCATAAGTATTTGGTATAATTAGTTATAATAAGAAGAGGTTAATCATGAAGAAATATATCGAAGAAGATTTTACAGAATTAAATGAAACATTCGATAAAATGCCATATGAACTGCAACTGCTGAAAAAACAAGAAAAGGTTCGGGAATTCTACTCCAGGAACAAATTTTCTGTCGAGCCAATGCCAATTATACCTAATCCTCAACCCTTGAACTATAGGCATAAAGTCATTGTTTCGGCCACAAATATAAAGGCTAATGGCAAATATAAACTATGTTTGGGTCTCTTCAAAGAAGGATCAAAGTTTATAATTCCGGGTGTCGTAAATCATATACACGATATAGGCATCAATCACCTACTAGTAACAATCGAAAGTATTTTACAAAAATACAAAATCGAAGCTTATTCACAAAAAAGCTTTAGAGGAATGATAAAGCATATTCTCGTAAGGAAGTCGTACAATGACAAGACGATGATGGTTGTTTTTGTCACGCAAGGGCATATCTTTCCCAATCATAAAGCCATTATCAATGAAATATTGTCAAAGCATCCGCTTGTCAAGACTGTTGTTCAAAATATACACAAGATTGATACCCCGGTTGTGATGCTCGAAAAGAATCTGATTTTGTATGGTCCTGGATATATTGAGGATCAAATTGGCAATTTGCGATTTCGACTATCCCCTAATTCTTTCTTCCAAATCAATCCATTACAGATGATTAATTTGTACAAATGTGCGGTTGATTTCGCGGACATCCAGCCAAACGATTTTGTTATGGACTGTTACTCCGGAATCGGTACTCTATCATTGATTGCTGCATTAAAAGCTAAAGAAGTCATAGCAATTGAGTCCAGTGGTCAAGCAATCAAAGATGCAATTATCAATAAGAAACTAAACAATATCAATAATGTTGATTTCCAATTGAGTAATGTTGAAGACTATATGTTCGATTATGACAAGAAAGTCGATGTCCTAATAATGGATCCCGCAAGAGACGGTGCTGATGAAAAGTTTATCAACGCCATCAGGAAATTATTACCAAAAAGGATTGTCTACATTTCTTGTTTTATCGAGTCACAGATTAGAGACTTACTATTACTTAAAGATCTTTATGTTATAGATCGGGTTCAACCCGTAGACATGTTTTCTTTCACAAGTCACATTGAAACAGTGACGAGGCTAACGCTTAAATGAGTATGTATATAGGAGTATTAATATGAGAAAACTAATCTTAGTATATGGTCAACTAGCGGCGTTAAAGACAACGATATCAAAACGATTAGCGTCTGATTTGGGCATTGTTTGTCTAAATAAGGATGATATCAAAGAAATACTAGGTGACACAGTTGGATATTCTAATAGAGAAGAAAACCTGAAGTTGTCAGCCGCGACCTTCTATATTATGAAAGACATTGCTAATAAAATCATCAATGTTGATGGCGACATAATTATTGAAAGCAATTTTAAACCGCTTGAGCTCGAACAGATGTACAGTTCATCTAGAAACAATAAGGCTAATGTCATGTCAATAATTATGACCGGTGATGGAGTAGTCAGATATCAAAGATATTTGGCAAGAGATAAAGACCGACACCCGGTACACAAGTCAACCGGAATATTGACTGAAGAAAACTTCTTGGAAATTAAGGTTGATTTTGATTTGGAAGAAATCTATGGGGAGTGTGTTGTAGTAGATACCACTGAGTTCAATGATTTTGATTATGCAAACCTTAAGAATAGCATATATAATTTTCTGAGCAAATAAAAAGCATCACTACCAGGAGGTAGGATGCTTTTCTTATATTTGTTTATCTTTCTTTTGTAACTTGGATATTTCCTTTTTGATTTCGAGTTGGTTTATCAGCATTGTATCGATTTTTTTATGTAAATCTTCGAGAATGATTTCTGCTTTAAGATTTACTTTATAGTCATTTTCCGAACGGATTCTGTCTTTGGCATCCTGTCGATTTTGACTCATCATGATAATCGGTGCTTGCAATGCTGCTATACAAGACAAAATCAAATTCAACAATATGTATGGATAAGGGTCAACGTGACCAAAAAGTGCGATGGAATTCAAAATTATCCAAAAGGTCAAAATCAATATGAAGGTAATTATGAAAGCCCAACTACCGGCTACCGAAGCTACTTTGTCGGAGATTCTCTGTCCTACTGTAAGATGTTCAGATCCGATTTGGTTGGTATTCTCAGAAATAGTCTTGTCAAGCAGTATATGAAGAGCTTGTTCTTCATTCTCAATCGTAGCCAAGTCCGATTTTTTCAATAGTTTGCTCATCAAGTCCAATCTTCTATCTTTTTTATCCATAGAAATCTACACCTTTCCGATATCACTGGTTATGACATTATTATATCACATACAGGCGATGCCTTTAATAAAAATACGGAATATGATACAATCTAAATAAGAAAAGTAACAAGGTTTGGGTGAGAAAAGTGATAGAATCAAATGATTTCAGTTCTGTATATAAAAAAATTAAGAATGGTAATCAAATTCTTTTCGACTCTAAAAGTCTTAGTATCAATAATTTAATAGTAGATATGGTGAAACTCGACAGAAAAAGAACTATTATGTGGAGTTTTGATTGCGTGATAGCGACCATCAATTTCTATGAAAAATTGTTTGGTCAAAACATGATAATAAGAAGCGCATACGAAACTGTAGCATCTTGGGCAAAAGGCGAAACAAAGATGCCAGTAGCTAAACAGGCAATCTTGTCAGTCCATCGATTGGCATCAGATAGCCAAGACCCGGTTCAGATAGCACTCGTTCACGCAATTGGTCAGGCATTGTCTTGTGTGCATGTACAGCGACACGCACTGAGCTTGATCTTTTATGAGTTGACTGCGCTTGTAAGACTGTATGGAATAACGGATTTCAAGAATCAAGTGAACCAGAAAATATTGTTTTATCAAGACCGTTTGGATTACAGGAAAAACAATAAATCGATTGATTCCTTACGATGGGCAGTTTTTTTAAACAAATATTAGAATATTACTTTATAATTAGTGCTAAAGAGTAAAAGACGAAAATATAGTATAATAGTTTATGAGGTGAGAGTATGGCTATAACTGCCAATTATGTAATTACTTTATTGGAAAGAAAACACTTGGATCAAGATTATTATCAGTTTGACTTCACAAAACCGGCTGGTTTTACTTTTGAAGAAGGTCAATTTGGAGTTTTTGGGTTCAACGATCGCGAGATCGAAGGCAGAAGGTTTAGAGCATTCAGCCTTGCTTCAACAAATGATGAACCATTTATCCGCATCGGTACAAAGATAGTTGCCGAACCGAGCGACTTCAAAAAGAATATGATGTCATTATCTATAGGTCAGACCATGACAATGAATGCCCCCAAAGGCGAATTCATATTCGAGAAGAGCTTAAAGGGAGTTTTTATTGCAGGAGGTATCGGTATCACACCAATAAGAAGTATGTTGCTGTGCAGAGAGAGACTAGCAGCAAAAAGAGATGACTTGCTACTATATTCAGAATTAGCCAGCAGTTATCCTTTCAAAGATAATCTCGAACAACTTGATGGGTTAACAATCAAGTATGCGGCTGATATTGCCCCAACTCAGAAATTGGTCATTGAAGCGGCAAACTGCAATAAAGACAAGGCAATGTTCTACTTGTCGGGAAGTCCGGGTTTTGTGACGGGAATCAAGGCTTTATTGGAACAACAAGGAGTATCACCGGATTACATCAGACATGATGTTTTCACGGGATATTGATAATCAATTCCGAAGGAGGTTTGTTTGTGAAAAAATTTTTTAGTGAGTTTGGTAAATTCATTTCCAAAGGCAATGCTTTGGATTTGGCAGTAGGTATCATCATTGGTGGCGCTTTCAACAAGATTGTTTCTAGTTTAGTTAAAGATATAGTCATGCCTTTGATTAGCTTGATATTCAAAGCCGATGTAACTCAACTTGTTTGGGTCATGAGAGGAACCAGAACCTGGGACGCGGTCAATGGAGTCTATATACTTTCTGAAGATGCAGTATTGCTTACATATGGTAATTTCATACAGAGTGTCCTTGATTTTTTCATCATCGCTCTAGCAATTTTTGTGGCAATTAAGTTCATAAATAAATTCAAGGACAAGATACAGGAAGTAAAGAATATCATTGAAGATAAACTTGAAGTCAAACAAGATTCTGAAAAAGCATAATGAGAAGGATAGAAAATATGAAAACAGCTATCTATGGCGCTGGAGCCATGGGTACCATTTTGGGTGCCTACATCACGAAAGCAGGTTATCAAGTTGATTTAATCAACAGGAACAAAGCACACATCGATGGATTGAAAAATCATGGCGCGAAAGTTGTAGGGAAAACCGAATTGAGTGTGATTGTGTCTGCATTACTTCCAGAAGAGATGACCGACAAATATGATATCATTCTCCTGATGACAAAACAGATGGATAATAAAAGCATCGTTGCAGGGCTTTTGCCGTTCTTACAAGATGATGGAGTAATCTGTACAATGCAAAATGGCTTACCCGAACTTTCTGTATCAGAGGTTATCGGACAGGATAGGACTTTGGGATGCACAATGTCTTGGGGTGCAACTTTTGTCGGAAACGGAATAAGCGAACTTACTTCAGATGCCACAAGAGAATCAATGACCTTCAGTATCGGTAAATTCGGTCACGTTGACAATAAGCATTTCGAATATATTGTGAAATTATTGGATACGATGGGCGAAGTCAAAGTTGAGGAAAACTTCATCGGAGCACGTTGGGCGAAATTGTTGGTTAATGCGGCTTTCAGCGGACTTTCGGTAGTCACCGGCGATAATTTCGGCGCCATAGCAAAGAACAGAAAATCTAGACTACTTGCCTTAAAAGCCATTAAAGAATGTATAGATGTAGCAGACAAGGCCGGAATAACCATTGAACCTATACAAGGAAAAGACGTTGTAAAACTAATGGATTATCATAATCGTTTCAAGCGGATGATAAGCATGATGATACTTCCAATAGCTATGAAAAAACATCGCCTAATCAAGTCGAGCATGTTGAGAGATTTAACTCAAGGCAAAAAATGTGAAATAGAAGCAATCAACGGCGTAGTTTGCGCCTATGGAGACAAAGTCGCTGTGGGAACGCCAATTAATGATCGGATTGTGGAAATAGTGCATCGTATCGAAAATGGAGAATTGACTTCCGATTGGGAAAATATCAACTTATTGAAAGATTTGTAATCTTTAGGAGTCAGAGATGAAAGTCTTTATGATCGGCGGGACCGGGTTGTTGGGATCCACCGCTGCTAGAAAATTCATTGAGGCGGGTCACTATGTGACTTCTTTGGCTTTGCCGCCATTACCCAAAGGCGCTCTCATTCCAGAATCCATGAATCTTATTTTTGAAAACTATATTTCAATGACTGACCAAGCCATAATTGAATATATGCAAGACGCTTCGATTTTTATTTTCGCTGCAGGCATTGATGAAAGAATTGAAGGAAAAGCGCCAATCTATGAAATGTACTACAAATATAATATCGCGCCATTGGAAAGGCTGATAAAACTAGCCAAGATTGCTAGTGTTCGAAAGACAATAGTACTTGGATCGTATTTCTCGTATTTTGTCCGTGAATGGCAAGATTTGCATCTATATGATCACAGTCCATACATAAGAAGTCGTGTTGATCAAGCAAACATGGCTTTAAGTTATTCCGATAAAAGGATGGGAGTAGCCATTTTAGAATTACCTTACATTTTTGGAACTCAACCAGGCAGAAAGCCGGTGTGGGTTTTTTTGGTGGAACAATTGAAAAAAATGCCTTTCTTCACATTTTATCCAAAGGGTGGCACCGCAATGCTGACTGTTGAGCAAGTAGGAGAAGCAATCACTAAAATTGCTTATGGAGACTATGAAGGAAATCTGCCAATCGGATATTATAACCTTACATGGAAAGAAATGCTTAGATATTTCCATGAAGAGATGAAATTGAAAAGGAGCATAGTGACTATACCCAAATGCCTCTATTCACTTGCATTATCTTTCATCAAGCGTAAATATAAGCGAATGGGAATTGAATCAGGTTTGGATTTTCACGATTTAGCGGAAGTCATGAGTCGGAATGCCTTTATTAAGGATGATTTTCTAAGAAATGAATTAATAATACCAGAAGACGATATAAAAAAAGCGATTAGATCTTCGGTAAAACTATCACTTGAAGTTTTGGCAGGAGAGCAAGAAATCGTCTCTATGAAAGCTGAGTGAAGCGATAATAAATACGCTTTGCTAGCCAACCTTAGTTCAGGTTTGGCTTTTTTCTGAAGGTTTGATGATATTTTCCGGAAAAAGTTGCCTATGACATCAATATTTGATATAATTAACATAGCGTGCGTATAAAGGAGGTTAATGTCTATTTGTTTCACATTTATATAAATATAAATGGTTAGTGTAATCGAAATTGAATTCTATAGTATAATGTATTTTTCTGCGGGCTATATTATAGAGGCTGTGAATTGTCACAAAATACACAAGGAGGAACAATGATGCTATTAAATGAGATACTATCCAAGTATCCCAAAGAAGAAGAGTATCTAATAGAAATTCTGCTAGAATATCAAACATCTAAAAAGAATCATTATATTTCGTCGGAAGATGTTGCCAGAATTTCAAAACACTTAGGTATTCCTGAAAGTCAGATATGTTCAGTCATATCTTTTTACACTATGTTATCAATGACACCTAAAGGTAGATATGTGGTTCAAGTTTGCCACGATGTGCCTTGTTTTGTCAATGATATCGTCAGTATCTATGACAAACTAGTAGAGGTTCTAGGTGTCAAAGATGGTGAAACTACCGCTGATAACCTGTTTACTTTGGAAATCACTGAGTGTTTGGGCTGCTGCAACGATGCCCCAGCCATGAGAATCAATGACCAGGTTTACACCGGGCTTACACCTGCTAAAGTAGAGCAAATCATCAAAGATTTGCGAGGTGAAGTAAAATGATCCAAGAGAGAGTGGTAACCAGAAGATTTGGAAAAGTAAATCCGATGTCAATTGACAGTTACATCAAGCATGAAGGCTATATAGCTTTAGAAAAAGCAGTCGCCATGCATCCTTCCGAAATCGCCGACGAAATCCAAAAGGCAAAACTTAGAGGTCGTGGCGGTGCGGGATTCCCAACTCATGTCAAGATCAAAGCTTTATCAAATGCATCAGGAGTGAAATACATCGTATGTA
>Ga0172375_10005784_pt1 | contig 17651 bp, 12 predicted proteins | sample LakKiv1m_FD_114537 | JGI IMG/M metagenome (GOLD analysis project Ga0172375, IMG submission 114537) | Freshwater microbial communities from Kabuno Bay, South-Kivu, Congo - kab_092012_11.1m | ecosystem: Environmental > Aquatic > Freshwater > Lake | place: Democratic Republic of the Congo...
GCATCTTCCGGTTCTCCTGTTCTATCTCTGTCCGCCTCATCCGTCACCTCCCCAGGTGACATTAACCAAACCGGACAGATCTTGTGTTAAAAACCGGACATATCATTTGTTCGTGACAGGAATTCCCGTCGATCTTCTTTTACCCATTGAGATGACTGCCCTTCACGGGATCCTCTCTTGTGTTTTCCAAAGGGATGGGGTAGAAGATTTTCCATGAAAATTCTCGTCACCGGCGGCGCCGGCTATATCGGCAGCCATGTCGTAAAGGCCCTGGGTGAAGCAGGCCACGATCTGGTCATCTATGACAACCTCTCCACCGGGCATGAGTGGGCAATCCTCGCCGGCCGCCTCGTTCGCGGCGATCTGGCCGACAGGCGCTTCACCGCGGAAATACTGAAGGCTTTCCGGCCGGAGGCGGTCATCCACTTCGCCGCCTCGATCCAGGTGGAGGAGTCGGTCCGCAAACCCCTCTCCTATTATCGGAACAACGTCATCAACACCCTGAACCTCCTGGATGCGATGCAGGAGACGGGGATCGGCCGCCTGATCTATTCTTCGACCGCCGCCGTCTACGGGATTCCCGCCAGGATCCCGGTCGACGAGCAGGCGCCTCTGGCGCCGATCAACCCCTACGGCACTTCGAAGATGATGATCGAAAAGGTCCTCGCCGATCTTTCGATTGCAACGGATTTCCGTTATTCGGCGCTCCGCTACTTCAACGTCGCCGGGGTGGATCCGCAAGGAAGAATCGGCCAGTCCTACCGGGAAGCGACGCACCTGATCACCCGGGCGCTCAAGACCGCCAAGGGTCAATACGCGAAGCTCGCGGTTTACGGCACAGACTATCCGACCCCGGACGGGACCTGCCTGCGCGATTATATCCACGTGGACGACCTCGCCTCCGCCCATCTGCTCGCCCTTGACCGCCTGGTCGAAACCGGCGGGACAGAGGTCATGAACTGCGGTTACGGCCACGGCTATTCGGTCCGCGAGGTGGTGGCCGCGGCACAGAGGGTGACCGGGATCGCATTTGCCGTGGAGGAAACGGACCGGCGTGCCGGAGATCCTCCGGCCCTCGTGGCGGACAGCGGTCTTTTGCGTCGCCTCACAGGGTGGCGGCCGCGCCACGACGATCTGGAATTCATCATCCGTACTGCCTGGGACTGGGAACGAAAGCAGAAATAAACCCCTCCCGTTCCTTCACTGAGGAAGGGATAAGCCGAAAGGTGCATGAATTATGGATTTTATCGACCTTGCCGCCCAGCAGCGGCGCATCGCGGACAAACTGAACGCCAATATGACCCGGGTCCTGGCCCACGGTCAGTATATCAACGGGCCGGAGGTCAAGGCCCTGGAGCAGGCCCTGGCCGGCTACGTCGGGGCAAGGCACGCAGTGGGCTGCGCCTCGGGGACGGATGCCCTCCTCATGGCCCTCATGGCCCTCGGGATCGGCCCGGGAGACGCTGTCTTCACGTCACCCTTTACCTTTATCGCGACGGCCGAGGTGATCAGCCTGCTCGGGGCAAGGCCGGTCTTCGTGGACATCGACCCCGTCACCTACAACATCGATCCGGAAAAGCTGGAGAAGGCGATCGTGGACCTGAAGGAAAATCCTTGCCAAAGCCCCATCTCCCGCGCCGGCGAAGCCGGCAGCCCCGGCATAGCGGCGATTCAGGCGGCCTTCCCCGACCGGCGCATCATCGAATGCCGCTCCCGGGACCGCGCCAAAGTAGCGGAAACCACCCTCCGCCCGAGCGCCGTGATTCCGGTCGACCTCTTCGGCCTGCCCGCGGACTACGACGCGATCGCTGCCGTGGCCGCCCGCCACGGACTGAAGATCATCGAGGACGCGGCCCAGTCCTTCGGCGGCCGATACAAGGGGGGCATGGCCTGCGCCTTCGGCCACATCGCCTGCACCTCCTTCTTCCCGGCCAAGCCCCTGGGCTGCTACGGCGACGGAGGGATGTGCTTCACGAACGACGACGAAATTGACAAGACCCTGCGCTCCATCCGCGTGCACGGCCAGGGGAGCGACAAATACGACAACGTCCGGATCGGCATCAACGGCCGGCTGGACACCCTCCAGGCCGCGATCCTCCTTGCCAAGTTCGAGATCTTTCCCGAGGAGATCGGGCTGCGCCAAGAGGTCGCCGCCGGCTACGACGAGCTCCTCGCCGGTAGCGTCGCCACCCCGCGGATCCCGGAGGGATACAAAAGCGCCTGGGCGCAGTACTCGGTCCTTGCCCGCGACAGCCGGGAGCGGACCGCATTCATGGCAAAGCTGAAAGAAGCGGGCATCCCCACGGCCATCTACTACCCGAAGCCCCTCCACCTTCAAACGGCCTTTGCTCCGCTGGGCTACCGAGAGGGCGGCTTCCCGGTCAGCGAGGAATGCGCCGGGAGGATCTTCAGCCTGCCCATGCACCCGTACCTTACAGCCGAGGATCAGCAGCGGATCGCCGCTGTCCTGAAGGCAAAATAAATAGGCGGGCATCCATCCGGATGCCCGCCCTGAGATCCCGTCACTACTCTTTTATCAATGAATCCCTACCTGGTGATGGTCCCCTCCCACGTGCCGATCTTCGTCTCTTTCTTGTCCTCTTCGCTGAACCAGCGGCTGGTGACGCATTTGGACTCGGTGTAAAAGGCGACCCCGTCCCGCCCCATGACATGCAGATCCCCGAAGAAGGAGTCCTTGTGGCCCGCGAAGGGGAAATAGGACACGGGTACGGGAATCCCCACGTTCACCCCCACCATCCCGCCGTGGGTACGGCGCACGAACTCCCGGGCGTAATAGCCGTTCTGGGTGAAGATGCAGGAGCCGTTGGCGAACCGGCTCGCGTTCATGATGGCCAGCCCCTCCTCAAAATTCTTCACGCGCTTGATGGAGGTGACGGGACCGAAGATCTCGCAGTCTCCGACGGTCATGCCGGGCTTCACATGATCGAAGATGGTGGGCCCCACGAAGTGGCCGTTCTCGAAACCGGGGACCACGATGTTCCGGCCGTCCAGGATCAGCTCGGCCCCCTCCTCGACGCCCTTATCGATCCAGTCGATGACGGACGCCTTATGCTCCGCCGACACGACCGGGCCCAGCTCCGTTCCCGGCTGGTAGGCGCACCCCACCTTTCGCACCTTCGCATACTTCACCAGGTAGGAGAGGAACTCATCGGCGCAGGCCTCCTCGACGCAGAGCGCCGGCAGCGCCATGCAGCGCATCCCCGCGCAGCCGAACGTCGAGTTGATGATCCCCAGGGCCGACCGCTCCAGAGCGGCGTCGCGCAGGACCAGACCGTGATTTTTCGCCTCGCACAGGGCCTGGACCCTTTTCCCGTGGGCGGCGGCCGTGGAGTAGATGTGAAGGCCGACCGAGGTCGATCCGACATAGGAGATCCCCCGGACATCCGGATGCTTCAGGAGCAGCTCCGCCTCGTTGCGGCTGCACGTGACCAGATTCACGACCCCCTTGGGGAGCCCCGCCTCGATCAGGAGCTCCAGGACGCGCATCGCCGTCTGGGGCGTGAGGCTGGCCGCCTTCAGGACGAACGTGTTGCCCAGGGTGATGCACAGGGGGATCATCCACCCGAAGGGAATCATGGCCGGAAAATTGAAGGGCACGATCCCGGCAAACACCCCCAGGGGCTCCCGGTACATCACGGTGTCATGGCCGGTGGAGACATTCATCAAGGCATCCCCCTGCAGCAGGATCGGCGCCCCGCAGGCCATCTCCACGACCTCCATCGCCTTGATCACGTCGCCTCTGGCCTCCTCCAGGTTCTTCCCCAGCTCCATGGACACGCAGAGGGTCAGCTCCTCCAGGTGGGATTCCAGAAGGCCCCTGAACCGGAACATCACTGCCGTCCTGTCCTGAACAGGGGTGGCGGACCAGCCCGGAAAGGCTTTGCCGGCGGCCGCAACGGCGCTGTTGACCTCCTCCACCGTGCAGCAGGGGGCCTGGGCCATCACCTCTCCCGTACTGGAGTTCGTCACCGGCATATATTTGGTCGTCTTCGATTCCTTCCACTCATTGTTCACGCAGTACCGCAATCGTTTCGCACCACCCATTTCCTCTCTCCTTTCAATCAGCCCGGCAACCTTATTTCTTTTCGCTGACAGCCGGAATCCATGTATTTCATTTCACCAGGCAATGTCGCGCCTTGCGCAAGCATCCCTTCTCTGGATCAAAACAGATGTTCCCCTTTTTCCATAAAGCGGCGGAATCCCTCCTTGTCCTTTGCGGCCTCCGCAATGTGCATCAGCCCCTTCTTGAGCTCCTCGGTGCCCGTGGCGATGGAGAGACGCAGGTAATGATACGGTTCGGCGCCGATCCGGCCGAACGATTTGCGGTCCATCGTCGCCACATCGTGGACAAACAGGAGAAACATCTGCAGGAGCGTCGACGGACTGGTCTTCTGCCGGATGTCGGCCGGAAGGCTTTCAAAGGCATCGAAGATGCCCAAATGGCGACAGACCCCCTCCACGTTGGGGAAGACATAGAACGTCGCCTTCGGTTTCAGGCAGCGGATACCGGGGATCGCATTGAGCCCGTCCACTACCAGGTCTCGCCGCATCTGGAAGGTCTCCACCATTTTTTTGATCGCTGCCGGAGCCTCCGGAGATTCGATCCCCAGACGCACCCCTTCCTGGTTGTAGGCCGCGGTGCAGGAGAAGTAGTTGATGTTGAGGTTCTTGAAGACCTCCGCCTCTTCCCGCGTGGGAAACAGGGCCCACCCGATCCGGCCGCCCGTCCAGGCAAAGCTCTTGGAGGCCCCGCTCACCAGGATCGTGCTTTTTTCCATGCCCGGGCAGGACAGGATGCTGTGATGGCGGTAACCGTCGAAGAGGATGTGCTCGTATATCTCGTCGGAAAAGATGCGGACATCCCGCCCGCATCGGTCACGGATCGCCTGGCCGATCTCCCGGAGCTGTTCGGGAGAGGCAACCCCTCCGGTGGGATTGGACGGGAAGTTGAGGAAGATCAGTTTGGTCCTCTGGGAAAGGGCGGGCGTCAGCTCGGCGCCGGACAGGGAAAACGCATTCTCCTGTCTGAGATGGACGGGGACGGGTGTGGCGCCCACATAGGGGATGAAGGATTCGTAGATCGGAAAACCGGGGCTGGGATAGACCACCTCGTCCCCGGGGCCGCAGTAGGTCTGCTGGCACAGGCCGATAGGGGGCTTGCCTCCCGGGAAAACAACGACACGCTCCGCCTCCGCCCGGACCCCCCGCGTCTCTTCGATCTGCCGGGCGATGGCCGCCCTAAGGGAAGGGATCCCCTGGGGATCGCAGTAGTGGGTGTTGTCCAGGTCGATCTGGCGCTTGACCTCCTCCTTGATGAACGCAGGGACCGGAAAATCGGGCTCACCCAAGTTACACTTGATAATCTCGCGCCCCTGGGCCTCCAGGGAGCGGATATATGGCCCCACCCTGAACGCGTTCTCGCTGTCGATACGCCCGGCCCTGTCCGCATATAATCCCATTCTTGCCTCCTGAAATCCATCCCTATCCCGCGCTAGGGAACGCCGACCCAACAGCGACGATACCGCCGGCCGGAAAAAGTGATTTAGGAGGGCTTTATAGCACGGATCGAAACCGGTTTCACGACGGATTTTCCCGTCCTGCGGATCGACCTAGAAAAAGGATTGCATTTCCACATTTTAGGCATTAAAATACCGCCGTTTTCGGTCAATTTGATATCCTGCCAGCGCTTTGGTTCCGCTGTATGATGCGCACGAATTCAAAGGAGGGAAACGGCATGGGTAATCTTCAGAAACTGTTTAACCCGAAAACGATCGCCGTGATCGGCGCCACGGAGAAGGAAGGGACATTCGGAAGGTCGGTCCTGGAAAACGTCCTGGCATCGGGTAACAGAAAGGTCTATCCGGTCAATCCGAACCGGGAGAAGGTTTTCGGAAACCCATGCTGGTCCGAGATCGGCGCCGTACCCGAACCGGTCGATCTGGCGATCATCGCGACCCCCGCGGCGACGGTTCCCAAAGTGGTCGAGGCCTGCGGACGGGCCGGCGCGGAGGGGCTTATCATCATCGCCGCCGGTTTCCGGGAGGCAGGGGCGGAGGGACGGCGTCTGGAGGAGGAGATCCTCCGGATCAACAAGCCCTACGGCATGAGGATCATCGGCCCCAATTGCCTGGGAATCATGAGGCCGCCCGTCGATCTCAACGCCACCTTCCTCAACGAGAATCCGGAAACAGGGAACATCGCCTTCATCTCCGATGCAGGCAGCTTCGGGCGGACCCTGCTGGACTGGGGCATCAGCTCCCACATCGGTTTCAGCATGGTGGTCTCCCTGGGCTCGGCCATCGATGTGGATTTCGGCGATGTCATCGAATTCCTCGCCGATGACCCCCACACCAAGAGCATCATCCTGTACATGGAGGAGGTCGTCGGTGACGTGAAGCGCTTCGTCAGCGCGGTCCGCGGATTCGCCCGTTACAAACCGGTCATCCTGCTCAAGCCGCCGGCGCTGGAGGACGGGGATTACGCCGGCCTGACCCATTCGGGCGCCATGGCCCGGCCGGAAAAGGTCTATGACGCGCTCTTCCGGCGCCTGGGCGTGGTCAGGGTGAGAGAAGCGCAGGACCTCTTCAACGCCGCCGGTGTCCTGTTTTCCCGCAACCGCCCCAAGGGCTCCCGTCTGGCGATCATCTCGAACGCCAACGGGATCGGGATCATCGCCGCCAAACAGCTGCTCAGTTCCGGCGGCCAGCTGGCGAATCTGTCCGAAGAGACGACCATCAAGGCCATGGACGCCTTCATCCCCCCCTGCTGGAACCGGAAAAATCCCGTCCATATCCTCCGGAATGCCGACACCCCCCGGTTTGCGGAGGCCACGGACATCTGCCTGAAGGATCCGGGGGTGGACGGGCTTCTGGTGATATATACCCCCCAGGATTTCGCCCAGCCCGAGGAGCTGGCCGCGGCCCTGATCGCGGCGGAGACCAAGACCGACAAGCCCTTGTTGACGGCGTGGATGGGAGGAAGGCAACTGCTGAGGGGACGCGAGCTGATGGCGGAGAAGGGCATTCCCGCCTATGAAACCGCAGAGGCCGCCGTCCGTGCCTATCAATACATGATCCAGTACGAACGAAACCTTCAGCTCCTGCAGGAAACCCCCGCGGAACTCCCCCTCGACGAGGCCCCTCCGAAGAACCACCTCAAGGCCCTGATCCGGCGTTCCTGCCGGGAGAACAGCCTCATCCTCACCGAGGAGGACTCCAGAAAATTCCTCCGCAACTACGGGATCCCGGTCATCCCCTCCCGGATGGCGACTACGCTGGAGGAAGCGATCGCCGCGGCCCGGGAGATGGGATACCCTGTCGTGCTCAAGGTGGCCTCCCCGGATATCATCTTCCGCCAGGATGTCGGAGGGGTCGTCACGGCCATCGATTGCGAAAAGACGCTGAAGACCGCCTACCAGCGCATCCTCGACGGCGTTCACCACTTCGCCCCCAAGGCGGCGGTGCGGGGCGTCACCGTCCAGAAGATGGTCGAACATATCGACTACGAGCTGATCTTAGGGGCAAAAAAAGACCGTCACTTCGGCGCCGTCATCCTCTTCGGCATGGGGGGGATCGGCGTGGAGCTGTTCCAGGACTTCTCCGTCGGCCTGCCGCCGCTCAACCAGACCCTGGCCCGACGGCTGATGGAGGAAACCGCCGTCTATCGCATGCTCCAGGGATTCCGGGGGAAGACCCCGGCCGATATCCGTCAGCTGGAAAAGATCCTGGTGGGCTTCTCCAGGATGATCGTCGATTTTCCGGAAATCCTGGAGATGGACATCAACCCCCTGGCCGTCTGCCAGGGCAGCGCCGTGGCCCTGGACGCCCGGATCCTTCTGGACCACGGCGTGCAGGAAGAAAAAACCCCATCCTATTCCCATCTGGTCATCACCCCTTATCCGACGCGCTACATCACCCCCTGGCGCCTGACCGACGGAACCGAGGTCATCCTCCGGCCCATCCGGCCTGAAGACGAGCCCCTGGAACATGAGATGCTCTCGACCGTCTCCGAAGAGAGCCTCCGCTCCCGGTTCTACCAGAACCTCAAAAACATCAGCCATGCCATGCATGTGCGCTCCTGCCACATCGACTATGATCGGGAGATGGCGATCGTGGCGGAAACCCGCACGGATCAGAAAAAACGGCTCATCGGCATCGGGAGTCTGGCGATCGACACCAACGGCAGCGGCGCGGGAGAATTCGCCGTGATCGTTCACGATGACTTCGGCGGGCGGGGCCTGGCATCCAAGCTCCTGGACGTCCTCATCGGGATCGCCGCCGAGAGGGGGCTCAAGGAATTTTATGGATTTGTGGAGCCGACGAACGGCCGGATGACCGCCCTGTGTGAAAAGCTGGGCATGACCCGCCGCCGTGTCTCCGAAGACCTCGTCCGGGTCAGCCTCTCTCTGGAATCCTAGGAAATGGGGAGAGGATCATTCAAATATATATTCTATCTATTTGACTTCAATTATAAAATCTTAATGAAATTGAGATTAATAAAACAGATATGAAGAATATAACTTTCAAGAGCGATGATCCTTGTCAAACGTAAGGCGGTTAGGATAGAGAGGTAATCAATGGAGGGGAAAATTGGGCAGAAAATTCAAATATAAAGGGGATGAGTGGGAGATTAATTACACGGGAATATCCAGTGGCGGCGGTACCGGACATCCCTTTCCGGAATATCAGATGTCTTTCCGTTGCGTGACAGATCCGAGTAAGGGGCCATACAATGGCCACTTGCTCACTATTGATCCAAATCAGTGCAGTGATGATGATCTCCAAAGGAGTCTCAAAAGAGCCATGATAGCACACCCACGGTAAGTAAATAGAAAAGATAAAAAAGACGATCCCTTAACATTTCGGGAAAGACATTGATGCTTCCTGAATCTATTCTTAAAAAGAAACCGCCTGAATTTCTTTACCATTACACGTCAATCGCTGGTGTATATGGGATCGTTGATAATCGTTCTCTTAGGATGACCGATATTGACTACCTTAATGACAATCAGGAATACATATATGCCGCTTCCTTGCTAATCCATGCCTCACGCGAAAGTGAAAGCATTCGTAATGATCGTTTGTTGACTGCTCTTTTCAATAGATTATCCGATCTACCGATATGTCCTGCACCGCAAACTGTATTTGTTTTTTCCTTTTCCGAGGAACCCGATTTACTCAGTCAGTGGAGGGGATATTGCCGAGGGACCGGGTATTCCGTCGGATTTAAATCTGCTCTTCTTGTACCGTTCTTAGAGCGACAAAGTTTATTGTTGGCTCCATGCGTCTATGAACCAGAAGCTCAGCACGATATTATACAAACCGTGTTAAGCCGTATAGAGGAAAAGGCTAAGACTCAGTTCACTGACCCAGACGCCACTATAGATACGAACATGTTGACGCCTTTTTATCAGGTAGCTCCCTTTATTAAGCATCCGAAATTCAGCGAAGAAAAGGAATGGAGAATTGTAACCAAAGAGGTCGTTGAGGGGAGAAGAGGAGGCTTCAGACTCGGATCATCAATGCTGATCCCTTACATCGATGCCACGATCGATCCTTCATCGCCTGATCTTTTCCCGATCAAGAAGATAATCGTTGGGCCTTCACCCGAACAAGAGCTTGCGATGAAATCTGTGGGAGGCGTATTCGGAATACATAATTTCGCGTGTTCTACAACCCGGTCAGAGATTCCATACAGAGAAATACGTGATTGAGCAGGCAATGAATAACTTACTTTATTAAAGCGACAACTTGGACATTCTCCGGCACTGTGTGAAGGATGAATCGGTCGACCTCGTTTACCCGAACCCCCTTTTTATACCTAACACTAATTACAAAGTTCTCTTCGAAGATAAAATGTAAGCAACGCCGCGAGCTAGATTTGTGCCTTTTCAGAAACCTGGACCTAGAATCGGGCACGCAAGTCTACCTTCACAGAGATCTTTATTGTGAAAAAAAAGCTTCCGATTGCCTATAGGCATTCAGGGCCATTCTGGGCAAATTCAAAATGCTTGCACATGTCGTGATGATGACCTCACGCCTTGTGGAACTTTGGGGCATAATGAATCCAACCAAGCACATATATCTTCCTCCATAGCTCACCCACAGGTCATCAAGCTCTATCCGGTGGTTGTCAGAGTCAAGGTCGCGAAAAGGATTTCCCGCGTAAGGCCTCAGGATAAATAGGCGTCTTTTTTGTTGACATCGAATATGTTATACAGTATGATTGTAATACACCTAAATAGTTCACCGGAAAACCTGACGACTTCAGGGGCGGAGGAAATGCGTATGTCGGACACAGAGCGTCAGATATTCACGATTCACCGTGAGACTCTGGTCGATAAACTCGTACAAACCCTTCAGGAAGCGATCTTCTCCGGGAAAAGACCCCCCAAATCCAGGATCAGCGAGGTCGGTATCGCGGCTGAATTCGGGGTCAGCAGGGTACCCGCCCGTGAAGCCCTCCAGCGCTTGGAAAAGATGAACTTGGTGCGTAAGACCCGATCCCACCGGGAGGTGGCGCAATTCAGCACGGAGGAATTCAGGCATATCTATGAGCTGAAAAACGTCGTCGAGGCCTTCGGCGCCATGCAGGGCGCCTTGAATGCCGGTCCGAAGGAGATAGGAACTATCGAGGGGATCATGGAGCAGATGGATGATGCAACAGCGCACAGCGACATGGATCGGCTGCTGCGATTGAACCATGCATTTCACGATTCCCTGGTTTTCTGCTGCAAGAATCCGAAGGTCATCGAATGCTTTTCCTCCCTGGCCGGCCAGATTCGCTGGGCCATGCCCATGGGACTCCGTGTTCCGGAGCGGCCGGTTATGAGCCTTCGAGAGCACCGGGAGATATTCACCGCGTTTCGCAACCGGGAAGCGGAAAAGGTGCGCTCTCTGCTCGAGACGCACTCCCACAACAACCTGAACCGTCTTCTCGGCCAGCTGGAGCAGCGGGACGCAGGTCGCAGCATTTGATGGACTGTACGGGTGGACAGGATGAGGCGGTCACCCAGGTGGAGATGTATGAATAAGAAACCCTCCCAGTTGACAGTCGTGGTCACCGGTGATTCCCTGGCGCCCGAAGCCATGGAGATCCTCTCCGGGAAATGCCGGGTCGTCTTTACCGGAGCCTATCCGGCCCCGGAAACCCTGGCGCGGGCGGTGAGCGACCAACAGGCGGACGGCCTGCTGATGCGCACGGGCAAAGCCACGGCGGAGGTCATCCAAGCCTCTCCCCGGCTGAAGGTGATCGCCAAGCACGGGGTCGGCTATGACACCATCGATACCCGGACCGCGACCGATCTGCGTATCCCGGTCATGATCTCCGCGACCGCCAATTATCAGTCCGTAGCGGAGCACGCCCTGGGCCTGATGCTGTCCTTGGCCCAGCGGATCCCCTGGCTGGACGCACGGATGCGCCAGGGAATCTGGGACAAGACCACCTTCCAGGGAGAGGAATTGTTCCGGAAGAGTCTCGGCCTTGTCGGATTCGGCCGGATCGGACGGCGCGTACAGGAATTGGTTGCGCCCCTGGAGATGAAGGTTCTGGTATATGAACCCTTCCCGGCGGACAACCCTTTTCCGCCGACCGTCACGAGAGTCCGGCACCTGGATGAACTCCTGCCGTCGGCGGACATCGTGAGCATCCACTGTCCTCTCACCGAAGAGACCCGCCATTTGATCGGCTCCAGGGAACTGGAGATGATGAAGAGAGGCGCCTGGTTGGTCAATACGGCGCGCGGGGGGATCGTGGACGAAGAGGCGCTTGTCGCCGCGCTCAGGGAAGGAAAGATCGCCGCCGCGGGGCTGGACACCTTCGAGAAGGAGCCTCCCGAGGATGTTCGCCGGCTTGCGGAAGCGGGGTACGTGGTTCTGTGTCCGCATTCCGGGGCGGCGACTCGGGAAGCCTATATCCGCATGGGAGTTGAGGCGGCGAAAAATATACTGACCGTACTGGAGACGGGAAGGCCGGACAGGGCGTATCTGGTCAATCCGGAGATCCTCACAGCCGGCTGAGCTGTGACGAGGAGAAATCGATACCCAGGTTTCGTATCGCAAAAGGATGCGCGGGATATTGGAGCAGGGGGAAGGTATGCAGAGGATTCATCAAGGTGCGGCGCTGTGTTTCGTTGCGTTTTCTGTTTTTGTCGTTTGGGAAGCCTGGAATCTGGAGTACTACACCCCTCTGGGTCCCGGTCCCGGCTTCTTTCCCCTCTGGCTGGGCGCCGTCATGGGAGGGCTTTCGGTGCTCTGGCTGGCGCAGGTTTCCAGCCGCAGAGGACGACCGAAGGAAGGCGCCCTCCTTCCCGAACGCGACGGTCGAGTGCGCCTCTTGTCGGTCCTCGGCTCCATGGTAGCGGCAACGCTCCTGATGGACGTTCTCGGCTTTCAGTCGGCGATGTTCCTGCTGCTCCTTTTCCTGCTGCTCATTCCGGGACGCCAGCGCCTCTGGCTGACACTGGTGGTGGCCCTGCTGGGCAGCGTCGGGATATACCATCTGTTCGGAAGCTACCTGGACGTTCAGCTTCCCAAGGCGTCCCTGTCTTTGCTGGCACGCCTGGGCCTGTAGGAGGGTTGTGATATGGAAGCGCTTCAGAACCTGCTCATGGGCTTTACCGTCGCCCTGGCCCCCCAGAATCTCCTCTTTGCCTTTCTAGGATCGGTGCTCGGCACGGCGATCGGCGTACTCCCCGGGGTCGGCCCCGTAGCCGGCGTGGCGATGCTCATCCCGCTGACCTTCCAGATGTCCCCGACAGGCGCCATCATCATGCTGACCGCGCTCTTCTATGGAACGCAGTACGGGGGAACCATCACCAGCATCCTGCTCAACGTCCCCGGAGAGGCGGCCTCGGCGATCACCTGCCTGGACGGATACGCGATGGCCAAGCAGGGGCGGGCGGGGGTCGCCCTCTCCATCGCCGCCATCGGATCCTTTGTCGGCGGGACGATCGCCACAATCGCGCTGGTTCTGGCGGCGGGTCCTCTCACCCGGATGGCGCTGCAGTTCGGCCCGGTGGAGTTCTTCGCGCTGATCGTCCTGGGGCTCTCGCTCCTGATGGGGCTGGCGGGCAAGTCCATGGTCAAGGCCCTGATGATGGGCATCTTCGGTCTGATCCTGGCCATGGTCGGCATGGATCCGGTCCGGGGTCTGCCCCGCTTCACCTTCGGCCGCATGGAATTCATGGACGGAATCGGCTTTGTCCCCGTGATCATGGGGCTGTTCGGCCTCGCGGAAATCCTGGTGAACACCGAGGAAAAACTCACCTCGGTGTCCGTGGCCAAGATGAGTTCCCTCGTCCCCGGCAAAAAGGAGATCGGCGATTCGGTAGGGCCCATCCTGCGCGGCAGCGTCATCGGGACCCTGCTCGGGCTTGTACCGGGGATGACCGGATCGGCCTCGTCGTTTCTGTCCTACATCGCCGAGAAGAAGGTCTCCAAATACCCCGATCGATTCGGCACCGGGATGATCGAAGGGGTGGCGGGTCCGGAAACCGCCAACAACGCCCACGCCAACGGCGCTCTGATTCCCCTGTTCACCCTGGGCATCCCCGCCTCCCCCACGGTCGCGGTGATCATGGGGGCCTTTATGATGCACGGACTCATCCCGGGGCCGTTCCTGTTCAAGGAGCACGCGGACGTGGCCTGGGGGGTGATCGCAAGCTTCTACGTCGGCAACGTGATCCTCCTGATCCTCAACCTGCCCCTGATCGGCATCTGGGTCAAGATTCTGAAGATTCCCTACGGCCTGCTGTTCGCGGTGATCGTGGCCTTCATGATGGTGGGCGCCTACAGCGTCAGCAACAGCACCTTTGATATCCTGGTCATGGTCCTGTTCGGGATCGTGGGCTATCTCTTGCGGAAGCTCGATTTCCCGCTGGCGCCGATCGTTCTGACGCTCATCCTGGGCCCCTTGATGGAGCGGTCGCTCCGCACCGCACTGGATATGTCACAGGGAGATTTCGGCATTATTTTCGAGAGCCCCATTGCCGTGGTTTTATTGTCCTTGGCGGCGGTTATCCTGGTTGCCCCCGCCTTTCGTTTTTTCCGGAAAAAGACGGAGACCCTTTCCGGAGAAGAGGGCGCATGATCAATCCTATGAACGCAACAATCAAGAAAGGAAGGTTACCAATGGTACGATTTGATTTGTTCCGCAGCGCAAAGTTATTGTCGATACTCATGGCGTCAGGACTTGTTCTGGCCGTTTCCTCGGCTGCCTTTGCGGCTGAGTTTCCGGAGAAGGGTAAAACCATCCAGATGCTGGTGGGGTTTGCCGCGGGTGGAAGCACGGACGTCGGGGCGCGACTGATGGCCAGCGGTATGGAGAAGGAACTCGGAACATCGGTCCTGGTGGTCAACAAGCCGGGTGCGAGCGGTCAGATCGCGTACACGGCCCTGACCCAGGCCAAACCGGATGGTTATACGATCGGGAATACCAACTTCCCGTCTTCCGTCGTCAGTTACCTGGATCCGGCCCGCAAGGCGACATACGCCCGCAAGAGTTTCGAACTCCTGGCCCTGCACGTGATCGACCCGGCGCTGTTTGCCGTGAAGGCGGACAGCCCTTTCAAGACCCTCAAGGATGTCGTCGATGCCGCCAAGGCGAATCCCAGGAAGGTCAAGATATCGACCACGGGTATCCAGAGCGATGAGGCCTTCGCCATCCTCCAGTTCCAAAAGATGACCGGAACGCAGTTCGCCATGGTCCATTTCGCCCAGGGAGTCGCCTCGGCCATGACCGCCTTTCTGGGAGGGAAGATCGACGTGCTGTGCGCCAACGTGGGCGACCTGCTGTCGCAGTTCAAGAGTGGAGAGGTGCGCATCCTGGGGATCATGGACGATGAGTCGAGCCCGTTTTATCCCGGCGTGAAAACCTTCGAGCAGCAGGGGTACAAGCTGTACAACTCCTCCTCCCGCGGTTTTGCCGCCCCGGCGGGAACCCCCAAGGCGGTCGTGGATGCTCTGAGCGGCGCAATGAAGCGTGTGAGCGCCTCGGAGGACCATAAAAAACGCATGGCGGACATGGGGCTGACGCTCCGCTATATGGACCCGGTGCAGTACAACGCCTACTGGAGCGAATACGAAAAAACGCTCATCGAGCTGCTCCCTCTGACCAAATAGCAAGGGAGGAAGGCCGGGACCAGGGGAAAAGGTGATTTTCTAACAACGGTCCCGGGCTACGAATTGAATTACATTACATGTAACCGAAGGTGGTGGTGCGAAAGGATCGTTGACTCATAAATCGATGTAACCAGACATCGCCCCCGAAAGAAGGGCAAAAATGAGCCACGATTCAAACGAGAGTACATCGAGGGGGTGCAGCTGCGCTACAAGAAAAACCCACTATTTCTAACGGGTTTTTGGACTACCTTGGACTTATTTGGATCATCTAATGTAATGGGAGAGGGTCATTCAAATAGATAAGCTATCTATTTGAATATAATTATAAAACTTAATATGAGGTTTTATAGATACCCCCAAAAGTACCCCCATATCTCCAGCCTCAGGTGAAAAGATAACCTTCTAGCGATAACAAATGAAATAACTATTTCTATGCTTCTTTGCCGATAATAAACAAGAGAAAAAACTGCTACCGATATACAAACCAGGCCGTTTTGTGGATGCAGGTCTGATCTGATTTATAGCCCACTGAATAATTAAAATAGAAATGCCTATTTTATAGTCTATACGAAAGTCAATTTCTCTTGACACCATCATCTTGATAGAATTATTTAGCTCTATAAAGGAGGATTCTCCCATGAAGGGTTCCCGGTTACTTTTCCCGATTCTAATTCCAATTTTCATTTCGTTCATATTTTCATTTACAGCTTCAGTCCTCTATGCCGGTGATATTGTCCTTACAGGCAATGATGTTATGACAATTCAAAACACCACCTACACCCAGACGGGAAATATTTTCATTCGCGATAATGCGAGGCTAACCATTAAGAACGCCACTTTGATCCTGAATGTGAGATACCATGAGGAGTTTGTGGTAGAGGTTAATGGATCGGGTAAACTTGAAATAGCTGATTCCACGATTGATGTTTCTATTCCTGGAGAAAACGTTGTAATGACATTTCTTGATCAATCGACTCTGACCGTTACAAATTCTAATTTGCAAAAAGGACGCGTTTATCTTTTATTTGGTAGATCAGGTGGGATTATTGGTCAGGCATTTCGTGGTGCTGCATCAATATCGAACACGCAATTCGAGGATATGGATTTGAATCTGACAACCCAAGGAGCGGGTGTCATCCATGTTTCTGATGCCGTTTTTAAATCCTTTGCCTGGCGATTCAGGGATGGCTTCACAGGAAACTTTTCTAATCTCAAGCCGGGATACTTCACATCATGGATATATAACGAACATGATTACAATCTAACAATAGAAAGATCGACTATCAATAGTATTACCACTGTCTGTGATTCCGCTTGTGATGTCTCTTTTCAAAATTCCGAGATATTTCAATTCGGACCAACTGCCCCGTTGCCCACCATCCGAATGAAAGCAACTAATTCAATTATTCACCAACCAGTACTTCATGGCCTAGTTGGGGTAAAAGCCTCTTTTTGGGGACTAAAAACAGGTTTGCAAAGAAACTTTAAACTCAGTGAACACTCAAGCGGGGGGGGCCTGCCTGAGATCATCCTTGAAAATACTGATGTGAAGTGGATTTGGGGGGTAAATGCTTTCCCAAGATCTAGTATTTCTGTGGATGATTCAACGCTCGAACACAGACTTTATTTTGACAACGCCACTTCAAAAATAACCAATTCGACTATTGCCTATAGACTCATGTTTTACGGTGCTACAGACAGCGTGATTGAATTTGATAATACTACAGTTGAAAATCTTGAGGTATATGTGCCCCCAAATTCGGTAACTATGAAAGGTAATATCAATTTTACAAATAGTTCACGAGTAGGAAGCTGGTATGGTCCCTCGACAGTCAAACGCAATTATCCTGTAACCATCACGGGGACCCTTGGGAGTAATCCACCAATTGCCAGCATGTCCCTTTCTGACAAAACGGGGAAAGTTGTCTGGTCAGGCCAAACAGATACGCAAGGAAAGGCAAATTTTGATATTGTTTTTACGGACAGCAATTATAACGATGCTTGGAATCTTGAAATATCATCACAAGGGAAAAAAGAAACAAAGACCATCAAATTACTCACCTCTACACCTATTACTTTAGATAATACAACGACGACAACCGTTCCACCAACAACGACTATTGCTCCTTCTGGGGGCGGAGGAGGTGGCGGATGTTTTATCGCAACGGCAGCTTATGGCTCGCCTACAGAGAACCATGTACTGATACTGCGAAACTTCCGGGATCGATATCTTCTGGATTCCGGATGGGGACAAAAGTTTGTAAATCTATATTATCGGACGAGCCCGCCGATTGCTGAGATCATTTCAAAAAGCGAAACGCTACGAGCTCTGACACGCTGGTTATTGATGCCGGCTGTCGGCATCGCCTATCTGGTCTTAACTTACGGAACAAAAAGTTCCCCCGATAATGTAGACACCTCGGACTAACGGAGGTGTTATAATGGCAAAGATGATTGGACCGAGGAAGATACATAGTTACGGCCAGGAGTTCAAGGCAACGGCGGTAAAGC
>Ga0172375_10005786_pt1 | contig 17641 bp, 23 predicted proteins | sample LakKiv1m_FD_114537 | JGI IMG/M metagenome (GOLD analysis project Ga0172375, IMG submission 114537) | Freshwater microbial communities from Kabuno Bay, South-Kivu, Congo - kab_092012_11.1m | ecosystem: Environmental > Aquatic > Freshwater > Lake | place: Democratic Republic of the Congo...
AATTGGAATAAAAATTAAAAGTATATTAAAGAATAATGACGAAATTTATAAAATAATAAAAAAATAAAAGAAGATAAAAAAATTAAGTCTTCTTACTTGAAGATAAGATCTTTAGTAGCAACATTACAAACATTTTCTACACCGTATGAATTCTTGTAAAATGGAACTACTTTCAACAAAGTTATCCAATTTGCATTAGTTATTCCTGAATCGATGTTTGTGAATACTTCTCCACCGGCACTAACTAAAGTGGTGTTTCTAATTACTGTTGTACCGATAATTGGCACTCCAGCTGGTGTTTGTCCTTCAAAAGTAAACTTTACTCCAGCTAATGCATCATTCGCTGAACCACTTCTTGCTAATGTTACAGTACAATTCTTATTTGTAGTAGCATTAACACAATTTACTGCAGTAGCACTTACTTCTGTGTGTAAACATCTTGTTCCAAATTCTATACCCTCTTTCTGAGAGTCAATAAGCTTCTTAACAACACCCGCAACAATACCCATTGCTACAATTGACAAAAGTACAATTATAAGAGTAACAACAATGTCAGACAAACCCTTTTTATTGCTTATCATTTTTTGACCTCCTTTTATCTCTATAAATTTTATAAATTTTATAAGATTATTTAGTTTAAAAATATTTCTTTATTTTTAATATTACAATTTTTCATGTTTTTCCTGTATAATTTTGTTTTATTTTAACTTATTCAAAGTTTAATCTCAGCTTTTTTTCTATAACTTCAATTCTTTGATTTAGATGATACATTTGATTTGATAAGTCTTCAATCTTATTTGTCATATCTAAAAGTCTTTTTGCAAGTTTTTTTCTTTTTTCTTCAGGAGATTCATTGGAGTCATTTATATAATTTTCATTTACATAGACATAATCTGAGTTAGAATTATTAGAACTAGAAGAAATATTCGATGAAGCTAAACTTCCTAAAAAATCAAAATTATTTGATTCATTTGTTGTTTCTTTTTTTATGTTTGAATTTTGTGAAGATTTATTATAATTTACATTTCTTCTTAAATTCCTTAAATCTAACACTTCATCTTTCTTTTTCTTCCCAAAAATCATAATATTAAGAGTTGCTTTTTATTTTTAAATTTAGCTAATTTTTTCTTTTAAGATCATTTTTACTAAAAAACAGTTTAGAAACATTTTTTAAATATACTATCTTAATAATAAAATGACTGAAGTTAAATCTATTCATGATATTATCTTGGACATAAGTCCTTATTATAAAGAGAAAGGATCTTCAGATTCTTCCCACTCTTTAATTTATGATTCTTCTTCTGAAACATTAGAACCAATATATTTTTATTTATTAGATTTAATGAATGATATGGGATTATCTCCTGAAAAACTCGAAGATAATTTTATTTCTACTCCTGGTTCAGGTCATTTTTCAGAACTTGGACAAAAAGCATCATTAATGCAACAACAAGCTTCAAAGCTTTTAGGAGATGCAAATACTGTAATCAAAAGTATATTAAACATTGTTTATGATTTAAGAGATTTTAAATTAAGACTTCAACAATATGACAGCTTAAAATCTAAAGATGAAAATGAAAAAGAAGCAGCTTACATGTCTTTAAAACAAATTTGGATGGATAAGGTAGATATTTCTAAAGGGAATTCTAGTATAAAAGCTATGACCTTTGGTCAGTCTGGTTTTGAATTACTAATTGATGCATTTCTAAAATGTAAAACTGAAAAGGAAGTTGATTCTTTAGACTTAAATGATAGGGTTAAACGAGCTGTAAAAGGAAGAATTCAAGAATTTAACATTTGGCTTCAACAATCAGAATTAGAATTAAGAAAAAGATATGTTCTAGAAAAAACTTACTTAAAAAGTCAGATGAATAGTCTTAAATTATATTCCCAATGGGCTCGCCCTTATTTAAAAGCTGCAAAGATGCTTGAACAAAAAGAATCAAATGATGCAGCTTTAGTTAAAACCTTTAATACAATTATTTTAGAATTAACCTTATTTGGGAAAATGAAATTGGATTTAAAAGATGAATTCTCAAAAAATAATATCCCTGAATTTTTACTTGGAAATTCAAAATGGAATAATAGGTTTTATTTAAAAAACAAAGTAAGAAGAGATTACTTTTCTTGTACACTTGTGAATTTTAGTTTTAGAGGGATTCCTCAAAAAATAAGTCAGCAAGGGCATTACACTTTTGGAGGTAAAACAAAAATTTCTTTTGAATCTTATGCTTTAAATTCAGATGAAATTAATAAATTGAAAGAAGAATTAAAGAAAGCAGAATATACTGATGCTTTAGAATTAGTTGAAGGAGTAACAACAGAAAGTTTGGAAGTTATGATTAATGAAATAAACTCATTTTTAAATGAAAAAGATGATGAAGAAAAAAAAGATAAAAAAGAGAAGAATGATTCTGAAAAAAGTAAAGGGGGAAAAGATGAATCCAACCCTTTCTTAGCTTTATTTGGGAGATACGAAAAAGATAGGTCTAATAAAAAAGTTGAGGATAAAAATAAGAAAGAAGATACAATTGCTCCAGATAATGATATAGAAAAAGAATATTTAAGAGCACTTGCTTCAGAGAATGCTAAATTGAAGATTTTTGAAATATTTGACTTGTATAAAAAATCTCATGGTATGCCAAGTTATACTTAATTTTTTTAGTTTATCTTTTTTAAAAATACTTTATTTTTAACATGTCACGTGAAAAAATAGCAGAAATAAAAAGAAAAAATTCTTCTACAAATTTAGAAAAAGAAAATTTCTTAGAAAAAAAAGAAAGTTTAGAAGAAAAGTTTCTTAATAATTCTGAACAAAATAATAATCTTAACAATCCTAATAATAACAATAAAGAGGATAATGATAAAGATAATGAAAAAAACATTAAAAAAGAGGTTAGAAAAGAGGTTAAAGAAAATAATAAAGATAACAATGATGAATTAGATTTAACAGAAAATGAAGAAAATAAAAATGAATTAATAAATAACAACCCTAAAACCATAATAACAAATTAGAAAAATTAATCTTTAATAATCTTAATAATCAAGAGAGTCAAGAGGAAAATAAAGAGATTAAAGAAAAGAAAAATTTAGAAAATTCTTTTCCTGAAGAAAAAATAAAAAAGAAAAAGGTAGATAATTCTAACATATTATATTCTTCTAACCTAAAAAATGAGAATTATACTTTAAATCCAAAAGATTTAAAATTTAATCCTGTAGATAACAATTTTAAAAGTGTTTCAAGGATGGAATTTTATGATAAATTTTATGATGTTAACACTCAAGAAGAAAAAAGATATTCAATTGAAAATCCTTCTTTTAAACTTGACTCTTTTAACAATGAGAAAGATGAATTAAAAGAGAATTATATTTTATTTAAAAAAGATAAAAAATTTAATACTCAATAATTTTATAGTATCAAGTATTAAAAGAATAAATTAATAAACAATTTTGCATTTTAAATCTAAGAATAAGATGGCTGATTACGAAATAAAAGATATATATCAAGGAGGAAGTTCTTCATTTAAAGAAAATTATGGAAATTTTAATGGTTATAGAACTAGCTTAAAAAGTTTGGGTATGACTACTGATCCTAGAACTGCAAATGTAATTAAAGATGCTTCTCTCAAATTGAATACTGGTGCAAAACATATTGAGATTTCTGCTGTTTCTCCTGAGGTTTTTGAATCTATTCCAAATGAACAATTAAAAGAATTGAAGAGAATGAGTGAGTTAGTTGGAGTTGATGTTTCTTTGCATGGGCCTATAGTAGAACCTTCTGGATTATCTCAGAATGGATACTCAGAATCTAATAGATTAAGTTCTGAAAGACAAATGTTTTCAGCTGTTGAAAGAGCTCATGAAATAAAACCTAAAGGAAATATAATTGTAACTTTTCATTCATCAGCAGGAATTCCTGGAATAATCTCTGAAAAAGATAAAAACCCTGAAGAAGGATTTGTGATAAATACAGAAACAGGTTCAATAGGCAGAGTTCCAATAAAAAGTCATAATTTTCCAGGAGAATCAAAAGAAGTTAATATTAAAGAAGAATTAAAAAAAATTAATGAAGAGCAATGGAATGAAAAATTGAGAGTATTAAATCATTATTCTGAAATAGCTGAAGAGTCTTTAGCTAAATCTCTTGGAGTAAAAATTTTATCTGATTATGAAATAAAAAATAATAAACATCTATACCCTGAAGAAAAAGAAGCCAGATCTTTGTATAATCGAGGGGTTGGTTTGTTAAATTCTTCTTATGTTGATTTGAAAAGAGCATTTGAATTAGCTTATGAAAAAGCTTCTGATGTGGAAAAAAACAAGATAAAAGACTTTTATAAAGAAATAGAAAAAGATGCAGAAGAAATAAATAAAAATCCCAATGCAATAGAACATGTTGCAAAAACTAAAGAAGTTGTAGATAAAGGCATAGAATTTTTAAATTCCAATATTTCTGCTCCACAAATTTACAAAGATTTAAATGATTTTGCTAAGGATAAAACAGTAGAAACAATTTCTGATTTAGCCGTTAATTCTTTCAAGAAATTTAAGAATAGTTCCCCTATTATTAGTATTGAAAATCCTCCTGCAGGAATGGGATTTAGTACAGGTGAAGAATTAAAAGAATTAATAGAAAAATCAAGGGATAAATTTGTTGAGAAACTTAGGTCTACAGGAATGAATGAGAGTAGGGCTAGGGAAGAAGCTGAAAAACTTATAGGTGTTACTTGGGATGTTGGTCATATTAATATGATAAGAAAATATGGGTATGAAAGTAAAGATATTGTTAAAGAAACAGAAAAAGTTGCTCCATTAGTAAAACATGTTCATCTTTCTGATAATTTTGGATTTGAACATACTGAATTACCTATGGGTATGGGAAATGTTCCTACTAAAGAAATAATGGAAAAATTAGGCAAAGAAGGATTTGATGCAAAAAAGATTATTGAAGCAGGTAATTGGTGGCAACACTTTCAGACCTCTCCTTTAAAAGCAACATTAAATAATTTCGGTTCTCCAATTTATTCTTCAGGAGGAGATCAATACTGGAATCAAAGTTTAGGATTTCAACAAAGTTATTATTCAGGATATGGAGCATTTTTACCTCAGAAAAACTATGAGACTTTTGGTGGAGGGTTTTCAGGATTGCCTTCTGAATTTGGAGGGCAATTGAGGCAGAATGATAATAGACTTTCAGGAAATCCATTAGAATAAATTTGAAATATTTAAAAACAAAGAAATATTACTTTTAATATAAAAAGATGGTGAAAAAAGAAAAACTTCAGATAGAAAAAGATGTTAATAAAGATTTGAAAAAAGAAGAGAAAATAAAAAAAGAAAATGAAAAACTAGATAAAAATAATTTTCCTAGTTTAAAAATAAAACTCGAATCAGAAATTGCTTTAGACTTTGCTACAAAAGTTTATGAATTATTTAATAAACTAGTTAAGGCTGTTATTCTCTTTGGTTCTTCTGCAAAGAAAACTTCAACTAGTTCTTCTGATATTGATTTAATAATCTTAATTGATGATTGTTCTGTAAAATGGGATGATGAACTTATAGCTTGGTATAGGGAAGAATTAGATAAGTTGTTGAGGAAAAATCCATATCAAAAAGTTTTGCATATTAATACGATTAAATTAACTACCTGGTGGGAAGATTTAATGAGAGGTGATCCTGTTATAGTAAATGTTATAAGAAATGGGGAAGCAATGATAGATTTTGGGGGTTTTTTTACACCTTTAAAATTTTTATTACTTAATGGAAAAATAAAATCAACCCCTGAAGCTATTTATTCTTGTTTGGAAAGAGCGCCATTACATTTTTTAAGAAGTAGAAATGCAGAGCTTGGAGCAATTGAAGGATTGTATTGGGCTATGGTTGATTCAAGTCATGCTGCTTTAATTTCAGAAGGAGTTTCACCTGCTTCTCCTGAACATATTCCTTTAGATTTGAAAGAGCTTTTTGTTAATACAAAAAGATTAAACATGAAATATGTTGTTTGGTATAGAGATCTTTTAGTCTTACATAAAAAGATAAGTCATGGAGAAATTACAGATTTAAAAGGAGTTGAAATTGATGATTGGCAAGAAAAAACACAAGAATTTATTAGAATTATGGCTGAACTAGTCAATAAAAACATAGAAAAATAAAATAATTATTTAATTTTATAAAAAATATTTTCCTTCTACAAATCTTTCACACTGGGCTAATAAGATTGTTGCTTGTTGATCTAATATCTTTCTAACACCTTCATAAAGAAGAGGGTTTCCATAAATCTCATTTAATGGGCTTATAACTTCTTTAACTAATCTTTCTCTTTCCATATCACTTAATACAACATTCCCATCTTCTCTTAATTTAAATTCTTGACTTAGTCTCATTTTGTTTTTTATTTATTTTAATTAATTTTATTTTCCAATCTGTGAAGCATATTGTTTATATGCATCCTTTTGATATTTTGGAACATATTTTGCTCTTAATTCTTCAATTGTGCCTTCTTGCATTAATGAGATTCCTACTCTCATATTTTGGTATGCTTTTGAACTTTCTTCTAATTTCTTTAACTCTTCTTCATTTTCTATTTTAATATATCCTTTTTTATGGCCTTCAAGTTTGTAATTAATTTCTCCTAATTTCTTTTCTAAATCTCCTATCGTCATTTCTCCGTTCTTCATTAGAAATTCTTTTATCTTCTTTGCGTCTTCTGCATCAGCATATTTTCCTAGCATTGAATCATAAAAATTTAAAAATTGAGAAATATTTGCTTTTCCTAATTCTTCATTATATTTTTTTGGATAAATTCTCATCACTAAACCCAAACCTTCTTCGCTTCTTAATGAACCAAGAAGTAAATCTTTTTCAGTACTACTTATCTTTCCCATAGAATCTGCTAAATCTGTTAGTACATAAGACATTAATTGTGGGTCTTTTTCTTGAAGTCTAGCAGCTGCAATAGCTGGAAAATATCTATTTATATCTTCAAAAATATTTTTTTCTTCTGGTTTTTTGTTTTTGTCTTCCATTTTTAATTTTTATATTTTTTATTTGATGATTTAGATTTAAAATTATTAATCTTATCTTTTACCCCTTGAATAACCTTTGAAGCTGAGTATGGCCCTAAAGTTAATCCTAATCCAGAACTTGTTAAAGTTCCTAATATTAAAAGACTTTTTTCTAATTGATTTATTTGAGTTAGTTCATTATTCATAACTTTATTTCCAAGGTATACTGCCCCAATTAATCCTGCCGCAGAAACAGCAGATAATAATAGATTTTTTACTATACTTGTTTTCTCCTTTTTTTTATTTGAATACTCTAAACTTTCTTTTGGGGTGTAAGGCTTAACACTAAATGTGTTTATCCCATTTTCATTTGAATAATTTTTGTTTTCCATAAATTCTATAGAATTTTAAAGTTTATAAATGTTTCGTTTTGTTATTACTTAGAAAAAGTAACAAATCTAGGATACTAAACTTTTATCCTCGTAAACTATCTTTTTTATCCCTGGAACTTTAGAATATATTTGTTTTAAAATTGCTCTTGCTGATACAATATTTTTATCTGTTCCTGTGTAAATAGAAAAAACCCTATCTCCTTTATTTAAGATTGCTGCTTTTGCTATAGGTCTTCCAAATGATAATTGCATTCCTGTTTGCATTCTATCTGCACCTGCACCAGTCAACATTTTATTTTCTCTTTGTATATGATGAGGATAAGGAATTACCTTAAACAAATATTGATCTTTCATAACAGAATCAAGCTTTTTATTAACAAATTGTCTTACTGCTTCAAGTGCATTCTGTCTTATTTGTACTCTTTCATCAACAATCATAATCAAACATTTAGGGAATTTTCCTTCTCTGTATGCTTTTAGATTTCCCATAGTAAATTTTACAATTTTTGCAGGAGGAACTACCTTTACATATGCTCTTTGTTTTTTCTTACTTGTTCTTGTATAAGGAACAACATGCTTTTTAGAATATGAATTTGATCTTCTTAATGCCATTTTATTTTATCTCTACCTCTGTGGTTATTGCTTGACCAGGCAATCCTAAATTAAAAATAGCTCTAACAACCCCTTTACTTCCATGAACTCCTGAAATCTTTCCAACAATCTTTTTTCCTGCAGGAGAAGTCCATATAACTTCTTTTCCTAGATATTTTGCGGCTTTTTCTTTGTTATCTACTTTTTCAATTTCAATAAGGTAATGCTTATTAGTAATAGTGTGTCTTCCTCTTCTAAACTGAATAATCTTTCCTTTTGTCATTATATTTTTTAAGAAAGTTAGTTTTTAAAAGTTTCTCCTTTCATCCTCTTTATTTTTTCTTGTCTTTTTTAATACAATTATATCTCTCCCTATATATGAATCATTCCTAAACTCTTCTATTGGGAATCCTTCTAACACCAATAAACCTGTCTCATCTTCAATTTTTTTTAAATTGCAATGAATCTTTTCATTTTTATTGATTATTAATGGAGAAGTAAAAACTATCCTGCCTTTGACTTTATATTCCAAATGTTTTAATACCTTTATAATTAAATCTTCAAACTTTCTCATTATTCTTTTTGCTTCATCTTTATTAGGGACTTTTTTTTGTAAATCTCCTAATTGGGGTTCTGTAATAATTGCATCAATGTTATTAATTCTCAATTTTGAAGAATCTTTTTTTATTAGTAAATAATCTCTTCTGTCAAAATTAAAATATGAAAGATTCTGCCTTGCAAACTGGATAGCATCTAAACTTATATCAACCCCTACTACTCTTATCTTCTGCAATAATGCCTCTTGTAATATATTTCCAACTCCACAAAAAGGGTCTAAAATCCTTTGATTTTCCTTAACTTGTGCAAGGTTTATCAGTATTTTTGCTAACCTAGGAGAGATTGATAATTCAGGTCTTCTAAAAGGTTTTTTCATATCTCTTTTTTCAATCTCTTGATAATCACAAGATTGAACAATTCTTCCAAATTTGTTTTTGAAAAGAAAATAATTTTCCTGATTTTTTGATGAAGGTAAAGAAAGAGTTTCTTTATCTTGTAAGTTTAGTATTCTTCCTAAACTTTTTTCAGATGCCTTTAATCCTTCTTCTTTAAATCTTTTTTTTAGATAGAAGGAAATTTTTTCATGAAAAGGAGATTCAAAATCGAATAAGGAATAATTTAATTTGTTTTCTTTTCCAAAATACAAGAAAATAGAATCTAACTTTTTTATTATTTCTTTATCATCTCCATTCACTAATACCTCTCCTATGAAGATTGTTCCCCCTAATTTGTTTATTGTTTCCTCTTCCAATTTTTCTTGCATTTCTATTAGCACAGAATTTTTTATTTTATCTAAGATTTTAAAACTCTTATAATTAGTCTCAAGAAAAGCGTTAATTTCTGCAATAGATAAATCTACATTTCTTCCTAAAATAAAAAGATATTCCATATAAACTTATAATTTTTAGTACTTAAAAACCTATTTTATCTATTAAATTAAGAAATTTTAAAATTTTTATTAAATTATTCCTACAAACAAAGAAGCAAAATTCTCTGATTTTGTAAATTTATACACTTCTTCTAATTTTGAACATACCTCAAAAAGATTTTTTGATTTTGATGTAGAATAAAATTCATGAGGGTTTTTAATTAATTCTTCAATCCATTCAGAGGAATATTTAAGAATATTAGCAGTATTAAGAACTTTAAAGAAATCTCCTTTTTCATAAGGATTAAGAACAAAAAAAACTTTTCTTAATTCATATTCTTCCTCTTGTTTAGGAATTCTGCAAAAAATAACAAAATCTTGAAAATTACTAGAAACCTGTTTTAATAAATTTGAAGCTTTTTTAAGAAGCTTCTTTTCTAAATCATTAAAAGTTATATTTTCTGTTTCTAATTGGTTTAGAACATTTCCAATATACCTTTGTTTGTCTAATTTTTCTCTTAATTTGTTTGCGATTGAATTTTTTACCATTATCCCCCTAAATAAATCTCTAAAAAAGTTCTTATAGTTGAAAAAATACAATTATTTAAAGTTAAATTGGACTTTATTAATATTTTGATTATGTTAAATATTTCTCCGATCATTCTTTCTTTTCTTGATTAGTTTTTTCTTCTTTTTTATCCTCTTTTTTAGAACTTAATTCACACCTTTGATTGTATTCTATTAATTCATTTATAAGAAGATAAGATCTTTTTCTTATATCATCAACTTTATGCAAACTTAATCCTTCTTTTTTCATATTTTCTTTTTCATTGATAAGTTCTTTTAAGGTCCTTAAATAAGTGAGTTGAATCATTCCTCTCTTGACTAATTTTTTATCAAATTCATTCAATAATTTATCTTCATTTAAATTTCCGAAAATTATTTTCAATAAACTAAAAATGTCTTTGTAAATATCTTGGACTGTTTTTTCTAAAATCTTTTTTTCAATTTGTTTCCTTAACTCTTTGAGTCTTTTCAAATATTCTTCTGCGCCTATTAAAAGAATATCTATCTCTTTTCCTGAAATTTCTTTAACTTTTTCATGTTCATAATCTCTCCATAAATCAATTACTCTTTGAAGAAAATCAATATACTTTTTTTCAATCATCTTGGTTTCATAGAATTCTTTTTTAAAATCTCTCAACAATTCTTTTTTAGCATTAGGAGGAGCACATCCTGCAAGCATCAATAAAGCTTGTGCAGGAGTTGTAACACCCCAAAAAAGCTCTGTAACACTTGACTCTAACATAATTGATTTTACTTTCTTGACTGTTTTATCTCCCATTGACATAAAAGTATCAATTGCTTCAGGTGAAGGTTTTAATTTTCCCATTCTTAAAAGAGCTTTCCAAGGCATAAATGTACCTCTATCATAAATAGGAATTCCATCTCTAATAAAAGTAAAAATTACAGGATGAGCATCTTTAACACTTTCCCAAAAATCAGTTAAAAGATATATTTGAGGAGAAAGTTTATTTTGAACCCCTGCTAAATTTGAAGCTTCGTCAACATATTGATAAATTATTGTTCTTAATCTTTCTTTTAATTCTATTCTAGGCATCCTTTTTACATCAGTATCATTAATGATAACAAAGATATCTACATCAGAAGTTGGGACTGCCTCTCCTCTTACAAGACTTCCACCTATTACATAACTAACAACATACTTTTCAAATTTTCTTAATACAAGAGATTTATGTATCTGGGCAACTCTTAATGCTCCTAAAATTCCCTTATCATAAATAGGATAAGACATTGAAATAGCTTCTATCAATTCAAATTTGCTATCTAAACAAATTTCCCACAAATCATTTACTGTCTTTAAATTAACCCAAATATCTTTTTTTGACTCCTTTACTTTCTCTATTATTCCATCTTTTATTTTTTCGTATTCTTTTTCTTTATCTTCAGGAATTACAATAAAAAGATGAACCATCTTTTCTGATTCTTTTGGAATCTCTTCTTCTTCAATAAAATCTTTTATAGATGCAGGAGGTAAAATCCCAATTGCTTGTATAAATGGGTATTTTTTTATTAAAGAAGTCTTTAATTTTTCTATATCTTTTTTTAATTTTTCTATTCCGGATTGACCTTGCTTTTGATCTTCTTGAATCTTTTCTATATTAGAATTTTCTTTATGTTCTATGTTTTTGTTTTTTTCATAAGAATTCATTTCAGGAATTTCGTTTTCTTTATCTTCTTTAGAAACCTCTTTACTTTCTTTATCAACCATAATCCATAAAATTTAATTGTCTATTTAAAGATTATGAAATCTTAATTTTTATTAAATTTCTTATTTTTTAATTATATTATTTAATATAGCTTTATTTTTAAACATTAAAAAGATATAAGACTTTATGTCAAATTTAAAATTTTTAAATAAAGGTTTTAAATTAACCTTCAAAGATGAAAATAGAGCAGATAAATTATTAAAAAATATTTCAGAATTTAAAGTTATTTTATCTTATAAATTAGATAATAGTGTGGGTTACATTTCTAAAAACTGGATTCATGCTGATGAAAATAGAAGTTATGTTGGATATAAAGATTATTTTTTAAATGAATTTGGAAATCTTGCAGTTGTTTTTTATGAAAAATATGATATTCATGTAAAAGACTTGACTATTATTTCAAAAAATCTATCCCAATTGGAAGAAACAATAAAGTCCTTGAATTTGCCATTTGATATTTCTAAAGTTCGTGGAAAATTAGACTAGTTTGTTAAAATTGAAAAGTTTATGTTTTGTATTCAATTTTATTTATGAGCAAACCAAAATTTAACTTCTTCTTTAGGATTATATCTTGCAAAACCCAAATCTTCAAAGTGAACGATATCTCCTTCTTTTAATTTTGAAATTTGTAAATCACTCTTTCCTTTTATTGTTGTTGCATCATCCATTAATATTTCTATTGCATCTTTTGACTTGCTTTTTTCGAACGAAGCTTTTATTGAGATTGGAGAAATAATTGCTCTGTTAAAATTGTCTAACACATCATACAAATCTTTTTTATCCATAACCTTGTCTACTTTACTTAATCCTCTTTGTTCAACGAGTTTTTCAAAAGCTTGAGGTTGATACCCTCTTCTCTTAAAGTTTCTTGCTAAAGGGAGTCTAATATCATCCCAACCAGAGAATTCTCCTTTCTTTATTCTCTCGGTTATTTTTGTTTTAGAAATTTCTAAATCATTAAACTTGTATCTTCCTAAAAAATATGTTTTTGGTAATTTAACTCCTAAAGCTTCAAATACCATTCCTTGTTTCTTTGCATTATCAGCATGTTCTTTTGCTCTTATTATATGAGTACATTTTTGTTCCATATCATCATATGTTACACATAGATTCATTAAAGGCCAAACTCTATATTTTGTTCCTTGTCTAGGATGAGAATGTAAATTAATTCTTGCTAAAGGAAAATCAATTAAAGAAGGATTATTTAATTCTAAAGATGTTTTAAATCTTAGAACAGCTTCTCCTTCTTTAAACCCGTTTTTATCAAGCATTTTTTTCCATTTTTCTTGATTGTCTTTTATAGAATTATCTCTACATTTACATGGTTCTCTTACTTTGTATGTTTCAGTTTCTGTTTCTTCATCATCATCTTCTTGTTTTTTACAAGTGCATACAAATGCTAATCCTTTATTGATTAATTTTTCAGCAAAATCATAATATTTTTGCATTCTATCTGATTGAACATACCATTCTGTAACATTTCCAAAAATCCATCCAGCTTCTTTAGGAAATTCTTTATAACATTCTGGAACTGTTTTTTCTGGGTTTGTATCTTCTATTCTTAAATAAAATTTTCCACCGTATTTCTTTATGTAAAGACAAGTAGGCATTCCTGTCAAAATATGTCCTATATGAAATGCAGATGCACTTGACGAAGGAGAAAATCTCATTATTACTCCTGTTTTTGGAACATCTTCAAGTTCAGGCATTCCTTGTCTTTCGTGTCTATGAGAAATAAGTTCATTCAAATCTTCAAGTTCTTGTTTTTGTTTTTCTAAATACATTGAATTGACTTTCTTAACACATTCATTAATTTTAGGCATTACTTCCTTAACTTTTTCTCTTTCTAAGCCCTCATGGAATAAAGAACTAAGAACATTCCCTGCCTGGCATTTACCTTCATGTTCTACTGCATTCTTTAATGCATAAGCAAGCATTTTGTGATCTAAATCTTCTATCATAAAATAACAATCTTCTCCAAGTTTTTAAAGATTTTTAGATGAAACCTAGGAAAGTAATAAAGTTTAAAAGCCGTATATTTCTTAATATTTTAATTAAGGCCTTATAGTCCAACGGCTAAGATATCTCGTTTACACCGAGAAGACCAAGGTTCGATTCCTTGTAGGGCCATTTTATATTGAAATTTCTTATTTCTATTTTTAAAAAAGATAAGATTATAAAGATAAGAAACATTAAATAATCGTGAAAAAGAGGGCTAATGTATTATTAATTGTAAGTCTTGTTTTAGTCATTTTAATACTTGTTTTTTTAGTTTTGACAAATCAAAATTCTAAATTTAATAACTCTTCTAATCTTAACAATCAACAATTAAATGAATATACCAATGAAATGGTTGATTGTGGTAAGATGGAAAATCCTAATTGTTTTATGAATAGAATGGGTGAATGTCTTCCTGTAAAAGGAATATTAACAGGTACAGATGGTTCTAATATTGAAATAACTATTTTGGGAATTGAGAATAATACTTGTCATTTTCAGAGAAAAGTAAATAATGTTCTAAACCTAAATTGTTTTTTTCCAAAGGGAACAATGAATTGGAATACAATTGATCAGACATTTGGAAATGATCATGGATTGCAAAGTGTAGTAGACTCAAGTTGTAATTCTGGATGGTAATTTTTCAATTATTTCTTTATTAATCTTTTTAATATTTCCCTTTCCATTAAAATCAAAGATTTTAACATTCTCGGATTTGAAAAAATTAAGAATAGGCTTTGTTTGTGAATAATAAACATGCAATCTATCTTTTATTGTGGCTAAATTATCGTCTGCTCTCTTTTCTATCTTGGCTCTTAATAACAATCTTTTAATAATTTCTTCTTCGTCTAAGTCTAAATTTATTACACTTATTGAACTTACTTTTAATTTTTCAAGAATCTTAAGCAATTCTGATGCTTGAGATAAAGTTCTTGGAAATCCGTCTAATAAAATACCTTTTTTTCTAGTATTTTTATTTTTTAAAATAAACTTTTTTGTTATCTTTGTTGATAATTCATCAGATACAAAATTTCCTTTAGATATTAAAGAATTAATTTTTTTTCCTAATGTTGTTTTTCTTGCAACTTCTTTTCTTAATTCTTCCCCTGTTGAAAAATGAATTAAATCTAATTTTTTACATAATAATTCTGATTGAGTGCCTTTTCCTGCTCCAGGAGGTCCAAAAATAATTATCCCCTTCATATTAAAACTAGTCCAAAAGAATTTTTAAAAGTTCTTAATTAATATTTTTTGTATAATTTTGTATATATTAAATTTCGTTAAGAGCTAGATGTGCTTCATTAAGATTTAAAGAAGTTAAGTAAAAATAATAAGAGGCTTTTTTATATTTTTTATCTTTAGAATTAAAATTTATTTGTTCGTTTAGTCCTTTTTTTAAAGATTGAATAAATCTGTCTGTTTGATCATAATTCAAATGACTAATTTTAAATGCTAAATCTTTTAAAGAGGGTTTCATATCCCAAACTGAATTTTCTAATGGATTAATCTTTGACAATTCTTTTATATCTACATACGCCCTATATAATTTCTCAGAAGTTTCATAAAGCTTTAAGGATAATTTATTTTTTCCTTCTAAACATTCTTTATCTCCTTGTTTTCTTAACTCTTCCGATAGTTCTTCAATAAAGAAAGAAAGGTTATCATAATTTGAATAAGAAATAGTTTTAGCTAAGCTTTCTGGCGATACACTGATTCCTTCAATTGTTTTTTGATGTATTATCATAGTTTTTGTTTAAAATCTTTTTGTTTATAAATCTTGCTAGAATCAAGAATAAAACTTTTACGTAAAATAAAATAAAAATGTTATACCTCATTTAGAATAAATTTGGATTATCCTTAAATGCTAATTTTTTTAAAGCCTCTTTTATTAAAAGTTTATATACAAAAAAAGGCATGTAATACCTATGCGCAGGTAGTTTAGTGGTAGAATTCGAGATTGCCAATGATGAGAACCAAAGGTTCCTCACACCTCCTACGAGGAAAGAGGACCAAGGTCCTCCTTCACAGTCTTTCCTTTAAGGAAGTTAAAACTGGTTTAGAAGACGCAAAATCTTCTTCACAGTCTCTCCTTTGAGAAGAACCAAAGTTCTTCCTCACACTATCTCCTTAGGAAAATGGAAAAGGAAAGATGAGCAAAAATCTCGTGGCCCGAGTCCGATTCTCGGCTTGCGCATACGCCCAAGTTTGCATAATCGATGCGCGTGCAAATGGCTCGATTTTGTCTATAACCCCCTTAATTATGAAGAAATAGGGGTTATTATGAAGATTGATCCACATAAACATAAGGAAAGATACTTTAAATGGAAAGAAAGCCTTAAAGATGGTATAATAAACGATCTAAGCAAAGAGAACTCTTCACTTATTCTAAAATATCTACAAGATATGGAGAATGGAATTTAAGAAATTTTTGAATTATATAAAAAAGGCTAAGAATCATTCTCTATATTTCCTTCCATTACTTATTAAAATTATTTCCGGATGTGCATTTCTTATGTCTGCACCCCCAACATAATTTTGAGGTATAAATCCCACTTGCGTTGGTTCAGTAGATTCAATAAAACAGTAATTAGTATTATAATTTCCTTTATCACAAAGAATTCCTACTGCCCTATGATTTTCAGGAATATATTCAAAGATTACAACTCCATAACCCAATTCTTTTAATAAAAAAGCTAAAAGTTGTGATTTTTCCCCACAAACCCCAATATTATCATATAAAACCTCATAAGGATATCTACCAACTCGATAAACAGCGCGTAAGGCTTCATAATCATAAGGAATATTTTGAACTAGCTTTATAGCCATATCTGCTTCATCTTTAGAATTTTTTGATTGATTTCTTATTTTCCAAACAAGGGGGAGTAATGCTTGATACTGCAAGTCGTTATTAATTCCCTTCAGTATAAAATCTCTTGCTGAAGGAGGAGCTTGACCTTCATAATAATAAATAGACCTATCTAAAGAAGAAAAATAATAATTTAGTCCTTCATAAACAACAAAATTAATCTTTCCCCCTCCATAATTAAGAATTTCATTTTTAGGACTTGTTTTGTAACTAGTTAAATTTTCTTTAAAAAAATCAGGCACTATTCCATTATTTACTAAATAGATATATCCAAAGTATAATCCTACTAAAATACCAATTATTACAAAAAATCTCCAGTCCCATATAATGATAAATCCTTTTTTATTCATTTTTTACCTGTTTACAAAAACAATGAAATTTATCTTCTTTATCACAACTATATCTTTGATACTCTAAATTTTGTTGCCCACAAATTGCCCCACAAAAATTTTTTTTATATTTTGCTGAATTCATATATTGGTTATTTGCATGTTGTTCAATTTCAAAGCAAGTATTATTTGAAAAAAATGAAGGCAATAAAACTTCTTGTCCATGATATTCTGGACTTTTTAAAAAAGAAAGAGGAGATAATAAAGAAAATTCTATCTCATTAAAAGTATTTTTTATTTTCTCTATTAAAATCTGTCTATTTGAAAAACCTTGCCAGATTAAGATTAATAGTATAAAAATAACTACTAGTTTTATCCATTTTTTTTGTCGTTTATAAAAATTGTAAGCCTCTTTTGAAAAGCTCGATCCATATATAATTACAAAGAAGATAGATGTTAATGTTAAAATTCCCCCCAAATTAAAAATCCACAAATCAACTTTATTTAATTGATCTGCTTTAGGATAAGATAAAAATAAACCAAAAATTGACAAGATTAATATTGGAATTGTTTTAAATAGATATTTCTTCCTTTTATTAAAGTCATACTTATTATGATCTCTTTTTAATTGTTCCGCAAGAAATCCGCGTACTTTAGTTTGCGGATGAATTGCGTAAGTATTTAGTTCTAAACGAATTATAAACAAAAGGTTAGATACTAACCTTTTGAATAAACCAACTATAG
>Ga0172375_10005788_pt1 | contig 17637 bp, 19 predicted proteins | sample LakKiv1m_FD_114537 | JGI IMG/M metagenome (GOLD analysis project Ga0172375, IMG submission 114537) | Freshwater microbial communities from Kabuno Bay, South-Kivu, Congo - kab_092012_11.1m | ecosystem: Environmental > Aquatic > Freshwater > Lake | place: Democratic Republic of the Congo...
CCAGGCATTCGCGTTCAGCCTCGCGGACTCGGCGCCCGCCCGCCTCCGCTTCACTCCGGCGGGCCGCCCTTCGCCCTGCCGCTCCCTATTCATTTTTGTTTGGCGGGGGGAATGCATCGGAAATGGAATGGAGCGGCAGGGCTTCGGGCGGGAACGGCTCAAATCTTCCCACCTAACGGCTCACATGGGAAGAAATGAGCCGTTCTGATGCAAATACGAAAGGTGCCTCGCCAAACCAATTTTCAAAAGGAATGGCGAGGCTCAAAGTTTATATGTGCTTGCCCACCTCTTCGAGCCTGAAGGCTCTCAGAGCCTGAACGGCCTCCCACCGCGCACATAATCCCCGCCGTTTTTAGGAAAAATTATAAAACGGCGGGGATTGCTCCCTTTAAAATTCAAAAGTCCTATACTCCAGCTTTTTTACAATTTATGCTTAACGAGAAATCGGCAGTATAACCGTTTTGTCGGGCATATTTATTATTGCCTCTGACATTGCGCCCATTCTAAATATTCCAAATGGACCGCCTTGGAAGATAGGGATCATAGCATTGTCTACGTAACCCATTGGCTTTCTTTCCAGAAGACATTGCACAACTTCTCTAGAAGTTTTCGGACGAGGAACAAATTTTTTCGGTCCACGGTTTGGGTCGGTAAAAATTGTTGGCGGGTAACTAGCTGTTGCCGCAGTTCGATACGCAGTATCTTCGACCGGAATAGATGACATTAGAGTCATTATTCGTTCTTGGTCTTCGAAACCGTTGTCTCTGAAAGTAGTTTCGTTTGGGAATACCTCGTGTTCAAGTGATTGTTGAACGACAGGATCGCTCGATTCAAGCAGTCTAGTCAGATAATTTACGAAAGCTTTATTTTTATTACCGTATGAGAATATAAGCGGAAGTGAGTGGAGGTCATAACGAGCGGCCTCGGCTAGAAACATACTATCTCGACGCACTGGAGAAGGAGTTGCTGTGTTCTCCTCCGAAAAACTTTCTTTCAATTTTCCATCGATGATATCGTAGGTACTGTACTGGTTTTTTTGATAAGGGAAAAATAAAATACTCGTCCTACGCCAATTGTTGATGCGTTCAATCTGCGACATCATTAGCTCTTCTCTTGAAGGATCCCACAGTGAGTCAGCCCCAACAGAATGTTGCGCTGTGCCCCATGCCGGCGTCCTGCCTTCGGTGAGTTCGTACTCGATGCGGAATAAATCATCCATTAGGTCTTTCGAGGGTACAACTTTTTCGTGAAATTCGTCCGTAAAAGCAGCCATCGCCTTGACAACAGCCAAAACTTTCTCAGGTTCTCCACCTGTCTGACTAAGACGCAAATCCCCATATTGTGCCTTAACCTCTCGCTCGACTAAATCGAAACGCTCCTCAAGATGGGGCGGAAAAGATAGAACCTTTTTTATTTTGAATCCTTCCAATTCTTCCAAGCCATATTTCTGTCGTGAAGCAGTGGATAGCTCAAGAAAAGATTCTCTATATTCAACGGCGCCTACATTTGCAATTTCGAGCGATTTCACTTCGCCTTCATTTGCTCGCGCTCTCTCAGGTGAATTAAACTTTTCGCTCATAATCCTACGGCTTTAGTATGCCATCTTTCTGGCAATATTGTAACCCTTCTCTCTGCCGCTCCATTCCATTTCCGATGCATTCCCCCCGCCAAACAAAAATGCATAGGAAGCGGCAGGGCGAAGGGCGGCCCGCCGGAGTGAAGCGGAGGCGGGCGGGCGCCGAGTCCGCGAGGCTGAACGCGAATGCCTGGAGCGTTCAGGGACGGAGGCCGCGAAGGCAGCCGAGTCGGGGTCGCGCAAATTTTCAGCAGAAAATTATGCGTGACCGAGTGATTAGGGTTGGTGTTCGAAATGGGTTCGCGCGTAGGTTAGAATATCCTCACAAAATCTGGAGAACCTTGTGTCTATCTTGCGTCCCCAAGCAGGTGATAGAATAAACCATAGTTCTCACCACACTCTATGGTACAAAATACTACCGTTGAAGGACTCTCTCCCGTTCTGTTCAGACGAACAGCAATGTTTTTTGGTTATTTCATCGTCGCGTCGGCCCTCGCGGTTCTTGCCGGATGGGAGTTTGACATAGCGCGACTAGAGAGCGTTTTCCCGGGATTTGTACCCATGAATCCCGCGACGGCATTTATTTTCATCTTTTGCGGGATTGCTGTCATATTGTCGTCCGGCACGCAGCCCGAGCGTTTCAAGGCCGCCAGGTTCTTTTCCGCCGCCGCCATCATTGGAATCGCCGGACTGAAATTATTAAATTACCTCGGTCTCCCGTTCGCCATCGACAGGATTGCTTTTTCAAATAAACTCGATCTTTTCAGTTCGCCGAGTCACATGTCCTTCTTATCGGTGATTTGTTTTCTCATGGTTGGCGCGGCGATTCTCTTTTTAAACTGCAAACGTCAGGGGGGAATATGCCCCTGGCAATATCTCGCCATGGCAACGCTAACCATCAGTTATTTGATGGTCGTCGCCTATGAATATAATTCATCGTTCGTTTCGTTGACGGCTTTTCTGCAACCAATGGCGCTTCATACAGCCGTTCTCTTCATGTTCTTGGCGTTCGCCATTATCTTCTTGCGACCGGAGGACGGCATCATGAAAATCGTTACGGGCAAAAGTCTCGGAAGTCTTATCGTTCGCCGTATGGTGCCGATGGTCCTTATCCTTCCGCCGATTCTCGGATGGATAGGGTTCATAGGCCTTGAAGTTGGATTATATGATTTCAAATTCGATGCCGCGTTAATCGTGACTGTGAGTATTCTAATTTTTCAGATTGTCATATGGGGGGTCGCCTCAAAAATCGAATTTTTAGATTTTGAGACAAAAAAAGCGAAACAAGAGGCAGAAAGATTGCTTGTGGATGTGAATCAAAAAACCGTCGAGTTGAATGATCGAGTCGAAGAGCTCGACAAAATGAACAAGTTTATGGTCGGCAGAGAGCTCGAGATGGTAAAACTGAAGGGCGAAATAAAACGCCTTACTGAAGCAAAAAAAAGCAGTTAACGCGACTCCTGCCGCCGACTCCCGGTGAAGTCGCAAAAACAATAAAACACAAAAACATTACCATACACGGTAGTGTTTTTGTTTTGTGTTTTTGCTGAGCGGCCTTGTTGCTATACTGTCCCGTATGCGCATCAATCCGCCAACTCCTCCGGTCTGCGACGAGTGCGGTAGCGACCCGATTCATCATCGAAGTACCTACGCGACAGTGGCTATTGACGGGGTATTGAGCCGTCTTATTTTTGATATTGGGTTGCGGCATACATTCGTTCAGCGAATGCGCCGCTTGGAAAATATCTTTTTACCAGCATTTTATTCACTGGCTGAGAACCTCGGCTTCGGAGAATTTCTCTATGAGCCGGATGACAAAACAATCCTGCTCGCCCAGATGCTCTGGGACGAAGCGAAAAAACGCGGCATTGTGATGCGCGAATTCAGGCTTTTCGGATTGCCACGCAATATGTTTGTTGCGGCGCTCCCCGACGGGCGCACCATATCGTTCGAGGGATTCCCGTTTCCGGACTATGCCGGCGGCAATCCGCCGTGGCTCAACAACAAGGCGGAACTCAAGAAAAAATTATGCGCGCGTGGATTTCCGGTCGCGCCCGGCGGAGCCGCGTGTACGAAAAACGGGGCTCTAAACATATTCAGACGTCTGACACATCCCGTCATTGTGAAGCCGCACGTGGGCTCCGCGTCGCGCCATACGATTCTGCATATTGCGGATGAAAAAGCGCTTGTGCGCGCGTTTGCCGTCGCGAAGCGGGTTTCGCCCTTCGTTGTTATTGAAGAAGAACTTGAAGGTTTGGTATACCGCGCGACAGTCGTTGGCGGCCGGCTCGTCGCGGTTCTGCGCCGCGATCCGCCGCATATCGTGGGGGACGGAGCGCGCACTATTGAAGAGCTGGTCGCGGCGGCGAATACCCATCCCGAGCGACAGGGGCCATATTTTTCGCATATCAAATTCTCGCCAGACGCCGCAGAAGAACTTTCCTTGCAGGGAATGACGCCTAAAAGTATTCCGCGAAAAGGTGAGAGGGTCACATTCCACCAAAAAGTAAACTGGTCGCTCGGGGGCACGACGGCGGACGTGACCGATGGCGTGCATCCCGACAACGCAAAATTGTTTGAGGACATCGCAGCGATGCTCAAGACGCCGCTCGTCGGCATCGATTTCATAATTCGAGATATTTCGCGGTCGTGGAAGGAAACACCCCGCTCCGGTGTCATTGAGTGCAACGATATGCCGTTTTTCGACAATCACCACCTGCCGTTTGAGGGCAAGCCGCGCAATGTTGCCGGCGCTATCTGGGACCTTGTACTTGGATAATTTTTTGCTATTCTGCGTTTAGAATGTGTTCCCAATATAAGAAACGGAGGCCGCACTGTGGTAACGAACGAAGATTTGGGTGTCATGCCGGTGCGCAACGCGCTTGTATCGGTACTGGACTACACCGAAGCCATTGACTTTGTCCGGAGACTCAAGCGGCAGGGCGTTGGTGTTTATTCGACCGGTGTGATGGCCGAATACCGTACGGCTGCCGGCACGCTTGCTTTCAACGGCATCAGCGTTAATGAGGTGTCTCGCTGTGCCGGTTGTCTGGGGATCATCGATCTTGTCATCGTCAATTTTGGCTTTGGCGATGACGCGCCAGCCGGATCAAACGATGTTTTGGCGGCAATACGCGCAGTCATGGCCCGCCCTGATGTTGTTATCGCCTCCAAACCCTGCACGTACACCAGCATCGAAAGGATGATGAAGTTGTGGGGTGGCACGACCCGCAAATATCGCGAAACGCTCAGAAAAATCGCGGGACTCGAACGCTCCAGCGGGTTAACCGGCTGATGCTCATACCGCCGTTCTTTTCGCCGCTACCGCAGACGCGTCGCGGTTCCGTCACCGGAACCGCGGCATTTTTTTGCGCTTGCGCCAAAACCCGTATCTAGTATGCTGCCCGCAGAGTCGTATTCGGTCGTTTTAAATAATTTTTGGAACCCTTGATAAGGAGCGGGGAATCATGAACGCGGTAAATCTTGGATTGGTTAAACCGAAAATGGCGCTCATTTCGGTTTCGGATAAGACAGGTATCGTCGACCTTGCCCGCATGCTCGCGGGCCACCATGTCCACATTTTGTCAACCGGAGGAACGGCGAAAACGCTCAAGGACGAAGGGGTCAAGGTCACGGAAGTTTCCGACTACACCGGCTTTCCCGAAATGCTGGACGGGCGGGTTAAAACCCTGCATCCGGCAATTCACGGAGGCCTTCTTGCCCGGCGGCAGCGGTCGGACCATATGGAAACTATCAAGCAGGCCGGTTTCCTAGCCATCGACATTGTCGTCGTGAATCTCTATCCGTTTGCGGAAACGCTTCGGAAACCGGGCGTTACGGAAGAAGAAATCGTCGAGAACATCGACATCGGCGGCCCGACAATGCTGCGCTCCGCGGCGAAGAATTTCGAAAGCGTCGCGGTTGTCTGCGATCCGGTCGAATACGGCCGCTTCGGGAAGTCGATGGAACTCTTTGGCGGAACGACGCTGGAGTACCGCCAGCATCTGATGGGCCTGCTTTTCCAGAAAACGGCTCTCTATGATCTCGGTATTTCCTTCCGTTTCGCTCCATTTGTCAAATTCGGAGCGTTCGATTGGGAGTGATTGTTCAACACACGTCGCACGTGCAGATGCGCCGCGGTTCCGGTGACGGAACCGCGGCTTTTTTCTTATCACACCGTAGCCTTTGGCGAAGGCAGATTACTGTGTCTTCAGCCAATAATAAATATCCTCGAGCGCCTTCACCGCGTCGCCCGCGGCAATATTGTTCTGATGGTAGAGACCATCAGTCGAATCGCCCGCGGCCCAGATGCCGTCCTCCGAGGTGCGCTGGGTCTTCGCGTCGACAACAATGCGGCCCGCGTCGTCGCGTTTGACTACGTCTTTGATGTAGCCGGTCGAGGGCATACTGCCTATTTCCACAAATACGCCGGATGCGGGAATGGTGTACTCTTTTCCGGACACACAATCTTTGACGACGACCCCCTCGATAAATTGCGTGCCCTCGATGCGTACGGGCTCGGTGTTGAGAAGTGCTTTCATGTGCGCGTGCGCCGTCACTGCCTGCACGGTTGCGGCGTCGGCCTTGTTGAATGCCGCGCCGCGGTGAATGAGCGTTACTGATTTGCAGTACGCGAGAAGCTGGGATGCCGACTCGAATCCGGCATTGCCGCCGCCGACGACGATAACGTCTTGTCCTGAGAATAGAGGGCCGTCGCAGGAGGCGCAGTAGGTGAGGCCCTTGTGCTCGAATTCCGCGGCACCCGGGATATCGAGTTTGCGGCGCATACCGCCGGTCGCGATAAGGACGGCACGGGCTTCATACAAGCCCTTGTCGGTCGTCACGACGAAACTGCCTGAATTTTTCTTGATGCCTTTCGCGAACTCTCCGACGTGCAGTTCGACAATATCGCCAGCATACGCGCGCAGATGCCGCTCGAGCGAGCGGGCAAGTTCTTCGCCGCTTATTTTTTCTGTTCCTATCCAGTTTTGTATCTCAATCGAATCAGTGCTTTGTCCGCCGATAGTTCCCGCGATAAAAACCGTTTTCAGGCGCTTGCGCGCCGCGTACACGCCCGCGGCCACGCCCGCCGGCCCGCCGCCGATTATCGCCAAATCAAACATACGTCTTAGTATACCAGTACCAGCCGGGCGCAACAAAAAACCGCCGGCCTTGTGGCCGGCGGTTTACCAAGAACATTTTATTTTATTTTCGGGCGGCGGAGAAATGAAGGAACCGCGCCCCATTCGTCATCGTCGTTCACTTCGATTTTCTTTTGCTGTTTGCCTGTTTCGGTTTCGGCGGAAGACTTGGCTGGAGTCGTTTCCTCGATCTTCTCTTTTTCTTTTGAATGGCCATGCGACGCTACTGGGGCGTTGAATATTTTTCCCATTGCCGAGATTTCCGCGTCCTTTTCTTTCATATCGCGGCTGCTGAACGCGAAGAGCGGCGTGCCCTTCGGAGCGATGCCCGCGGCGGGGAAGCCGGTTGCGATGACGGTGACGCGGACTTCATTTTTCTTGAGCTTCTCGTCCTTAATGGCGCCGAATATGATTTTCGCGTTCGGGTCCACCGATTCGGTGATTATTTTCGCGGCCTCGTGGACTTCCAGCATACCGAGGTCGTCGCCGCCCGCGATGGCGAAGAGAACGCCCTTAGCGCCGTTTATCGAGATTTCGAGAAGGGGAGACGACACCGCGGCGCGCGCGGCGACCTGCGCGCGATCGTCGCCTGACGCAATACCTATACCCATAAGCGCTGAGCCGGCGTTTTCCATAACCGCGCGAATATCGGCAAAGTCGACGTTGATGATGCCGGGATGCGTGATGAGATCGGAAATGCCTTCAACCGCCTGTTTGAGGACGTCGTCGCAAATGGCGAATGCTTGTTTAAGCGTCGTGCCTTTTTCTACCGTCGCGAGGAGGCGGTCATTCGGAATGACGATGAGCGCGTCGACTTCTTTGCGGAGTTCTTCAAGACCTTGTTCCGCGATGCGCATGCGCTGTTGTCCTTCGAACGCGAACGGTTTGGTGACAACCGCGACCGTGAGGGCGCCGAGTTCCTTCGCGACTTTCGCGACGACCGGAGCCGCGCCGGTGCCGGTGCCGCCGCCCATGCCGCAGGCGATGAACACCATGTCGGAGCCTTTGATGGTTTGCTGGATTTCCTCCTTTGTTTCTTCCGACGCGCGCTTTCCGATTTCAGGATTCATTCCCGCGCCGAGTCCGCGCGTAAGATTTTTGCCGATATGAATTTTTTTCTTCGCGAGAGAGTGGTGGAGATCCTGAGCGTCCGTGTTGATGGTCATAAAATCAACGCCGCGCACTTTGCCCTCGATCATATGATTGACCGCATTTTTTCCGGAACCTCCGACACCAACGACCCGAATGCGTGCGAATGCTTCAATCTCTGGTTGTATTTGCGGCATAGATTTTTATAAAAATACTGATATACGGGCCCGTTCAGGTGCGACAACTATACCACCAGGGAATCGTTTGCAAACAGTTGACAAAAAACCCATATATTTTGGGATTTTTTGCCCGCCGATCGTTTCGCGGCCCGTTTTTAAGGCAAGAACTTTTTAGTGAGTTTCCAGAATCCGCCGAATGTTCCGGAAAGGGCTTCGCGGACACTGCCTTGCTCGCGCGGCTCAAGCTCGCCCTTCGAACCGAGGCCCCAGATGGTGAGTCCGTAGGCGACCGCCCAGGAACCGTCGCGCAGTTGCATTTTGCCGGCTTCGCCGGCGGCGAGCGAGGCGACTCGCGCGGGGAGCTGCACGACCGCCTGCGCGATGTCGGCCATCGTCGTCACGCCGGCGCCGCCGCCGGTCAAAATTATTCCCGCGGGCAGAAGTTCGTCCTTCCCAATTTTTTTGAGATGGCCTTCAACTAGTTTGAACATCGCGGTCACGCGCTTGCCGATGATGTCGTCGAGTTTCCGGCGCGAGTAGGGCGCGCCAAGGACCGCGCCCACTTTAAGCTGCTCGGCTTCTTCAAGGGGAATTTTGAGACCGAGGGCGATATCCCCGCCGATGTTCGAGGAGCCCATCGCGAATACTTTTATTGAAATCGGGACATCGTCTTCAAATACCGCGATGGAGAGCGTTTCCGAACCGATGTTCGCGAGCACGCAGCCGACGCGCTTCTGCATTTTCTGGAGCGTCACGAAGCTCGCCGCGAGCGGGGAAGCGACAATATCCTCGACCTCGATTCCCGTTTGTTCGACGGCTTCGATAAGGTCTTCGACGTGACGCAAGGGCGCCGTTATAAAAAGCGTTTCAACCGCGAGCCGGGCGCCTTTCATACCGGCCGGGTTTCTGCCGAGCACCCGCACGCCGTCGACGCTCCAGCGCAGAGCTATCGTGTGAATTATTTTCCGGTTCTGCACGACCGACGGCGCGAGCGCCCGCTCGGACGTGGCTATCGCTTTCTGCATATCGCGATCCGTTATCTGCGAGTCGCCGCGCTCGACGACCGTTTCGCCGCGCGAGAACGCTTCGTCGAGACCTTCGCCGCCTACGCCCACATACGCGGACTTCACTTTGACGCGTGCGGCGTTCACCGCCTGCGCGAGCGCGGCGCGGATGCCTCGGGACGCTTCCGCGACGGAAATGGTGTAGCCGTGGCGCATTCCGCGGCTCTCGGCATAGCCGGTCCCTAAAATGCGCGGCGGGAGCTTCGGGTCGTCGCTGCGCTCCGCAATAACCACTTTCACGTGGTACGTGCCGACATCAATTCCCGTTACGATTTTATTCATGGCTTTGTGCGAGTGCTTGGCGCAGAAAGCCGCGTGCTTTCGGCGTTACGTCAGAATCCGAACCGCTTCGCGACCGCGCGCTCCTTGGTATCCATTGTAGCGCCATGTCGCAAGCCCTTCAAATGCAATAGTGCGTGGATAAATAACTGCGCTAAAAATTGGGGGGATGTTTTGCCGAACGCGGCGGCCTCGGCGCGCGCGGTCGCGGGGCAGAGAAGGATTTCTCCCGATTTCTTGGAAAGAGGAAAGGAAAGGACATTCGATGCCTTGTTTTTACCTTTCCGTTCGCGCGAAATCCGGCGCATTTCGGAGGGTGGAAGGAGCGCCACGGAAAGTTCATAGGCCGAACCAAGAACGGCGTTTTTCAGCGCGGCAAAAGGAATCCGCGGCGTTGTGCCGCGGGTTCGGTTGATAATAGAAAAGCGAGATTCGCTCATTGCGAGGGGATTACTTCTTTTTCGGACCGCCTTTGCCTTTGCGGGGCCCTGTTTGTTCAACCATCTTGCCGAGCTTGATGAGTTCTTTGACTTCCTCGCGTCGGGCGATGGATTTGAGCGTGTGTTTGCGGCGTACCAAGGCAGACTGCGCGCGGGTGCGATAGCGGCGGCCGCGCATTCCCTGAATGATGCCCGCGCCCGTGACGCGGCGACTAAAACGCCGGATTAAATTCAGCGTGCTTTCGCCCTCGTCTTTCTGTACTTCAACGTTTATCATTGCCGGAAAATAATAGCACAAGCGCGCGACCCCTGCAATATGCATGCATAAAAATAGCCCCGGAAAGCGAGGTCTCGCTTTCCGGGGGTTGTGGTATCGTGCCCGACTAATAGTATCTGCGGCGTTGATACTCCGCTTCACGTCGGGCGGCTTCCGCTCGTTTATCCTGCTCAAGAAGACAGGACACGCAATGTCCGCAATGACAGATGTTTACGGCGCTCCGCGCCGTAAACCCGCTTGTCCCCGAACCGAACAAAGTCGGATCCGCGGATCCATTCGCGCCATTGCCGTTCCCCTTCGGCTTGAACTTTATGCCTGCCTCCGCGGCGTACTTGTCTTTGCGCCTTTGCTTCAAGCTGCGGCCGTCTTCCTTTTTCTTTTTTGTTCCACTATCATGGTTGGAATACAGTTTTCCGCCAGCCTGATGTTGCTGACCCTTGACGCGTTGCATAGTATGCTCCTGTTTTTTTTACATCCGATTTTGAAGCAAAAATTCCTCCAAAGTATTTTCGGAGAATGATCGTGTCTGCTGAGATTTTTACTATGAACGAACGGACGAGTCAATTCTGGTCTGTATTCAAAAAGGACATTCTCATCGCTCTCTAGTCGCCATCGCGAAGAGCTACTTTTTAAACCTACATTAACCTGATGCTATAGCATCAGGTTAATGTATGACGCGTAATTCCGCACACTCTCGCTTTAACATCCGAAGCCCCCTTGGCTTATATCCGGAGTCCACTCAGATATTTCGAAAGTCCGGAGAGGGGGACGATGGTTTGCTGGCTGTTGCGCACGCGCCGCACGATGATCGTGCCGTCCAAGGCTTCGCGCTGGCCCATGATAAGAATATACGAGACACCAGTTTTTTGCGCCGCGGCAAGCTGTTCAGAGAAATGTCCCAGGTCGAATGACTGCGCGACCGGGATGCGACGATGTCGCAGAATGTCGACGACCGCGAGGCCTTCTAGCTTCGCGCGTACGCCAAGCTGAATAAAGTACATTTTCGGCGGGTTGCTCGCGTTTGGCGCGAAGGACAAAGGCTTCTGGCTTTTTTTGCGGAAAAAGATGCTCGCGTGGACGGTCGAGTTTTCGCGCTTGCCCGCGAGTCGCGCGACAAAATCATCGTATCGGCCGCCGGAGGACGAAAGCACGACGCCGTTTTCTCCACCTTCGATATCGAGGCGAAACGCGATACGCGGCTCGCGTTCATCGCCACCCAAGGTGTCGTCTATTTCGTACGGCAATTCGGTCTGGTCGAGATACTCGAGAAGTTCCTTAAAATGCAGGCGGCTGCGTTCAGAGAGGAAGTGCACCGGCCGCGGAGCGTCGGCAAGAGCTTCCTGCACGAGCGCGCAGCCGGACGTATACGCCGCGAAGGGGTTCGAGAACAAATGAACGCGGCTTTCCTCGTCCAGTCCTTCTGAACTCGCGTTGAAACGGCGCCGCAGAAAATTCGCGAGTTCCCGCGCGAATCGTTCGCGCGAATCGCGGTCGCCGAACGCGTTGACGCGGATACGCGCGACCGGCGCCCCCCATTCATTGAGTATGGCGGTTGCCGCCTTAAGGACGAATATTTCGCCGAGTCCGGGCATCGGGCCCGTGACTTGCAGACAAAATTCTCCCGCCTCTTTGCGCGCTATGTCGAGCGGGGGATGAGAGAGCGAAGGTGTCGCGTAGTAGGCGAGTACCGGTTCATTGGGACGCGCGGCGGCATAGTGCGTGCCGAGTACCGCGGCGTCCGAGAACGAAAGCGCGCCGCGGCCGACCTGCGCGCGACAGAGTGAAGGGTCAATACCGCGGAGCGGTCTGAATCCGTAGTACGAAGCCATATCGCCCGCATGTTCGAGAAATTGCGTGGGTGTCGACCGGTCGTTTGGTTTCTCCACCCCGTTAGAAGTCTTCATATTTTTTGTAACTATTCATCGTTCAGAGCGTAGTGCCGTTCATTATCAAACAAAACGTGTACGGATGAGGACTTCTAACGGGGTTCATACAATACTTATGAAGCGGGTGTCGGAATCGTTGATGGCGAAGACGCGGAAATCGCCGGGGGAGGGAAGGAGAACGTTCCCGGCAATATTCCTATTTTTGAAAATGGCAGGAGCCGCACAAACGCGCGCCCGACGAAGTTTTGCCGCGGCACCGCGCCCCAGGAACGGCTGTCGGATGAATTGGGCCGATTGTCTCCCATCACAAAATATTCGTTCGCGTCGAGTTTCATCGTAAGGAATCCGCCGTTCCCGCGGTTCACGAGATAGGATTCGTCGAGAACTTCCTCGGTACCGTCTGGTTTTGCGATGGTGACCGAATCCGGCGTTACTTTCACCGTTTCGCCTGGCAGACCGATGACGCGCTTTATGAAAAACTCGGACGGATTCTTCGGATAGCGGAAAATAATAACGTCGCCCCGCTGTGGAGACGCGAAACGATAGGAGAGTTCGTCGATAATGAGATATTGCCGGGTGTCGAAGGTCGGCTCCATGGAAGCACCCGAGACGATGAATGGTTGCGCCACCCACATGCGCACCGGAATGACTATCACCACGGCAAGAAAGATGAATTTCAGAAGTTCGGTGAAAAAATTTTCGTGATTTTCTTCACGCGCACCGTTCACCTCGTTCATATACGCACAATTGTAGTTGTCTTTCGGAACTGCGCAAGGTCTCGGATAGCCGAGAACACGATTTTGATGCGCGCAACAGGGGATAGTGCTACTATGTCGTCATGAATTGGATCATCGCCGGTCTTGGGAATCCAGAACAAGAGTATGAAGGTTCGCGACACAACGCCGGGCGCGAATTTTTGCGCGACGCGGTGAAGAAAGAAGGAGTCACTGAATGGAAATTAGACAAAAAAACGCGTTCCCTGCTCTCGAAAGCAAAACTTTTCGGCGCGCAAGCGACTCTCCTACTGCCCGAGACGCATATGAACAACTCGGGGGGCGCCTTGAAGCCTCTCGTCGGGTCCGTGAAGCAAGCCAAGCAGACTATCGTTCTCCATGACGACCTCGACTTGCCGCTCGGTACCATAAAGCTATCATTCGGCTCCGGTTCGGGCGGACATCGCGGCGTTGAATCGATACAGAAGGCGCTCAAGACCCGCGACTTTATCCGCATTCGAATCGGCATCTCGCCCTCGACCCCGAAAGGCAAAGTAAAAAAGCCTGACGCAGAGAAGGTCATTGACTTCGTGTTGGGTACGTTCCGCGCGGGCGAGGCGGACAAGCTCAAGAAGGCGCGCAAAAATGTTCACGACGCGCTTGAGCTTCTCCTCACGGTCGGCCTCGCCCGCGCGATGACGGAAATCAACTCACGATAACAACTTGTACCGTAGTTCCGCGGTTCTCTAAATAGAGGAACTTTTCGGGAGGTTATCGTGATTGCGATGAAATCAGTAAGCGCTACCGGAATGCGCTGGGCTTTTATGGAAGGCGAACGCGATGTCGGTCATCTATATGTATATATTTTGTATAACGATCTGCATCAACAGCCGTTCGCTTTCATCGAAGATGTCTTTGTCGAGCCGACGCATAGAGGCCGCGGCATAGGCGCCGAGTTAGTTCGCCAAGCACTTCGAGAAGCAATGGACCGCCGATGTTACAAAATCATCGCCACATCGCGATTTTCGCGAACGGCAGTTCACGCGTGGTATGAAAAAGAATTTGGCCTCGAGCATTGGGGGCATGAGTTCAGGCTTACTCTCGCATAGCACCACCCCCTGCAACGCAGAGCGCTGCAGGGGGATTTTAATTTTTTCTAACTCAAACCAACACCCGCTCCCGATGAGCTATTTTTTGTCTCCTGAAAAGGTGAGCGCCATGCGCATTTCTTTCGGATCGAAAAGGGAAATCTTGAAGGGGTAGCGTTTGCCGAGCTCCAAGTTCTCGCGAAGTTTCTCTTCCGTTCCGAAGTCCGAGACGTGAACAAGTCCCGCGATGCCTTCCTCAATAGAGGCCAAGGCGCCGTGTTTGTTGAACTTGATGACAACGCCTTCAACCGAGTCCCCTTTCTGATATTTTGCCGCCGCGGCCGACCATGGATTTTCTTTCAGCTGTTTAACGGAGAGGGAAATCTTGCCGTCTTTGATATCGATGATTTTGACTTTCACCTTGTCGCCGACCTTAAAGAAGTGGCGCGGATTGTCGACAAGCCCCCAGTCGATTTCGGAAATGTGCACGAGACCCTCGAGACCTTCCTCAATTTTCACGAAGACGCCGAAATCGACCATGCCGGTCACTTCGCCGTCGACGACATCTCCCATCTGGTAGTGGTCGATGAGCGCTTTCTTTTCTACATCGCCCTCGCCCTTTTCGGAGAAGATGAGCTTCCCTTCTTTCGGCGATGCGGAAATGATGGTGACGATTATTTTTTCACCGACGAGCTTGCGCAGTTCGTCGAGAATGCGGTCTTTGTCGCCGTCCACAACGCGCGGATAGTGCTCGGCTTTGAGCTGGGAGGCCGGCAAAAATCCGGAGATGCCCTGCCAGTCGAGAATGAGTCCGCCCTTGTTCGCTTCTTTAACCGGGAGCGAGTACGGCGTTTTGTTTTTGAGCGCTTCCTCAGCTTCGGTCCAGGTGATAGCCTGGCGCGCCTCTTTGAGCGAGAGCTCAATGTAGCCGTCTTTATTTTCGGTCGAGACAACTTTTGCCGCGACGCGGTCGCCCGCGTTGATGCGCTTGATTATCTCGCGCGCGTTCATGTATTCGCGGCCGTAGATGATGCCCGTGCCCCACGGCGGGAGATCGATATACAGACGAGCGCGATCAAGCGCTATAACGGCGCCTTCAACAATGTCGCCTTCTTTCGGCGGTTCTTTGGATTTCTCTGCAAAACCCGTCATCACGGTCACTTCTGCTTCATCACCTGCCTGAAGCTGTTCGTCGGGAACAGCAATTTTTTTAGCCATGTAAATGTGTGGTTCCTCAAGGGCTCAGCGCATCCGTTTCTGTCCTTGGCTGAGGTTTACCTCAAAAAACACCCTAATAATTTAATGAGCTTCAACAAAAATTCCCACAAGGGAATTGATACACTACTTATACCACAGGATGTGTCCTAGAACAACACAGCCGGATTGGGGAAGGTCAGACCTTCCCCAGGGTTGGAGTAAGGCTTCCAAAAAGCTGGCCCCGCACGTTCCTGGCGTGCGGGGCTTCGGTAACTCGGAACAGTCGCTTAATGCGACCTGGTGGTGAGGAGTGGTTAGCACCTCAAAGACAAGAAGATCACCTCCTTTCAGTGCACGGTTTTCGTCGGCGCTCGCTCGGGGGCCGGACGGTCTGCGAAACAGAATCCGGCAATGAAAAAGTAGGAAACGGGGCTTGCCGGCGTTCGCTTCTTGTCGCGTTTTTCGGGAATGGCCGTCTGGAGGCCGGGTTCCGTCACCGGGACGGTCGTGCTTTCGGAATGTCTGTTCATCGTATTCTCCGAAGGTGCCCGCACAGACCATCCGTGCGGCGTCAACGCGAGTGGCGGTGACGTACCATAATCGTACTCCACCTAGAATATAAAGAAAGTCTCCAATCCCATGAAGGAGAAGCCCTGGTTTATGTAAGTCAGACTTACATAACATGTCATTCGGAGCGCGCAATGACAAAAAAATACAGTTGCGGCGATTTGCAAAAAGAAAAGGCCCCGCGTAGCAGGGCCTCGGAACAACAGTTGGTTGATGAAATATGAATGCCCTCTACGGGGCAATTACGACTTTCCGCCGGCGACTGATCAGACGTCGCTCGGGTCCTGGGCCGGTGCATGGCCGCTGATGCCGTCGCCGTCGGGAATATTCGAACTGCCGCCGCCGATGTCGCCCGATCCAGTGCCGATCGCCAATGCCAATGCGCAGATATGCCCGCTCGCCCAGGACGGATCCAAGATATGCCCGTGTCGTCTCATGACTGTCTCCAAAAAATGTCGAAAGGGAACTCCCCCAGGCTTCTCCAATAAAAACAGGAGCCCTACGGGTTACTTGTACGATGCTCCAGCGGGAGCCCACTGTCAAGAAGTGAATCCGCGATTTTGTGGACATCAATGACATTGTCGGGGAAGGTCTGACCTCCCCAAACCAAATGGGGAGGTCAGACCTTCCCCAACTTTCCAATTCGGCCTTTTGCTGGCTTTTTGACTGTATTTTTCGGGCCAAATATGCTAAAATAGACGCATGGTAATCACCTATCACGGGGGCGAATGCTTCAAGGTATCCCAGGGCGATTTGACCGTCGCGTTCAATCCGCCGTCAAAGGATTCGGATATAAAAGTATCAAAGTTCGGTGCTGATATCGTGCTCTCTACGCTTGATGTTCCCGACTTCAACGGCATTGAAACTGCCTCTCTTGGCGACAAAAAACCGTTCACAATAGTGGGCCCCGGCGAATATGAAGTGAAGGGCGTCGCGGTGCGCGGATTTGTCTCCGACACGAAGTACGGCGGCACGGCAGGACTCAATATTATATATAGCGTTTCGCTCGAAGGAATGAATCTGTGCTTCCTCGGGGCGTTCGGCGGCAGCGACTTGCCCCACGACGCGAAGCAGGAACTCGACGATGTCGACATCCTTTTCGTCCCCATTGGCGGCGAAGGCGCGCTCGACTACTCAGACGCGTATAAACTCGCGGTACAATTGGAAGCGAACATCATCATTCCGATGCAATATATGAATGGCGGCCAGAAAGACGCGCTTAAACTGTTCCTTAAAGAAGCCGGCGCGGAAGGTACCAAGGCCATCGACCGCTTGACCCTGAAGAAAAAAGATTTGGACGGAAAGGAAGGGGAAATCGTTGTTCTTTCGGCAAATTAAAATTATATGAAGGAATATATTAAAAATTTGCACGCCCGACCGAGCCATGAAAAGCGGCGTTACTCGATGCGCGTCGCGGCCGCGTGTACCGCCGCCGTTTTTCTCATTTGGCTTTCAACGCTCGGACTCCGTCTCCAAAATAATATCGAAAAGGAGAAAACAGCCAACGCAAACATCAATCTCTCAGGTATCGCGGCGGTGACAGCGTCGGTCGGCGGCGATATCGCGTCGAAATTCGGCCAGATGAAGTCGTCGCTCAGCGCTATTCAGGGTCCGGGACTCTCAGGCGGCACAGGAGCGAAGCCGGCGCAGGCAGCTCCGGCGCAGGTTATCAGTATCCCCGCGAGTTCCGTGACGGGCGGCTCAAATTAGTCTACGTTTAGAGGTGCCCGAAATGCCGGGCAGCCGATTTATTCTCTATGGCCAAAAAAGACGAACAACCTGAGGATGAAATGACGACCGATATGGGCGGCATCATTCCGCGCTCAATCACGACAGAAATGCGCGAGTCGTATCTTGACTACGCGATGTCCGTCATCACGTCCCGCGCGCTTCCTGATGTTCGCGACGGACTCAAGCCTGTGCACCGTCGCATTCTCTACGCGATGCACCGAATGGGGCTCACCGCTGGCGCGCGGGCGCGCAAGTCGGCGGCGGTCGTCGGCGACGTACTCGGAAAATACCACCCGCATGGCGACGCGTCCGTGTACGACGCGATGGTCAAAATGGCCCAGGATTTTTCGATGCGCTATCCCTTGATCATCGGCCAGGGAAACTTCGGTTCGGTCGACGGCGATTCGGCC
>Ga0172375_10005791_pt1 | contig 17634 bp, 21 predicted proteins | sample LakKiv1m_FD_114537 | JGI IMG/M metagenome (GOLD analysis project Ga0172375, IMG submission 114537) | Freshwater microbial communities from Kabuno Bay, South-Kivu, Congo - kab_092012_11.1m | ecosystem: Environmental > Aquatic > Freshwater > Lake | place: Democratic Republic of the Congo...
TCCCGAGATACGTCGCCTGGTTCCCGCTCGGAAGAATCAGGTCCCCTGTCACAAAGACCTCATTCCCGCTCCCGCTGCCGTTTATGTTAAGAGCGGTCGACCCCGAATCATCGCTCGCCGACAGCGTTGCCTCCACCGTGAAGCTGTCCGTCAGCGTTATCGTTGCCCCGCCTCCCGCGTTCGGTTTGTAGAAGTTCAAGTTATAGAAGTTGGCTCCGCCTGCCGTAAAGTTATAGTCGTAGTCCTGACAATAGAGCCACAACACGCCGTTGCCGTGATTAAAGGTCCCGGCGGTCCTTCTAAAAGTGTTGTAAACGTACATCGTGGTCGGCGCGTTGAAAGTGCCGCCGGATTGGATGAACTCCCCGTTCATCGTGACCGTCGATCCAGAATCGGCAAAGGTCCCGCCGGTCATCTTATAATTTGTCATGCCGAAGGTCTGGGAATTGGAGTCCAGGGTGCCTCCCTCCTGCGAAACAAAAGCGCAGGAAAGCGACCTTTCAAGCTTTATCGTTCCTTCATAGGTGCTGTTTATGATGAGGTCGGCCGTTATCCCCGCGAAGCCGGCATCCACCGTCGAGACCTTGGAATTGGTCCCGTTAAAGATCAGCGTGTCGGTGGCCTCGGGGGTCGTGTCCGTGCTCCAGTTGCTCTGGTTGGACCAGTTGTTGTCCGATCCTCCGCCGTCCCAGGTGATATTGGCCGCAAAAGCAGGTGCGTTTAGCAGAAAAAGGGAAAGAATTAAGAGCAAAAAAATAGACTTAACAGATAATATATATCTATTAAATCTATCAAGTAAAGACTCAAAGGTCCTTGTTGCAGGATCCTTAATTTTCACTGAAGCTCCTAGGGCTTATTACGCGTTATATAGAGATTATATAGTAAGTAGATATAATGTCAAGGAATTCTTGCGTTTTCTGCGAAATTTAGGCCTTCTTGATCCTGACCTTGCCCCACACGCCCATTTTGTCCTCCTTGATGATGAGGACGCCCCTGAGGTTTTTGAACTTCTTCGCGTATTTAAGCGCTTCGTCTATGTCTTCGGTCTTTTTTATGAGATTGCCGATAGCGGTTGCCGCCGCGTCTGCCGCTGCAGCCGACCGTGAAACAGCAACGACCGCGTCAGCCGAGCCGAAGCTGAAGGAATGGCCGACGGTTCCGGAAGAACAGCACACTCCCAGAGGAGTGTCTTTCGGGTCGATCTCAAGCGCGATCCTGTTGGAAAAAGGCGACCTGCCCGCGTAGATAAGCATCGTTCTCGGCTCGGAACTTTTTAAATATATATCGCCTCCGTTCTCCACAATGATCTGCTTTGAATACCTTAGAAGCTTTTTGCCAGCCGCCTCTGCTACCGCTCCCGCGACCGAGGCCATCGGCCCCACATTGAACATTTTTGCGGCCCTCGCCATTTCCGCGATAACCTTGGGAGCGCCGATGGACGCGCGCAGCGGCAGAAAAGAGGTTTCAAACCCGGGGTTCTTGATAATGTATTTTGTGAGGTCTATTCTGATCTTTTTAACCGCGTCCTGCGCCCTGAACTGCACGTCCTTTTCAGCGCTGATAAGAAGGTCGGTCTCTTCCTGCACCACACGGAACTGGACAAGGTCTTTGCTAAAGACGCGCTTGCGGTATGTTCTTTCTTCATGCATTTTTTAGCGCCGAGATCAGTTTATCAATATCCTGTTTTGAGGTCATTTCCGTAAAACACAGCAGGGCCGTATTTTTCAGCTCCGGATAATCCTTTTCAAGGTCAAGTCCGCCGATGATCCCGTTCTTTTCAAGAGCAGCATTTATTTCCGCGGCCGGCTTCGGGCCCCTTACGCAGAACTCCTTAAAGCCAGGCCCGTCGAACAAGACCGAAAAGCCTTTCAGCGAAGCGATAAGTTTTTTTGCATGGTCCGCTCTTTCAGCGCAGATCTCCGCTGCCCTTTTGAGGCCCTTTTTTCCCATTGCCGCCAGATAGACCGCCGCCGCCAGAGCGGCAAGGGCCTCGTTGCTGCAGATATTGGAGGTCGCCTTTTCTCTTCTGATATGCTGTTCCCTGGTCTGCAGAGTGAGGACAAAACCCCTTTTCCCGCCGTGGTCCGTTGTCTGCCCCACAATGCGGCCTGGAACCAGCCTTGCCAGTTCCTTTTTTACGGCGAATATCCCCAGGTACGGCCCGCCAAAGTTCAGAGGGTTTCCCAGCGGCTGGCCTTCTCCCGTTGCGATGTCCGCTCCGTACCCTGAAGGAAGGTCCAGTATCCCCAGCGAGACCGGATCAATGCTTACCGAGAACAGGGCGCCTGCCTTATGGCAGATCTTTTCTATTTCCTGAACATCTTCAAGACGCCCGAAAAAATTGGGATGCTGGACGATCACGCAGGCAGTCCGGTCTGAAACAGAACTTTTTAATTTTTCCAGACTGGTCGTCCCGCTTTCCTGGCCGATCTCGGCCATATCAAGCCCCGCGCCTGCGCAATATGTTCTCAGGACCTTTCTGTAGAGCGGATTTACCGTTCCTGAAACTATTATTTCTTTTCTTTTTGTATGGTTCGCCGACAAAAAAGCGGCCTCCGCCATCGCGGTCGCGCCGTCGTACAGAGAAGCGTTGGCAATGTCCATTCCCGTAAGGCCGCAGATCATCGACTGGTATTCGTAGATCGCCTGCAGAAGCCCCTGGCTCATCTCAGGCTGGTAGGGGGTATATGCCGTGTAGAACTCAGAGCGTGAGACGACTGCTTTGACCACGGACGGGATGTAATGGTTGTAAGCGCCCGCGCCCAGGAACGATATTTTTTTTGAACCGCCGCAGTTCTTGTCCGCCAGTTCTTCCATATGACGCTTCAGCTCGATCTCAGACATCGGGGGCGGAAGGTCCGGAAGGTCTTTTTGCCCTGCGCTTTCGGGGATGTCCCTGAAAAGTTCATCGACTGAAGCTATGCCGATAGCCGTCATCATTTTTTTACGGTCAGCATCGGTATTGGGGATGTAGTTCATGATTCACTCGCCGATAAGTTTTTTATAGTCCGCCGCGCTCATTAATTTGCCGTATTCGCTCTTGTCCTTCATCTCAACCACAGCTATCCATCCCTTTTCGTAAGGCGACTGGTTAATAAGCTCCGGGTTCCTTGAAAGGTCCTCGTTGACCTTTACCACCTTACCCGACACGGGGCAATAAACATTAGAGACCGCTTTTACGGATTCGAGAACGCAGAGCTCGCCTCCCGCCTTCACCTCAGATCCCGCCTTTGGCGGCTCCACAAAGACCACATCTCCGAGCTCTTTCTGCGCATGGTCGGTAACGCCGATCTTTCCGCCTTCGTCTATCCATTCGTGGTCTTTTGTATATTTCAGATTTTCGGGGTACATTTGGTTTGCTCCTTTTTTCTCTACCTCACCCCGCCTCGTCCGCCTCTGGCGGACTCGGCACCCCTCTCCACTTTGTGGAGAGGGGTCGTCGAGTGAAACGAGACGGGGGTGAGGATTTCTATCTTCATTTTATCACACCCTTTTCCTCTTATAAAAAGGCATCTGAACGATCTTTATCGGATACATCTGCCCTCTTATTTCCACAAATAATCTTTCATATTCTTTGTTTTGGGTTTGGAATTTTGAATTTGGGATTTGTTTCGTATTTCGTATTTCGAATTTCGAATTTATTTTAATATACCCCATCCCCACCGGCTTCCCCAGCGTCGGAGAAAACGTCCCGCTTGTCACCGCCCCGATCTCATTATCCCCCTCAAAGATCTTGTAGCCCTGCCTCGGTATCGCTCTTTCGAGCACCTCAAATCCTATCAGTTTTCTGCCCGGCTCCTCTTCTTTCTGCCTTAAAAGCGCGCTCCGGCCAGTGAACTCTCCTTTTTCAAAATTGACGGTCTTATAATATCCCGCGTCAAGAGGGGTCGCGTCGAGGCTGAGCTCGTGCCCGTAGAGCGGGAGGGACGCTTCTATTCTCAAAGTGTCCCTTGAGCCAAGCCCGCAGGGAGTTACTCCTTCGCTCAAAAGGGCTTTCCATATTTTTGCGGCGTCACTGTTCTCAAGTATGATCTCCGCTCCGTCCTCGCCGCTGTAGCCGGACCTTGAAACAAGGCTTTTTGCCCCGAACAATGAACATTCCTTTATCTGCCTGTGTTTGAAAGATGAGATATCCGCGTCGCAATGCCTCCTCAGGACGGACAAAGCTTCCGGGCCCTGCACCGCGAGCATCGTTCTTTTATCATAGAGTAGTTTTGCCGCGCTCTGCTTTTTTTTGAAATGCCCGCACACCGTTCTTGCGTTCACGCCGTTGGCGATCACCAGATATCCGCTCTCAAGCCTGTAAACGAGCAGGTCGTCGATCACCTTCCCGCTCTCATCGCACATGAGGGAATACTGGCCGCTTCCCTTTTCAAGTTTTGAGGCGTCGTTCGTTGTCAGCTTTTGGACCGTTTCAAGATCCGGCACTTCTATCTGCCCCATGTGGCCGATGTCGAACATCCCGCATTTGTTCCTGACGGCATTGTGCTCATCCATTATCCCCGTGTACTGCACCGGTAAAAGCCAGCCCGCGAACTCCACCATGCGCGCTCCGCCCGAAACGTGGATCTCGTAAAGAGGGGTTTTGTCCGGCATTATTAAATTACTTTCTTCAGGGCCTCGATGAACTTGATGTTCTGATGGCTTGTCCCGATGCTGACGCGCACAGCCTGCGGAAAACCAAACGATGAAAGAGGCCTTATTATCACTCCCTGCCGCATCAGGCCCATAAAGACCGGGTCCGCCTCTTTTCCGAGGTCGATAAAGATGAAATTAGCCTGGGTTTTATGATACTTCAGCCCCATTTTTGTAAGCTCGGAATATAAATATTCCCTGCCTTCCTTATTATTATCAAGTGTGAGGGCCAAAAAATCATCGTCCTCAAGAGCTGCGGCTGCGGCAAGCTGTCCTATCCTGCTTACATTGAAAGGGAGCTTTGCCATCAACAGATATTTTATAAGCCCGGGCCTTGCTATGCCGTATCCGACCCGGAGCCCTGCAAGTCCGTATGCTTTTGAGAACGTCCTGAGCATTATCACGTTCCTTCCTCGCTTTACAAAGTCCAGGCCGTCAGGATAGTCAGAGCTGTCGGAATATTCCCCGTAAGCTTCATCAAGCACCACTATCACATTTTCGGGGACCGCTTTCATAAATGACTCGAACTCGCTCCCGGTAAAGATCGTGCCGGTCGGGTTGTTCGGATTGCACAAAAAGACCAGTTTTGTCGCGGGTGTAACGGCGTTCTTAATGCTTTCAAGGTCATATGAGCCTTCCTTCAGGTCGACAAAGACAAGCCCGGCGTCCATTATCTTTGAAACGAACTCGTACATGCTGAAAGTGTGCTTTGAAACGATCACCTGGTCGCCAGAGCTCAAAAACACCTGGGCGATCAGGGACATTATCTCATCGGACCCGTTGCCGCAGATAAAATGCTCTTTTGATATCCCCCATTTTTTTGAAAGCGCTTCCCTCAGCAGTGTGTGATGCTGGTCCGGATATACTGACACCGTGTTGAGATCTTTGATCATGGCCTCTATCGCCTTGGGGCTCGGCCCGAAGGGGTTCTCGTTGGACGCGAGCTTGATCACTTCCTTTAGCTTGAACTCTTTTGTAACTTCTTCGACCTGTTTTCCGGGGATATAGACCGGCAGTTTTTCTATCGCCTCGCGGGGTAGTTCGTCCTTCATGGATAAATTATAGCATACGGGGTTATCTCGGTTCCCTGCGCCTGATCTTCACCTTCTGCTTGTCCCCGTGGAGCTTATAAAAGCTCCTGATCGTTTCCCGCTCTATGACCTTGCCGTCCTTTTTGACGGTGCGGACAACCTCGGTTGAAAAAGCGGAGGTCTTTATCTTTTTTTCCACCGGTATTTCGGATCCGGCTTCGAGAGTTTTGACCGTTGTATACCTGTACCTGACCGACGGGGCTGAAATATTGACCTGTTTCCCGGTCGGATGCCCGATTATCCGGAACGTCAGGCCTTTTTTGAATGGAAGCGCCTGGATCACGACCGGATATCCGGTGTTGTTCTTGAATTTAAAGTCCGTATAAGGAGGATAAACCGTCGCGTCCCGTCCCAGAGGATAGATCGAAAAATACATCCCGTGATTGACCCTGTTCATGACCTTCAGGTCGGCCATCAAAACGGCATTGTAGAGCGTTGTAGCTATCTGGCAGGTCCCCCCGCCGTATTCCGGCACAAGCTCATCCCCCATTATCACATAGGCCTCCCTGAAACCGCGCTCGCCGGTGAACTCTCCCACAGGTTTTAAGAGCGAAAAGACCTCGTTCGTTCCCAGATAGGTGTTGTCGACGAACGAAGCGACCAGATAGATATTATGTATCCTGTTCGGAGAATCATGTGTCCCGTAATAGGTGGTATATCTTCCCAAAACCTGCGGTCCTGGGACCGCCTGGAGCATCGCTGTGGATATTTTTGGCGCCTTAACAAGAACGGCCAGCCCCGAGGAGGTCTTGCCCTCTTCAAGCGCTCTTCTCAAAAGATCTTTGGTCCTGTCCGCAAGCACCTTTCTTCCGTCCCTGCCGTTCTTCAGCTCGATCCTGTATTTCCTGTCGCCTTCAAACGTGGTCAGGGCCGCGACAAACCTAGCGTCCATCGGCTCCCTGTCTATATATTTTGAGACCTGTTCTATCAGCTCGTCCGCAGCGGCCTCGTTTGCTATTTTGAACCTGGGCCTGATCACTTTCTTTTTTTTGCTGAACCTGAAATAAAGCTGTTGAAAATATCCGTGCTTTTGCGACAGAAATACGGCGTCGTCCGCGCTGGCCTCCGCCTGCACCGCCGCCCCTGTCTGCGACGGCCGGAACTCGAACCTTGTTATCTTTTTCCCGTCGTCAAAGATAAGATAAAAAGGCTCAGGTGTCACTTCATCGACCTTAGCGGCCCTTAAAACCGTTACGGCCTCTTCCCTGTTCATGCCCCCCACGCTTATGCTTCCTACATGGTAACCGGTAAGTATCTTTTCGGAATAGTAATACCTGTCCCCGATATAAGCGCCGAGCACGGCCGCCAGGGCGACGGGGAGGGCTATCATTAAGACCAGCGCCGTTTTTTTCATATTGTTCAAATAAAAAAGCCCCGGTCCGCCTGAGGCGGACGGAGCTTTAATTTTTCATTGGCCTTTCGGATCTTATTCGATGATCTTGGAAACGACCCCCGCTCCCACCGTATGGCCGCCTTCCCTGATCGCGAACCTCATCTGCTCTTCGATCGCAACATCCGTAATAAGTTCGACTTTCATCGTTACGTTATCGCCGGGCATGACCATCTCAACCTTATCAGGCAGCTGGACTGAACCCGTAACATCTGTTGTTCCTATATAGAACTGCGGCCTGTACCCCGGGAAGAACGGTGTGTGCCTGCCGCCCTCTTCCTTGGTCAGGATAAGTACCTGCGCCTCGAACTTTGTGTGCGGTTTGATGGAGCCGGGTTTTGCGAGCACCTGGCCTCTTTGAAGGTCGTCTTTTTCGATCCCTCTCAAAAGAAGGCCGACGTTGTCTCCTGCCATTCCTTCGTCAAGGGTCTTTCTGAACATCTCAACCCCGGTAACCACGCTCTTTTTGTGGCTGCCGAGCCCGAGGATCTCAACTTCTTCTCCTACTTTTATCTTTCCTCTGCCGATCCTTCCGGTGCCGACCGTGCCCCTGCCCGTGATCGTGAAAACGTCCTCGATCGGCATCAGGAACGGTTTGTCCAGCTCCCTTTTCGGCTCTGGGATGTAGCTGTCAAGAGCGTCCATCAGCTGGAAGATGCACTTTGTGTCCGGTGAATTGGGGTCGCCGCTTTCCATTGCTTTAAGCGCGGAGCCTCGAACAATTGGTATCTCGTCTCCGGGGAACTCATACTTTTTCAAAAGGTCCCTGATCTCAACTTCTACCAGGTCGATCAGCTCGGGATCGTCTACCATGTCCGTCTTGTTCAGAAAAACCACTATCCTCGGGACGTTGACCTGCCTGGCAAGAAGGATATGCTCCCTTGTCTGGGGCATGGGGCCGTCGGCTGCGCTCACCACAAGTATCGCTCCGTCCATCTGCGCGGCGCCGATGACCATGTTCTTTACATAGTCGGCGTGTCCGGGGCAGTCTATGTGCGCGTAATGCCTTTTATCGGTCTCGTATTCCACGTGGGCGATGGCGATCGTGATGCCTCTTGCTTTTTCCTCCGGCGCGCTGTCGATCTCGTCAAAGGCTTTTGCTTTTGCCATGCCTTTGGCGGCCAGCGTTTTGGTGATCGCCGACGTCAGGGTCGTCTTTCCGTGGTCGACGTGTCCGATCGTCCCGACGTTCACATGAGGCTTCTTTCTCTCAAACTTTTCTCTTGCCATTTTTAGTCCTCCTCGATTTTATTGATATGATAGAATTATAATATACAAAATTTTCCGCGTCAAGCGCACCGTCGTATTGCTGGAGTAGCTCAGTTGGTAGAGCACGTCCTTGGTAAGGACGAGGTCACCGGTTCAATCCCGGTCTCCAGCTTTTTCTCCCGCCAGCTGACCGCATGCCGCTCTTATGTCGGATCCCCTGCTGTTCCTGATCGTGGCATTTACTCCTTTGTTCGCCAACATTTCCCGGAACAGCTTTATGCGCTCTTTTGTCGAGCCCTCAAATGCCGGCCCTTTAACCCTGTTAAAAGGGATCAGGTTCACGTGGCTGAGCGTTCCTTCAAGAAGAGCGGAGAGCTCTTTCGCGTCCTTTATGGAATCGTTCACTCCCTTTATCAACACATATTCAAAGGTCACGCGCCGCCTTGTCATCTGGCAGTAATATTTAAGGGCGCTCATCAGTTCCGCTATAGGGAATTTCCTGTTGACAGGCATGATCTTTGACCTTACGGTGTCGTTCGGCGCGTTCAGGGAAACGGAAAGGTTCACTTCAAGCCCTTCGCGCGCCAGTTTTCTGATCTGCCCAGGAAGCCCGCAGGTCGAGATGGTTATCCTTCTTATGCCAAAGTTCATGGCATCCTTTGAATTCAGCGTCTTTATGGCTTTCATTACGTTATTGTAGTTAAGGAGCGGCTCGCCCATTCCCATAAAAACAATGTTCGTGATGTTTTCCTTCTCTTCATTGATGAAAAAAAGGACCTGGTAGAGTATCTCTCCGGCTGAAAGGTCTCTTTTAAAGCCGCCCAGCCCTGTCGCGCAAAATGTGCACCTGAAAGGGCAGCCTGCCTGGGATGACACGCACAGGGTGGTCCTCTCCTTGTCCTTGTTCTTGTCCTTGATCTTCACCGTTTCGATCCCGAAGCCTTCTTTCGTAAGGAACAGATATTTCGCCACTCCCCTGTCCGAAGACCTGATCTTTTCTTTTAATGCAAGAGGAGCGATATCGGCGGTCTTTTTCAGTTTTTCCCTTAAGCCCGCGGGAATATCTGTCATCCTGTCAAAAGAAAGCACGCCTTTTTTATATATCCATGAAAGCAGCTGGCCTGCCCGAAAAGGCTCTAGTTCAAGCGATATTATGTATTGCCGAAGTTCTTTTGGGTCAAAGTCCAGAAGTGGGGTTTGGGTAGCTATTTTAGGATCTCCGAGACATATTTTTTGGCCAGGCCGGCATCAACATCGCTCCTGACGGCGAGCTCCTTCATGATCTTTCCGATCTCTTTCATTGATGTGAGGCCCAAAGCCTTTATTGTATCCTCGACGAGCTTTTTTGTTTCCTCTTCCGACAGCATTTTTGGAAGGTATTCGCTTATTATGGCCATTTCTGTTTTTACTTTTTCGGCATCAGCCGTTTTGCCGTGCTGCATCATCACTTCATATGATTCCTTCAGGCTTTTTGCATAATTCTGCAGTATTTTTACCAGATCTTTTTCGGGAAGATCGCCTCTTGCGTTCACGTTGAGTATTTTTGACTTCATCATGCGAAGAGTTTCAAGCCGGACCGTGTCCTTTGCCTTCATCGCCGAAGCTATATCTTTGTTTATCCTGTTAAACATATATGTATTATAGCATTTTATTTCACACCCTCACCCTTTCCCTCTCCCTAAGGGAGAAGGGAGACCGCGAGCACCGAGCCTGTCGAGGTGTCGAGCGACTGAGGGGTTTAAGTAAAAAGGGCTTGACACGCCAAAAACTATGCTATAATAAAGGGGTCAAAGGTCGAGGTTTAATGGTCAGATGTTTTTTTGACATGTAACCGGGTAGACTGTAGACCCGGCTATTTTTTAAGGCCTGCCGTCAAAAAGCTGCAAGGCCCTTTGGATCGCCATTAAACAACAGAAAAATATGTCAGGAGTCCACTAATATGGCAAAGACCATTTTTGTCGGGAACCTGCCCTGGTCAGTGACCGACGGCGAACTTCAGGAAAAATTCACCCAGTTCGGCAACGTCATCTCTGCAAGGGTTGTGACCGACAAGTTCTCTGGAAGGTCCAGAGGATTCGGTTTTGTTGATATGGAAGACGCTGACGCCCTGAAGGCTATATCCGGGATGACCGGTTATAAGTGGGGCGACAGAGAGCTTACGATCAACGAAGCCAAGCCGAAGTCGGAAGGCGGCGGCGGAAGACGCGAAGGCGGAAGAGGCCCGAGAAGCTTCAATTCCTACTAGGAACTAAAGCCTTTAGCAATTCAAACCCCCCGCCTCCGGCGGGGGGTTTTTTTTGTAATGGATCGGACGGGTCTATATTGAACATTCTGTTCAGATCATCCTCCTTGAACAGGAAGTTTTCCTTCAACATTAGTCTTTCTTCCGGTGTTATTCTCGTAAAACCGAAGATATTGGCCGTAAGAAAGTTTTCAAGCATTTTTCTCTGGGCCCAGAGACCGGCCACAAGCGCACTATCCCTTCTGCTTATCGTTCCCCAGAACAGCTGGTCCGTTCCCAGAAAAACCCCTCTCAGGTCCGCCCCGGTGAAGTTTGCAGCGATTATTGTTTCGCCGTTCCTGCTTTCTGCTTTAAAAAGTAACCGCGCATCCCTAATGTCAGCATTTATAAATCTTGTCAGAGTGATATGAGTTTTTCCGTCGAATACTGCTCCTCTCAGATCAGCCCCTTCCAGGTCAGCATCGTCCAGGATCGCATTGCTTAGGTCGGCTCCGGCCAGGTGGGTCCTTCTAAAATTAACTCCCGTGAGGTCCAGCCCTCTGAGGTCTGCTCGTACCAGATGGCCGTTGAGAGAACGCGGATTGACCCGCCTCCATTGATTGAAGGCGGCAGGGCCCTGCTCTTTCAACAACTGCAATACGTTTATTGCGTTCGGCGCGCTCATTTTATACCGTTTCGTTCGATATATTATTGGTCCCGGCGCTGTTTTCTCTCTATATATTTATCGTAAAATAAATGCGAAAATTTCACCTTACTAAGATGATGATATAATATATTTGCTGACAGCCGGAAGGGCGTGTAGTTCAGTGGTAGAATGCCTCGCTTACACCGAGGAGGTCGTAGGTTCGATACCTACCGCGCCCATGTTCTCGCAAGAGAACCCTTGTCCTTGTCCTTGTTCTTGTCCTGGCGGGCGTGTAGTTTAGTGGTAGAACGCATCATTCACACTGATGAGGTCGTAGGTTCGATCCCTACCACGCCCATAGTTTAGTTAGTCTTTTTTGTAATACTGGTTGAAGTCTTCCGGCTTCATGTTCTCGATGAAGTCCTTGAATTTTTGTGTTTCTTCGGCGTCTTTTTCGGCATTGACGAGCTTTGACTGCATCATCACGACCTCGGAAACAAAGACCGGGCAGGCGCTGCGCACCGCAAGCGCAATAGCGTCAGACGGTCTTGAATCAAGCTCGATCTTTTTGCCGTCCCTGCCCTCTATCTCGATATTGGCGTAAAAAGTGCCTTCCTTGATATCGTTGATGATGACCCTTGATATTTTCCCGCCGAATTTATCTATCGCGTCCTTCAAAAGATCGTGCGTCATTGGCCTGGGCGCTTTTATGCCCTGGAGCTCCATCGCAATGGCGGTAGCCTCAAAAATGCCTATCCAAATGGGGAGAAAATTGAACTCGTCCTTATCCTTCAGCAGGACAAGCGGAGAAAAGTTCCTGGGGTCGAACCCGAGGCCTCCGACTTCCATCTGGATCATGTTATTTGCTCTTTACAAGGTCGACTATCTTTGAAAAGGCCTTACTGTCGAATATGGCGATGTCGGAAAGCATTTTCCTGTTGAGCGCTATCTTGTGCTTTTTCAGCCCGTTGATGAACCTGCTGTACGAGATGCCTTGTTTTTTGACAGCCGCGTTTATCCTGGCGGTCCACAAAGCCCTGAAATCGCCTTTCCTGGCCCTTCTGTCGCGCGTGGCGTATTTATTTGAATGGTATACTGCCTGTTTGGCCGCGCGGTACAGCCTGCTGAGCGAGCCCCTGAACCCCTTGGCCCTTTTAAGGAGCTTTTTTCTTTTTCTCCTGGCGACGAAACCTCTTTTTACCCTTACCATTTATTTTGACCTTTCCTATTTCTGCCCCGCGAGCATGGCCCTTACGCGGTGCTCATCCGGCTTCGACACCAGGATGTCCTTGCTGAGCCTTCTTTTCTGCTTTGAGGTCTTGGACTCGAGAATATGCCTTTTATAAGCTTTTCTTCTGACTATCTTTCCCGTTCCGGTGAAACGGAATCTTTTTGAAGCTGATTTTCTTGTTTTTATCTTATTTTTTGCCATTCTTGTTCCTCTTAATAAATGATACCATATTTTGAAAGGATATTTCAGTCCCGGGAGATCATTTTGGGGACATAACTAGTATCATGTTCCTCGCATCGGCGCTGGCCAGGGACTCAACCTTTCCGGCGACCGCCAGTTTGTCGGCCATTTTTTCCATCAGGTTCCTGCCGATCTCCTGATGGGTGACTTCGCGCCCCCTGAACCTGAGCGAAACTTTCACCTTGAAGCCTTTTTCAAGGAACTCTTTTGCCCTCTCCGCCTTTACATTGAAATCGTGCTCTCCGATCTTGGCCGACAGCATTATTTCCTTCAGCTGGCCGGCTTTCTGGCCCTTGCGCGACTGCTTTTCTTTTTTTGACTGCTCATACCTCATTTTGCCCATGTCGGCGATCCGGCAGACCGGAGGGTTCGCGTCCGGCGAGATCATGATAAGGTCAAAGCCCTTTTCAAGTGCCCTGGTGATAGCCGCCTGTGTGGGTAGGACCCCTAGCTGAGAACCGTCGCTGTCTATGACGCGGACTTCCCTTGCCCGTATCATCTCGTTGATCAAATAATATTTTGAGGCTATGTCTTTTCCTCCGATTTATCCATAAAGTATAGCAAACTCCGCTCTCGTTGACAAGAGCATAAGATTTTGATATATTTATATCATAATGTACGCGATAATAGAATCGGGCAGCAAGCAGTACAAGGTCGTCTCGGGTTCCGAGATCGATGTGGAGCTTCTCGGCCTGAAAAAGGACGAAAAGGTCAAATTCGACAGGGTCCTGCTTGTATCCGGCAATGAAACGGTGAAGATCGGGACCCCTTATGTGAAAGGCGCAGCTGTCGAAGGCAGGGTCCTTGACGAGATAAAGGACAAAAAAGTGACCTCTTTTAAATATAAGAACAAGACGGGCTATCACAGGACCACCGGCCACAGGCAGCAGTATACAAGACTGAGGATCGAAAATATATCGGAATAATATTGTAGGGGCGTATGGCAATACGCCCCAACAGGGCAATACGCCCCAACAGGAGACAGTAAATGGCGCATAAAAAAGGCGGCGGAACATCAACGAACGGCAGGGATTCCCACGGCCAGAGGCTCGGGGTAAAGGCTTACGGAGGCCAGGCGGTCACTGCGGGTTCCATCATCCTCAGGCAGCGCGGTACCAAGTTCAGGGCCGGCTCGGGAGTCGGCATGGGAAAAGACGATACTTTGTTCGCCCTGACGGACGGCAGGGTGGTCTTCGGAAGCAACAAAAAGGTCAGCATTTCCCCGGCCTGATACCTCATCATGGCAACTTTTTCTCGCCAAACATTATCTGATGCGCAGGTCATCGTCATCAAGATAGGATCAAGCTCTCTTACGGACAAAACCGGCCGGCTCAACGGGAAGCTTTTCAAAAAACTGTCAAAAGAGATCGCCTATGTCGTTGCGGACCTGGGAAAAAGGGTCATACTTGTAACGTCCGGCGCGATCGCGGCAGGAACCGAAAAACTTGCCGTTAATGGCGGGCTCAAGGCCATCTCGGAAAAACAGGCCGCAGCGGCGATCGGGCAGACCCTTTTGATGAAGGAATATGAAAAGGCTTTTGCCTATTTCGGCCTCACCGTGTCGCAGGTGCTTTTGACAAAGGACGCTTTTGAGAACCATCTGCGCCGCGCAAACTCAAAGAACACTGTCCGGCAGATACTGAAATTCGGGGTTGTCCCGATAATCAACGAGAACGACACCGTTGCGGTCGACGAAATAAAGGTGGGAGACAATGACACCCTGTCGGCCCTGGTGGCCGGTCTGATGGGCGCGGACCTTTTGATAATTCTGAGCGATGTGAAGGGGTTCATTAAGGACGGAGCTGTCCTGTCCGAGATCAGGTCCATCACCAAAGATATAAGAGCGGCCGCTACGGGTTCCGATTCGTCGCTTGGGACCGGAGGAATGGAGACCAAGCTCCGGGCCGCGTCCTTCGCCGGAAATGCCGGGATCCCTGTGGTGATCGCGCCCAGCAAAGAAAAAGATGTCGTAAAAAGGGTCCTTAGCGGAGAAAAGATCGGGACCCTGTTCACATTAAAACGGCATAAAAAGTGATCCCATGAAAAAAGAACTGGAAAATATCGCAAACAGCGCGGCCCGCGCGGCAAGGGAGCTTTCTGTCGCTTCAACCGGGAAGAAAGACCTGGCGCTGAAAAAGATGTCGGCGGCCCTTCGATCAAATGCCGCGAAGATACTTTCCGCAAACGAAAAAGACATAAAGACCGCAATAAAGAAAGGCCTTTCAAAAGCGCTCATCGACCGCCTGACCCTGAACAAGAAAAGGATAGACGGAATGTGCGAAGGGCTTGAGACGGTCACCCTCCTTCCCGATCCTGTCGGAGAGGCTATAGAGGAGTGGACAAGGCCCAACGGCCTGAAGATCAAGAAGGTCCGCGTCCCCATCGGGACGATCGCGATAATTTACGAGGCAAGGCCCAACGTTACCGTTGATGCGGCAGGGCTCTGCCTTAAGGCAGGGAACGCGGTCGTTCTGAGAGGCGGGAGCGATGCGATCAATTCAAACTCCGCAATAGCGGAAGTGATATCCGATTCCGCATCTGAGGCCGGACTGCCGCGTGGATCTGTCGGATTCATAAAGTCGACCGACAGGTCTGATGTGAAAAAGCTTCTCGGCCTGAAAAAGTATATCGACTGCGTCATCCCCAGGGGCGGCGCAGGCCTCATAAATATGGTCGTGGAAAACTCAAAAATACCCGTTATCGAAACGGGAGTGGGCAACTGCCATGCTTATGTGGAAGCCTCCGCTGATCTGAAAATGGCTGAAGAGGTCGTTTTTAACGCAAAAGTCCAGCGCCCTTCCGTCTGCAACGCGATAGAAACTCTTCTTGTCGACGAAGCGATCGCCAATACATTCCTTCCAAAGATGATCGGAAGGCTGAAAGCCGCCGGCGTTGAGATAAGGGGCTGTGAAAGGACCAGGGCTATCGATAAAAGCGTCAAGACGGCTACTGAAAAAGATTGGTACGCGGAGTATCTTGACCTTGTTCTCGCCGTGAAGGTCGTAAAAGGCATAGATGAGGCAATTGATCATATAACAAAATACGGCTCGCGCCACAGCGAGACGATACTCACATCCGACAAAGAAAAAGCGGAGCATTTCACTTCTATGCTTGATTCAGCTGCGCTGTACGTGAACGCATCCACAAGGTTCACCGACGGAGGCGAGTTCGGCTTCGGAGCAGAGATAGGCATCTCGACCCAGAAGCTCCACGCAAGGGGCCCGATGGGACTTAATGAGCTCACCACCTATAAATACATCGTCCACGGCAGCGGCCAGGTCAGGACATGAAAAAGATCGGCATCCTCGGAGGGACGTTCAATCCCGTACATAACGGCCACATTGCGCTCGCAAAAAAGGCGCTAAAGGAATTCGGCCTTGAAGAAGTGATCTTTGTGCCGACGGGCCTTCCTCCCCACAAAAGCGACAGGGACCTGGCGCCGAAAAAGGACAGAATGAAGATGGTGCGCCTTTCCGTAAAAGGACACAAAATGTTCGGCGTGTCGCGGATAGAGATGAACAGGAAAGGCTATTCCTACGCGGTCGATACTTTTAAAAAACTGAAGAGGCGCTTCGGGGGCGACGCAAAACTTTTATACATAATGGGGCTTGACTCGATAAACAGCATCCTCAGCTGGAAAAAACCGCTCGATCTTTTCAAATTATGTTATTTTTTGATCGCGACCCGGCCCGGTTCAAAGCTCCGGACCTTCAAAAGGATAATGAAGTTCCCTCCGGTCAGCATCAATAAGGACAAAGTTGAACTGTTCGAGCTTAGAATGGATGTTTCGTCCAGCGACATCAGGGAAAGACTGAAAAAGGGCCGCAATATTGATAGAATGGTGCCTAAAGCGGTGCTTGAATATATAAAAAAGAAAGGCCTGTATGAAAATTCCTGACGCAAAGATCGACGTCCTTGAGAACGGGATAAGGATCGTTACCGAAGAGATCCCCCATCTGCGCTCCGTCAGCATCGGGCTCTGCGTGGGAGCCGGGTCAGTGACCGAGCATAAGGACGTGATGGGTATTTCCCATTTCATCGAGCACGCCACCTTCAAGGGGACGAACAAAAGGAGCGCATTTGAGATAGCGCAGGAGCTTGACCGCGTGGGCGGAAAGCTGAACGCCTTTACGGGCAAGGAATACACGGTCTATTACGCCGTTGTCCAGGACAAATATTTCAGCGTGGCGTCCGAGGTGCTCGGCGACATATTTTTGAACTCCCTCTACCGCGACAGCGACCTCGATATGGAGCGCAACGTCGTGCTCGAAGAGATAAAGATGTACGAAGACACTCCCGACGAGCAGGTCCACGACCTTTTTGCCTCAACGATCCTTCATCACCACAGCCTGGGCAATACCACGCTGGGAGAAGAAAAGACCGTAAGGTCCATTGACAGTAATAAGATCGAAGAGTACAGGAAAGCTCTTTACACGCCCGATAATCTGATCATCTCCGTTGCCGGGAATATTAAAAGGGATGATGTTCTGTCCGGCATAAAGGGCCTGTTCAGTTCTTTTTCCGGAAAGAAGAGCTCAAATATCGGACCCATCCCCGCAATAACGGCCAACACCTTTTTAAAGTCAAAAAAGACAGAGCAGGCCCACATCATCCTGGGTACAAAAGGCTGCTCCCAGAAGGACGAGGACAGGTACGCGTTCGCGGTCCTCGATAACGCCCTTGGAGGTTCGATGAGCTCACGGCTTTTCCAGGAGATAAGGGAAAAGAGGGCCCTTGTGTATTCGGTCTATTCCTTCAACCAGGGCTTTAAGGACGCGGGACTTTTCGGCATATACGCGGGAACAAGCCCGAAGAATTTTGAACAGGTGATAGAGCTTGCTTTAAAAGAGCTCGGTAATATGAAAAAAGAAGGCATAACCAAAGAGGAGCTGGCGCGGGCAAAAGAGTTCCTCAAAGGGTCGCTTGTCCTTGGTCTTGAAAGCAGCAACAGCCGCATGAATTACGCCGCAA
>Ga0172375_10005792_pt1 | contig 17633 bp, 17 predicted proteins | sample LakKiv1m_FD_114537 | JGI IMG/M metagenome (GOLD analysis project Ga0172375, IMG submission 114537) | Freshwater microbial communities from Kabuno Bay, South-Kivu, Congo - kab_092012_11.1m | ecosystem: Environmental > Aquatic > Freshwater > Lake | place: Democratic Republic of the Congo...
GGAAATGCAAGCCTGTGGACAGACGCCAATAGGCGGATGGACGAAGCAGGAAAAAAGAAGGTCTCAATCGCCTATGGCGATTGCTTGACTGGAAGCCTTCGCCTTTAGGCGAGGGTAGTTGACGAAAATGGGTTGTAGCGATATATTGTCCATTGGAATTTTGGGATATGACACTGGAATCTAAAGAAATTGTCAAAAAAAACATCCAGATGCCGTTATTTTTGATGAACACCATGCTAAAGAAATTATTGATTTCATAGACAGGGTTCAAAAAGACAAAAAGGACAGTGTTTTAGTTGTTCATTGTCACGCAGGAATAAGTCGGAGTGGGGCGATAGGAGTATTTGCCTGTGACTATCTTGGACTGGACTATAATGAATTTAAGAAAAATAATGGTGCCGTTATGCCAAATGCGTATGTTTTAAGGGTTCTAAGGAGTGTTGCCGGGATGAATCCTGATTTTGTTGATGTCGAAAATAAAGTTACAAAAACTAAGTGAGGTTATAAATGAACAGAAAACTTATATTGGAAAGCGTTCTTTTTTTACTGCTTGGTATATTTACTGTGGAAAAATCCGTGGCATGTTATACGCACTTATTAGATATTTCTTCCCCTGTTTTCTTCCAAGAGAATTTACTGGTTGCAGAGGAACCAAATGTTGTGACGCCCAAGGTTATAAAATGTATTCAATCAGATGTCTTATATGCTAGGTTTGATAAAAACCGGGTTATTAAATATCATGTGTTTGCTCAAGAAGAAATGAATTTATTGATGGTTGCTGCCAAAAAAATGAGTACTCAGCAGTTCGAGAGTCTTTTGGATAATTGTTTTGTTATGGGTAAACCTGAATTCATAAAGCTGGTTAAATCTGCAACACAAGAAGAAATTATAATTGCTAGGAAATAATACCGGTGAACAAGCCATTGGTAATAATTGAAAGTCCATATAAGGGCGATGTGGTTAGAAACGAAAGATATGCCAAATTGTGTATGAAGGACAGTTTAGACAGGGGCGAAGTTCCTTTTGTTTCTCATCTTCTTTATACATTGGTTTTAGATGACACATTTCCGCCGGATCGCAAACTTGGTATGGAAGCGGGATTTGAGGTTATTAGTCGCTCCGATTATACGGCGGTTTATGAAGACTATGGTATTTCCGATGGCATGAAGGAAGGCATTGAAATAGCAAAAAAGTTGGGGCACAGGATTGATTACAGGAGGTTGGATAGGGATGAGTGTTCTACTTCAAGTTCAAACCCCATATAATAATATCAGGGTTGTAGAAGAATATCCTATACGTAAATTGGTTTTTGGTACAGGTATTTCTCAGGATCAATCGGCGATAAATCTTGAAAAGCCGCATATTCATATTTTTGATTATTCTATTATGGCCATGCACTCGGTTCTTTTTGTGGCAGAACCTAAGAACATTATGGTTATTGGTTTGGGCGGAGGAGTTATACCTAAACAGATGGCTCATTATTTCCCTTCTGCCAATATTGATGTAGTAGAAATAGATCCTAAGATTTTAGATATTGCCAAGGAATATTTTTATTTTGAGGAAAAGGGTAATATTAAAGTCCACATAGGAGATGCTTTTAAGGTCATTGATAATCTTAACCGCAAATATGATGTTGTTATATTAGATGCCTTTAATACCAATTATATCCCGTTTCATTTAATGTCTATAGAGTTCCTGAGGAAGGTTTATAATTCGATGGACGACAAGGGAGTAGTGTCTATAAATGTTTGTAATATTCATCCGTCTTTTTCATCGCATCTCAAAACGGTAAAAACTGCCTTCGGAAGTAATCTTTATTATATGGATGGTTTTGAAAATATTTATGCCGGTATGATTTTTGCAACCAAGACTAAGATTAATCCTATGGACGTTGAACACATTAGCTGTCATTTTCTTGCCGTAGTACCTACCAAAATGACAATTACCAAGGAGATAGAAAAAAGCAAAATATTTTCGATAGATAATCCGTAATTGCCTGTAAGACTTTGTATAATGATGGAAAGGAGAAAAACATGTTAGTGGGAATTTGTGGGAAAGCGGGGTCGGGGAAAGATACAATTGGTGATTATCTTGTTTCTTCTCATGGTTTTAAAAAGATAGCCTTGGCAGATCCTATTAAGAGGCTTGTTAAAGATGTGTTTGTTTTAGATGACCACACTGTTTATGATAGGGTTGCCAGAGAACAGAAGCTTCAGAATTGGCCTGATTGGACGGTAAGGAAATTGTTGCAGTTTATAGGTACGGAAATGTTCAGGGTTAATATTGATGATGCCATATGGGTTAAATCATTATGGTACAGGATTCAATCTGATAAGGCAAATAATTATGCGGTTGTCGATTTAAGATTTCCCAATGAATTGCAGTTCTTCAGGGATAACGCAAAAAAAGGAGAGTTTATTTGTCTTAAGGTTATTCGTCCCGGATGTAATGGTAATGTGGGATTGGCTGGTCATGCGAGCGAAGCCTATGATTTGTCGTGTGATTTTGAAATAATTAATGGCGGAAGTTATCAAGATTTGTATAATAAGGTAGACAATGTTATGAAGGAGTATTTTTTGGTATGAAAGAGTTTTTAAATGTTCCAAAGATTCAAAAAGAGCTTCACACCAGACACAAGGAATTTATTGAGAAATATGGTGGTGCTGTTGAAAAGCTGATGGCGGATCATAAGTTGTTTTCAGATATTGTTATGGCCAAATTGAACCGTATTCTTATCGTATTTAAGGAAGAAATGATTATAGACGATATGCAAATAACCGAACAGGGGCCATATAAAAGAATTACCCTCAACAAAAAAGGATATGATGCCTACATTGTGATAGAAACTAATGGAACGGAAATTGTTTTTCAGGGATATACTTACGGGGGCAATGATTTTACCGGTGATTTTGCGCACATGAGGCATAAAATCAGGGATGTTAATACTGAAGATTTTGACTGGGTTGATTTTTCCATACAGCTTATTGATTATATTCACAAGATAATTTATGACAGGAAAGAGGCAATGGAAACAAGATTGAGCAGTATGTTTCAGCCCTCTCCTTTTAATACAACCGCTGCAAGCAAGACAAAGAAAATTAAAAACGATAATAAATAGTTCAAACGAATTCTGGGTTAGCTCACAATTCTATAGAACATAAGAGGCGCATATGTCAAACGAGAAATTTGTACAACTTCACAATCATTCCCACTACAGTTTATTAGATGGGATGTCTTCTATCAAGGGTATGGTGTCCTGTGCGGCTGATATGGGGTATAAATCGCTGGCACTTACTGACCATGGAACCTGTGCCGGGCTTTATTCTTTTCAAAAGGTCTGCAAAGAAAAGGGAATTAAGCCTATATTGGGAATGGAAGGCTATATATGTCGGGATCATACGCTGAAAACAAAGACGGATAACAATTCTGAAAATCAAAATCCCAATAATCACATAATTCTTCTCGCTAAAAATGAAACGGGCTATAAAAATCTCATTTATTTAAGTTCATTTGGTAATATTCAGGGTTTTTATTACAAGCCGAGAATTGATTTTGAGGTATTGGAATCGCATAGGGATGGGCTTATTGTTTCCAGTGCTTGTATAGCAGGAGAAATACCTCGTTTAATACTGAATAGCAAAGAAGAACAGGCGGAACAGCTGGCCGGTAAATATAAAGAGGTTTTCAAGGATGATTTCTATTTGGAGATAATGCTTCATTCTTATTTTACAGACAAGGATCAGGAAGACAGGGAAAAGAAAATAGCCAATATTATTTATAAGATGGGTAAAAAACTTGGAATTAAAGTTATTGCTACCCAAGACAGTCATTATACCCGCAAAGAGGATTGGGTGGCGCATGATGTTTTACTGTCCATTCAAACCCTTGCTAATATTAAAAATCCCAACAGATTGACATTTGGAAGTGACGATTTTTATTTGAAGCCCTATGAGCAAATGGAACAATTATTCAGTAAGGCGCCGGATGTATTATTGAACACAGTGGAAATAGCGGAAAAAGTAGAAGATGGGCTAATTGTTCCCTCTCAAGATTTACTTCCAAATTTTAAATTGCCTGAGGGTTTTAATACCGAAGAGGATTATTTAAAGGCACTGGTTGAACAGGGAATGAGGGCTAAGGGATTAATTAACAGGAAGGAATACCGTGATAGAATAAAAATGGAAATGGAAGTAATTATCAAATGCAAATATACCAAATATTTTCTTATTTTGTGGGATATAGTTAATTTTACAAGGGAACAAAATCTGAAATTGGGGCCGGGTCGCGGAAGTGCCGTATCATCTTTGTGTCTTTATGTGCTTGATGTTATTAAGGTCGATCCCCTGAAATACGATTTAATTTTTGAGAGGTTTTTGAATCCGGAACGCATTAGTCCTCCCGATGTAGACTTGGATTTTGATTATGACAGGCGGGATGAGGTTTATGATTACATTATTCGAAAATATGGCGCGGATCATTGCTGTCAGATAGGCACATATAATAAATTTAAGGCTAGGGCGGTAATTAGAAGCTCTGCTAAGGCTCTGGATATTGGAAATGACTGGGAAACGTATCAGGGAAAAATTAAAAAGAATCCCAGCGTTAAGCCCGAAATGACCAAGAACAGTTTGAACATGGCAGATCAAATTTCCAAATCCATTCCCTTTAAGGCCAATATGACAATAGAAATGGCACTTAAGGAAAGTAATGATTTTAAAGAGGCCATGCACAAATTTCCGAAATTATTAGAAGCTGCTAGACGTATTGAGGGAACCATATCTTCCGCCGGTGTTCATCCTGCTGGTATTATTGTCTGCAAGGATCCGGTAATAGAAAGAATACCACTAAGAAATGCCAAAGGGGTTATTTGTTCTCAGTATGATGGCCCTGAAGTGGAAAAATTGGGTTTGCTTAAGTTTGATTTGCTGGCACTGAAAACCCTGACAGTAGTGGAAAAAACAGTTAAAATGATTAAGCAGAAATACCCGGACAAGATAGCTAAGGATTTTGACATAGACAAGTTAGAGCCAAATGACCAGAAAGTATTTGATATGCTTAGCGGTATTCATCCTACTAAAAACACCTTGGGAATATTTCAGTTTGAGTCATCGGGCATTTCAAAATTATTACAGGCCATTCATGTCACTAGATTTGAAGACATGATAGTTGCTAATGCCTTGTATCGACCGGGGCCACTAAAAGCTGGAATGCACGACGAATATTCTAATTTTAAACATGGCAGAAAAAAGGTTCAATATCTGCATCCTAAAATGGAAGAGGCTCTTAAGGATACTTATGGAATTTTAGTGTATCAGGAGTCATTGATGAAAATATCGCAAACAATGGCTGGATTTACTGGTGGACAGGCAGATATGCTTAGAAAAGCTGTAGGCAAGAAACAAAAGGATTTAATGGCACAAACCAAAAAATTATTTATAGATGGATGTATTAAGAATAATGTTTCAGAAGATATAGCGAAAAAAGTGTTTGAACAAATTGAATATTTCGGAGACTATGGCTTTAACAAATGCCTTTCTGGTGATACTTTGGTTTTAAACAAAATAGACAACAAAACCTATTCTTTAAAAGAATTGGCAGACGGATCTTATGGAATAGGGGAAAAACATCTAATAATTCTTGATAGTTTGGTTGATGGCAAAGTAGTGGAAGACGAATTGGTTGAGGTTTTTGAGACCGGAAAAAAAGAAATATATGAAGTTGAATTATCTAGTGGCATGAAAATAAAGTGTACTTTAGACCATAAATTCTACTGCGCTGACAATAGGCCTCATACTTTACAAGAGATTATAGATGAAGGCTTGGAAATATTAGGGGGAAACAGGACTATATCAATTAAAAAGATAGGTAGAGAAATGACCTATAATGTTACGATGAAATCCGATCAGCATAATTATAAAATCGTAAATAGTTGCGGTTCAGGCATTTACACAGGAAATTCCCACTCATGTGCCTACGCCTATTTAGCTTATCAAACCGCTTGGCTCAAATATTACTTTCCGCTTGAGTTTATGTGCAATCTTTTAACAAGCGAAATCAATAATAACGACAAGAACGAAAAGCTAGAGATGTATATAGCCGCAGCAGAGAGAATGAAAATAGGGTGTTCTGATCCGCATATTAATCAGAGTGGTTTGGAATTTCAGATAGGGAATATAGTAAAGAAAAATAATGTTCGGGAAGTTGGTTTAATTAAGCCATTGACGTTTATGAAGGGTGTGGGGGACAAAGCTGTAATGAATATTGTTAAGAACCAGCCCTACAAGAACCTAGAGGACTTTGTTAAGAGAACCGACGCCAGAATAGTTAATATAAGGGTTTTCGCTTCTCTTGTTGAGGCCGGATGCATGAAGTGTTGGGGCGTATCTAAGGAATTATTACTTAAACAGTATGCGGAAGCCAAAGAAAAATTAATCAAAGGGAAAAAAGAACAGAAAAAATATGATGATGCAATGAGCAAACTGGGCGGAGCTACTTTGTTTGATAAGTTTCAGTCTGGATCAAAAATTGATGTATAAAAATTTGTGAGTTTTTGTATAATATAGAAATCAAGGCCATAAAAGGAGCAATAAAATGGAAGAAAAAAAGATAGCTACATCGATTGATATACTGGTGAATGTGGATCGTTTTGAGCATATTCAGATTACTAAATACGCCGAAAAGAAAATTACCTATGAGTCCCAAGAAGATATGATTCGCAAGGAAGATCAGCTTACGGACGAGCTGGTTAAGGATATTATTCGCACTATGAGAGCAATGCCTGACAAATTGGGAAAGAAAACCAATGCTGTTGCTACCATAGAAGAAAAGATAGGCAAGAAAATACCTTCATGGCTAGAAGAGGGCGGAGAACCTAATATTGCTAATACGGCCAAGATTAATGCTGTTAAGGCTATGGCTACCGCACATGCTAACGAACAGGATAAACAGGCAGAAACCATCTCTTTTCTAAATGATAAGCCTCAGGAAAAGCAGCAAAAGCAGGAAAAACCTCAGGAAGCGAAAAAAGACGAGAAAGACGACGATAAAGATTTGTTTGGCGATGATGAAGATTTGTTTGAAATAAATTAGAAGAAATATGTATAATAAATAATAAAGGAGAAAAACATGGCAACTCAAAAGACAGTTCAAAAATTAAATGTAAGCAAACTAAGTGATGACGATTTGCAGGACATGTTCTCTGAAGCCTATGAAAAAAGAATTGCTTCACAGAATGGATTCGATTCCTATGAGTGTATTTGCAAGCGTAGTGGTAGTTCTGATATCAGGATGGAAGTTACTGTTACTGGAATGGCCGGATCTCCTACCATTGATGATTACAAGAACGGCAAGGTTAAAAATTCTGGGGCAGTTGTAATTGAAAGAGCAGGCAAGGGCTCTCTTAGATTCAGTTTGCTTCCTAAAGAAACAATATCGCTGAATACAAACGATTATTTAGTTGTATATAAGTCGGAATAGTTTTAGTTTTGGCATTGATAATGATTATGGCGGTAAATTAAATGTCTGATGTAACAGATGATTTTCTAAACGATCTTGGCGATACTGAATTTCTAAAGGGGAAGTCAGAAGAAACTCAACCGGCCAAGGTAATACAGGAAGAAAAGGAAGAAAAGGTTGTTTCTGAAGCGATTGAAGCTATACCGCAGGCTGAAACCACAGATTCTTCTCCCGATCTCATGGGCACTGATTTTCCTGCCGAATACATTAAGATGGTTGATATGGCAAAAGCGCAGTATCGGCTTCTTCCTTCTTTAAACTATGATGCCATTTATCGTGAAATTGCCGAATTATCAGTGAAATCTTCTCCCACACCGACATTAGAAGTATTAAATGATGAGCTCTACAAGGTTCAGGCGGCTAAAGACAGGCTCGCCGAAATATTGATAGATGTCATTAAATGCTATAATTGGAAAAAAAGAATAGTAGATGTTCTTAAGGATGCTTGGGGCAAATTTACTTTGGAAAAGAATACGGAAGGCAGGAAAGGCGACGCTACATTCAGGCTGAGTCATTTCTTAACCGATTTTGCAAGAACAGAGGCGTTAACCAAAACATGTGATCATATTTTTAAGAATTTGGATGCTTTGCAGGACAATTTATCTAGACGAATTACGATTTGGCAGCTTATTCTTAAGGTTAGAGAAGGAAGGATGTCTCTGCCCGATTATGATTTTGGTAAGGATGCTGATAGTGCAAAAACAGATGGATTATTTGATGACAAGAACGAAAAAGAAGATGAAGAAGGCGGTGTTCAGCTGCGAGATTTTTGATGGATTTTGTATAATGTATAATAAAACTAATAAACAAAAAACAAGTAAAAGGAGATAGTGCAATGTCAACACTAGCAGAAAAAGGTAATTGGGACGACTTCAACGAGGAAGAAAATAGTAATGGCAATGGTAAACAAAATGACAGGCCAAAAACATTGTATATGGATACTTCTAAACCCGGAAAATATACAGTAAGGCCAGTTGGACCTCATGTAAAGTGCCGTAAGCTTTTTGACCCATATAGAGCAACATTAAACGATGCAGACAGGGATACCGATCCTGCTTGGAAGGCCGGTTTTTATCCTCAGAAAAGGTATGCTATTAATGTTATTGACAGGGCAGATGGCAAATTGAAAATCTTGGAGAAGGGCGCTTCTGTTTTTAAGCAGTTCGCTAATTATAAGTCTGTGTTCGGGAAGAATCCATCAGACAAGGAAGTTGGTGCAGATTTTCTTATCACGGTTACAGTTCCAAAATTCCCCGATGGAAGGCCAAATAAGAAGAAGACCGAATATAATGTTACTCATCTGAAGGAAACGCCTCTTACCAAGGAAGAAATAGCGATGATTAGTGCGCAGAGGCTATGGCCGTTAACAGAAATTTATAAGCCAACTGCTTTAGAGAAAAGGGTTGAGATGTGGAATGCTCTTTCGGATGCCGCTAAGATCCCGCCTGAGCGAGAGAATAAAGACAAGGGTAGTGAAACCAAGGCGGAAGAAAAATCTGAAACCAAGTCCGAAACCAAGCCCGAAACCAAGCCTGCAACATCAGTAGAGGAAAAGATGCCTGATTCCCCGGCGGATTCCAGTGATCTGTTTGGAGACGAGGCTAATGATGGCGAAGAAAAGGCTGAAAGTGCAGAATTGTTCTAATATTTAATTCAACCGAAAAATACAGAGAAATACAATGGCTAAAGATCCATTAGAAGCGGTACTTGCCAATATCGAAAAACAGATGGGCAATCAGAAAAAGCCCCTCCTTTGTAGATTTGGCAATATAAAAACCGTAAATGAGCCGGTGATATCAACCGGGATAAGATCAGTAGATGAGGCGAGCTACTGTGGCGGGATACCAAGAGGAAAAATGGTGGAAATATTTGGTCCCGAGTCTAGCGGAAAAAGTTTGTTTACTTATTATGCAATGGCTTCTGCTCAAAGACAGGGATTAGAATGCGCTCTCTTAGATGTAGAGCAAAGTTTTGATCCTACATGGGCCAAAAAGCATGGATTAGATGTAGACAAGCTCGTTTATTGTCAGGATTTTGCGTCTGGTGAACAGGCTCTTGAGTATGGCTATCAATTAGTTAAGTCTGGGGCTTTTGCGGTGGTAACTATAGATTCAACCGCGGCACTTACTCCAAAATCGGAGCTCGAAGGCACACTGGAAGACAATGCCAGAATGGGTGCTCAGGCTCAGTTAATGTCTAGGGGATGTCGCAAAATCAGGGCATCTTGCGGAACTACTGATACTACATGCCTTTTCGTTAATCAAATAAGGGAAAAGATTGGTGGATGGGGCAATCCTGAAACCACACCCGGCGGAAGGGCTTTGAAATTCTACTCTGATATGCGAGTTCGGGTTCAGGGCAAAGAGAAGATAACTGTTAAAGTAGGTGAAAAAACTATCGTGACCGGGCAGGTTAGTTCGGTAACTTTTGTTAAAAATAAGGCTGGTCGTCCTTTTGGGGTTGCGGAATTCAAAATTATGTTTGATTCTGCTTCTATGAATCCTGTAGTCATGCTTTGTAATGAGGCAAGGGCATTAAAGCTGATTAAACCTTACAAGGGGCTCTTAAGACTTGTGCCCGATGTTACTGGTAAAGTGGTAGAAACTGATACCACAAGTATTGTTGATCTTGCTAACTATCTGATTAAAAATAATCTGGTTATTACCCTTCTGGATAAGACCATAGAGGCTAAGGGTTCTAAAGAGCCATTAGACGGTGCTATAACGGAGATGAAAGACGATCCATCGAAGATTGTGTCTCCGGTAGTTGGTGATGTGTCAATGGACGATAAAAAGGTCGAAGATGCTTTGGCAGAAGATTTGGCAGACGAAATTCAAGAGCAACCTCCCGAAGAATAATTCTGCTATTTTTTGGTGGACAAATTGCGTATAAAGGTAGTACGATATAGTTAAATATTGTGCTACCTTTAATTTTTTGAATGAATTTTATATGTCGCATTTAAATCAATTTGTTCAGCAGTGTCATCAAAATCTGTTAAATGGCAAGAAGTCTGAAATTGTCAAAGCCAGAGATTATTTGGCCAAAAGAAATCTGCAAGATAAATCCATATTACTTCATAACATAGGATATTGTGATTATGACAGTAAAATACCTAATGAAATTGCTTTTTATGGTAAAAGTGAGCAAGATATAGATATCAATGGCAAGGGGGGATATTCGTATTTTATTCGTGGCAGAGTTATTATCCCTATTCATGCAGAATTCGGAGCAATTGTGGGTTTTGCGACTCGTAAGCCATCATTCGAACCGGGCAATACATGGTGGAATTTATCAAGGCCTTTTTACAAGGGCAATCATTTGTTCTTATTAGACAAATCAAGGAAAGATATTTTTGAAAACAATAAAATTTATCTTGTAGAAGGATATATTGATGCTATAATATTGTATCAGGAAGGGTTAAAGGGGGTCGTGGGACTTATGGGAACAAATTTATCGCCGAGACAAGTAGGATTGCTTGCCCGATATTGCAGCAATATATGCCTTTGTCTTGATGCCGATGCGAATAATTCAGGACAGAAAGCGCAAGGCAAAGCCATTTATTCCTTGAAAAAATTCGATTTTCACGAATCCATATCCGCCATAGAAGGACTTCCAATTGGTGAGGATCCAGATGTTTTCGTTTCCAAAAATGGTGTTTCCGAATTATTAAAATTGGAACGCACTATGAAAGACGCTGAAATAAATAAAATCTATCGAGAACACATGTCAGAGGCAAAGTAATGTCAGAAGATAAAACTCATAAATTTGTTAGAAGTGATGATGTCTCGTCGCTTTTTGATTCTCTTATAAGAAAGAACGGCGAAGAACATTCTTTAGAATATCCGGTTAGCGTTTTTGACCCTTCTCATCTTACCGAATGCCCAAGGCGAATAATATACAGGGCTAATGGTTGTAAATCAGAAAAATCAATTCCTTATTTGACGGCGCACAACCAACTGTTTATTAGAAAAAAATGGCTTGAATATCTGGCAAAATGCAAATCTATTAAAATGATAAACAAAAATGTGGTAGCGGCAGATTGTCATTATAATATTTCTGGTAATGTGGACGCAATTTTAAATATAGGAGATATTGTTTATGTAACAAAGATACAGACTCTTAATAATGAAGACTTTTTGAGGGTTCAGAAAAAAGGAGCGTTTAAAAAGCATGTTATAGAAACGATTGTTTATATATGGTTGACTGAGTTGAGGGATGGGTTGTTATTGTATGAAAATCAAGATACTAACGAATATATGTCATTGCACATAAAATTATATGAACCCATTATTAAATCTGTTATGAAAAAATGTCTTGGGCTTATGGAGGATAAAATTCAGGGAGTTGTTCCGCCAAGACCGTATAAATCTGATAGTTCGAGTGAATGTGTTGTGTGTGAATTTACAAAAAAATGCTGGCAGGAGAAAAACAAAAATGTCTAAAGATATAATCAAACACGATAGTAAGGAAAATGATAATTGGTATTTGCCTTGGTATTGGTATACTGCGGAAGAAAAATCGGTATTCGCCAAGATAAATAGAAAACAAGAAGACAAGGACGTAGATACTTTTCAAAAAACAAGGGATGCCAGTTTATTTGAGAAGATTTATGAGGCAAGAATACCTACGCTTCAGATATGGGCTCGTCGATATCAATACCTTACATATAGCAAAGAAGATATGTTTGGAGAGTTCTGTCTTTGTTTTACTAAGGCGATCTTAACATATCAAAAGAAGAAAGGATATGCCTTTAATACCTATCTCTTTCGTTTGCTTATTAATTGTGCCCAGAATCTTCAAACCGGTCGTAGGGCAAAGAAGAGACTTCCTATTGGAGTAGATCCTAACGCTATGGGTAGGGCGGTTCTCTCTTTAGACTATTCTTATGACGGAAAAGACGGATCGGAAAATACCCTAAAAGACATTATTGCAAACAAGATGGCATCTGAAGATAAAATCATTGATAATATGATAACCGATGAAACGCTCAATACTCTTTCGGGCAAGGATCTGACGATTAAGGGGTTTCTTAAAAAGCTTAGTGATGGGAATACTATTGCGTCTCTGATAAAGGAATATAAAACAAAAAGAGGCAAAATTAAGATAAGCAAAATGCAGGCAAAAAGGCTGAACGGGAAAAAGGCGGTTTCTAAATTAATCAAAAGAAATATTCCGATTCGAGAAGACTTTATGGTTTTGGACTATTCTGTTTCCAACCTAAATAAACTCTATTATACTATTCGACTCAAAAAGACCGATGCTTCTGATCTTGTAATGAGGACCATTAGAAGACTTAGAAAGGACAAGCAGGATATTCTTTCTCAAATAAATTCATAACCTAAATTGGCTCAAATAAGGGGAAAATCTAAGATTTTCCCCTTATTTTTTGATGTGAAATAAAAGTGTGAATATCTATTCACACTTTTATTTATTTAGTGTATAATATATCTGTAGTTATTGATAATTAAACACCATATTAAAAAAGGAGTCACAAAATGGATGAACAAAAGAAAAATATCAATGAAGCAGATACAGATCTCGGCAAAGAGCCAGAAATAGTTGAAGTGCCCGAAGAACATCTCAAAGATGGCGATGTTATTAATTGTTTAAAAGTGAAAGCCGACCCACCTGATATTGCTCCAGAAGATCGCAAGCGTAATGTTAAAAAATTAGCTGGTGCCATTAGTCATTCTCTTAGGGGAAGAGGCGAAATCAATGTTCGATGTTTTGGTAGTGCTGCAATAGGAAAGGCTGCAAAAGCTCTAGCTATTGCGAAGAATTATATTGGGGTTCAGAATCTTCAGTTAGAATGTTCGCCGGCTTTTATTACCACAAAGATGGGCGATAATGAGCTGACCGGAATTTGTTTTGTTACCTTCGTTTCTGAGAAAGCAGTTGATAGTAAACCTATTGAAATTGATAAGTGCAAGAGCGTTCTCATGGTTAAGGCAGATCCGAAAGACATTGATCCCGAAGACCGAAAAATTAATGTTAAAAAACTGGCCGGGGCTATTGCACACGCTCTTGAGGAAAATAAAGAAGTCGCTATTCGGTGTTTCGGCAATGCAACAATAGGAAAGGCAGCAAAGGCACTGGCTATCGCAAGAGGTTATGTTGCGACTACCGGTGGCGATCTCTATTGTTACCCCATATTTATTGTGGCAGATATGAATGGTAATGAGAGAACCGGGATCTGCTGGTTTGCTTATTCGAATTTAACATGAAAATTAATCAATAAGAAATCAGAAAAGGAGACTTTCGCAGGTCTCCTTTTTTGTATAATATATATTGGTGCAAATATGGAATACAAAGAGTTCGAAGAAAATAAGCTGAAATGCAAAGATTGCGAAATCGGCAAAGCATATAATTGTGTTGTTCCTTCCGATGGCAACAAGGTTAATCCAGTCGTATTGATTTGCGGAGAGAGTCCCGGTTCATCAGAAATTTTGGAGAAAAAAACTTTCGTTGGTAAGGCAGGTAAGCTTCTGAGAGCAACATTGAATAAGTATGGATTTAGGAAAAATAACTCCCTCATTACCAATACTATTCCTTGTCGTCCTCAAGACAATAAATTTCCTCAAGATGCTCAAATGGTCAATGCTTGCGTGGACAAATGGCTTAAACAGGAAATGGCCATTCTAAAGCCCAAATATTTATTATTAATAGGCGCTACCCCGACCAAATATCTTTTAAGGCTCACCGGAATAACTTCTTTAAGGGGCAAATGGTTTGAATGCGAGTCAATTCCATGTGTTCCAACTTATCATCCTTCTTTTGTTCTTCGGAAACAGTATATGGATGAGGGTGACGAAATCAGGGAATGTTTTAATGCGGACATTAGAATGGTTGCAGAAAAAGCTGGTTTTATCTGAATAATCTAATATAATAGTTTAACAAAAAGGACAATATGAAAATAGCTGTTATTCCGGACATTCATTTAAATAAGTCGTTGTATGGTGTAATGGACAAAAATGATCCACAGCTTCCTTTTAGAACCGTTGATTTCATGAAGTCTTTTGATTACATGGTCAACAAATGTATTAATGATTTGAAACCCGATCTTTTTGTCATACCCGGCGATGTCTATGATAAGTGTTCCCGCGTGTCGGATACAGTAAGGGGATTTTTCAGCTCTCAACTAAGCAAACTCGCTTCTGCTAAAATTCCAGTTATTGCTTTGGTGGGTAATCATGATATATCTAAAAAGAATCATGCATTAAAAGACATTGGAGAACTCAAGCTGAAGAATATTATGGTAATTGATGAGCCCAAGATTGTTGTATTCAAAAATGTTCAATTGTTTTTGTTTCCTTATAGTCTTGATGTAGAACAACAGAAGAAAACTATTAAGGAAGATTTTAATGATTTTTTGAAGGAGATACATGCCAAGAAAACCGATATGACCAGCTTTTTCTTTGGTCATTTTGGTGTGAGAGGCGCATTGATCAATGAATATGGCGATGATTCCGATGAAGATGTTTTTACCAATACAACAACCACTTCCGCATATAAAAACAAGAACCCCGATGATATAGATTGTGACGATTTAGATTCTATAGGTGCTGATTATGTATTTTTGGGGGATTATCACAAGCATCAAGTATTGAAAACCAAGAAATGTATTGCCATGTATCCGGGCAGTATTGAGAAAACCAGTTTTACCGAGATAGATCAGAAAAAAGGATTTGTTTTTTATGATTCAGACGCAGAAGAAGTCAAAGATTATGGCAAATGTCGTTTCATAGAATATCCCAATTGTCGTCCCATGTTGGAATTAAATGGTAATCTGGTCAGCATGAAAGAGATGTTTAAAAAAGTAGATTGTTCAAAATATCAGGATGCTATAGTTAAGCTTAAATTTACCGGTCTGCCATCTGAGCTTATAGATTATTCCAGCGGCGAAGAAATGTTTAAGAAGGAAATCAGGGAAAAGCTTAATCCCGTTTATATCGATTTTGTAAATAAGGCCAAAGATGAAAAGAAAGAGCAGGAAGCGACAGAACTTGAACAGTCGATTATGGAAAACGGGCATCTTTCCAATAATGATGTTAAAGAAGTCGTGAAAGAAATTATTAAGGAACGCATTAAGGACGAAAAAGAAATAAAGCTGATTAACGATTTAAACAACGAAATTTATTCAGAAACGGTGGGATAATGCAGATATACGCTCTTCGTTTATTCAATTTCATGAGGTTCGGCGAGAAAGATAATTCCGTGGTATTCGATATTTCTCCGGAGGATCGTTTGCTTTTAGAAAGTGGCAAAATTACTATAGATAAAATTTATGACAATTTGTTGAATAATCCTGTAGACTATGTTCAAAAGGCCAAGGCAAGAGGTCTAACTAATCTAATGGGTATAGCCGGTGTTATGGGCGACGATTATGATTTGTCGAACGGTGTGGGAAAATCAAGTATATTAGAGGGTATCTGCTATGCTCATTATGAACAGGTGGTGCGCAGAAATGTAAACACCGATAAAACGTCTACGGCAGGACTATCAGTTGTTACCACGATTAAGAAAAAATATCCGCCAAAAATGAGAGAGTCTTGGGTGGAGGAAATTTTTGAAGAGAGCGGTAAAATATATAGAATTAAAAGAGGAAGAACCTTTACTTCTACCCAGCAAAACAATAGTCCCCTTCTGGAATTTGTTTGTTATAATGGCGGAGAAGAAGACAGTCAGGCGGGACATAGGAAAGCCGACACTAATGAATCTATTGCTCAAGTCACCTCTATGGATTACGATCTTTTTGTCAACTCGGTTCTTTTTGGTCAATCGGACGCAGGTAAGTTTTTAACGGGAACTGACAAAACCCGAAAGGAAATGATCGTAAGTCTTTTAAAGCTCGAAGGCGTGATTAATGGGTGTCTTGAAAATATAAGAAAGAGGAAGAACGCCAAGGAAAAAGAAATAACCGCTCTTATTGCCCAAATCGATATAACAGATGGCAACCTTAAGTCAAGAGATTCCGTAGACGTATTAGAGAAAAAAATAGATGGTTTTAAGAAAGAAATTAAAAGTGCTGAAGCGACAATTCAAAACTGCAACGATCAAATTCAGAAATTATCTAATTCTGATTTAATCAAGACCATAGATGCCATAAAAGAAGAAGGCAAAAAAGTCAAAGAAAATCTGGCGTCATTAAAAGATGCCAAAGAGTCTCAGGTTAAAGAATGGCGCAATTTATACACCGAATGCGACACCAAGGAAAAAGCCCAACTGATAAAAATGGAATCTTTGACGGCCAAACGTAAATTCATAGACGGTCAGATAGTCGCTCTTGAAAATGATATTAAGGGTTTTGATTTGGCCGCTAGAGAAGAAGAGTTGAAAAAGGTGGATAAGGCAAAGAGGATTAAACCCGAATATGTTGAAAAAGTTAAATCTCTTCAGTCTCAGAAGGAAAACATATTGTCTGATATTGCCTCGGAATCCTCTGAACATAAACGACTGTCAAAAGAAATAGAATTATTAACCGCCCAATTAAATGCCCATAGTGGTAATGATGAGTTTATTTGCGATAAGTGTAAAAGTAAGGTCAGCCGCCAGCATATTGAATCTGAAATCACAAAGAACGAACATCTTATTAAGGATAAGCACGGGGTAAATATTGGTAAATTTCAAGAACTTCAAAAAGAGGTTGTCAAAAATCTGGAAGTGGCACAAAAACGTCTTGATGCCATTAACGACTATCTTATTAAGGAAAATAAGATTAGAAGCGAAATTAGGGACAATGATAATAAGAAACAGAAACTAGAAGAAACCAAAAAGCTTCAGGCAGAAGATTACGGTAAAATGTATGCGGATATGGAAGTCGAATATAATTCTTTGAAGAAACAGAAAGAAGAATATCGCAGCAAGAGCGAAGAGGTCTCCAAAAAGTATGATGGCGATATTAAGACAATGCAGGCCAAGTTGGATGAATTGTCAGTTAAATATACCGATGCCAAAAAGGGCGCAGAACAAATCGAAAATAATATTAGGTCGCTTAAAAACGATATTGCCTCTGTTACTCAGGAAAAATCCCGACTTGATTCGCAGATAGGGTCTTGTAAGAAAGATATTGAAATCACGCAGAAAGAAACCGCCAAATTACAGCAATTAAAGGACAAACA
>Ga0172375_10005793_pt1 | contig 17633 bp, 15 predicted proteins | sample LakKiv1m_FD_114537 | JGI IMG/M metagenome (GOLD analysis project Ga0172375, IMG submission 114537) | Freshwater microbial communities from Kabuno Bay, South-Kivu, Congo - kab_092012_11.1m | ecosystem: Environmental > Aquatic > Freshwater > Lake | place: Democratic Republic of the Congo...
CGACCAATCGATGAAGCTTTACATGAACGAGGAAACCTTCCGGTCGTTCTTCGGCGAACGGGGCCATCAGGTCACGGTGGTCGTGCGCGACGCGTTCGAAGGAAAGCTGGTCGTCCGGAATCTCGAGCGGCTCGGTTACGATGTGTACTATCCCGCGCTCATCATCGGACCGGACCAGGCCGTCACCCTGCTCATCCGGAACATGCTGGTGACGGCACTCGTCGCCGTCATCCTCTTCGCCGTCTTCTTCGTAGGTTACTTCGTTCTCCGCAACCTTGTCTTCAGCAAACTGAAGGACTATCTCATCATGCGGTCGATCGGCACCAGCCGACGCGCCGTCGGGACGGTCCTGCGCATCGAAATGGCAGCGACGGCCGTCGCCGGCGGCGGAATCGTCGCCGCATTCCTCCTTGTCTACGGCGAGCGGATCGCCCTCCTCCGCGATCTGCTCCGCTACATGCTCTGGACCGACTACGCGGTCCTCATCCTGGTCGTCGCCGGCGTCATGGAACTGATGGTCCTCCAGTTCACCCGCAAGATCTTCGCGACGAGCGTCGTGATGGCGCTCAAGGGGGCGGAACGATGATCCGGCTCGAGCACGTCACGAAGACGTTCAACCGGCACCGGAGGAACCGCTTCATCGTCGCCAACGACATTTCCCTCGCGTTCGGCGAGACCGGTCTGGTGGTCATCCTGGGAGCGAGCGGCAGCGGCAAGACGACCCTTCTCAACATCATCAGCGGCATGGACCGCTTCGACGGGGGCAGGCTCCTGATCGACGACGTCCCCTTCGAGAAGTACAGCCACCGGCGCTGGGACGCCATCCGCAAGCACAAGATCGGCTATGTCAACCAGAACTACCATCTCCTCAAGGAACTCTCCGTCTACCGGAACATCGAACCCATCCTGAGGATGCAGGGCATCGTCGACGCGGGCGACATCCGCAGGCGCGTCGAGCGCCTGCTCGCGGCCGTCGGCCTCGCCGATTATGCCGACCGTCTCGTCCGGCAGCTGTCCGGCGGGCAGCAGCAGCGCGTCGCTTTCGCCCGCGCCCTCGCCAACAACCCCGAAGTCATCCTCGCCGACGAACCCACAGGCAACCTGGATGGGCGGACGACGGTCGAACTGATGGACCTCATCCGCGAAATCGCCAAGACCAGGCTGGTCGTCATGGTCACTCACGAGCAGACGCTCTCGCGTCATTATGCCGACCGCATCGTCGAAATCGATGCCGGCACGATCGTGCGGGACTACCGGAACGAGAAGGTACCGCTGCTCGAGTACGCGCAGGAGCATGTCATCGAACTCTCCGATTACGCGAAGAAGAGCGTCGCGGACGGCGATCTTTGCGTGAACCATTATACGAAAGATGCCGGCTCCGCCCCGCTCGGAGTCGATCTGATCGAACGCAACCAGACCCTCTACCTGAAGGTGAGGTCCGGGTCCGTCAAGCGGACCAAGACGCTCACCGACGACAGCGAGATCATCATCCGCGAAGGGCGGCGGCCGGAAGATGGAACGGACAGTCCGTTCTTTCTCGACGACATCCTGCCTCCCGGTCCGCCGAAGAAAGACCGAAACGTGTTCTCCTGGAAGGACGTCTTCCGCTACGCCGCACGCCGGTTGAACGTCTTCCGCGGCGGCGGGAAGCTGCTCTTCCTCGTCATGACCCTCGTCGGGATGCTCGTCAGCGTGTCCGTGGGGTTGGTGGGCGAGACGTTCCATCTCGAGGAACCCTACAGTGAGATCGACCGGAACTACGTGAGCATCCGCCTCGACCGCTCCACCTACGCCGACGTCCGGACGATCGAGGCGATCCCCGGCGTCGACCAGCTGCTGCTCTTCAACGATTCCTTCACCTTCCGGCTCGACGCCGGCAGGTTCTACGAGATTCGCTCCGGCATCGCCGTCGAGGCGGTTCCGATCGACATCCGCTTCCTCGATCCCGCCGCCCTCGTCTACGGAAGCCTCCCCGACGGCTACGGGATCGTCGTCGACCGCAGCGTCGCCGACAAGATCATCCGCGAAAACGCCGCGCGCGGCATCGACGACTACGAAGACGTTCTCCAGTGCACGTTCAAGTTGCAGACGAACGGGATCGACATCGACCTCGCCGCCGACAGCGCGCTGCGCTTCCCGATCAGCGGCATCGCCGACAACCGCTCGCAAAGCGTCTGGATGGCGGAAGAGCTGATGTACAGCCTGCTCGCCCCCAACCTCGTCGATTATCGCATCCTCGGCGACGGCTTCGAGATCGTCGCGGGCGGACTTCCCGAGGACGACGGCTACATGATGCTGAACGACCAATATCCGGGCGTCCAGACCGGCGAGCCGCCCTATTCGGTGGGCATCGGAACCGGCATCTACTACATTTCCGGCATCTACCGCTATGCCGTCGACGGCATGGCGTACGATTTCCGCAACGCGATGGTTTCCTCGCTCGAACTCATCAAGCCGCGGTTCTACTCCTACAAATACGGGAGCATCCTGGACATCGAGCTGTTCGTCTACGCGACGGACGTCGAAACGGCGCTCCGGAACCTCCGCGAAGCCGGCTACGAGGCTACCGCCAACGTGTTCGAACCGACACTCGCGCAGCAGCTGAAACTCAAGGAAAACCGCAATTTCTACCTTCTCGGCATCGGCGGCATCCTGATGTCCGCCTTCAGCATCCTCCTGATCATGCGGTCCAGCCTGATCGCGCGCCTGTACGAGGTGAGCGTCTACCGCAGCATCGGCGTCTCCCGCAGGGAAATCCGCAGGATCTTCCTCGTCGAGATCCTCCTCACGACGACGCTGAGCGGCGTCGTCGGCTTCCTCCTCATGTTCCTGCTCCTGTCCTATGCGCGGGCATCGCTCGCGCAGGCCTCCATCACCCATTTCACCGGCTGGACGTTCTGCTTCGGCCTCCTCGGGATCTACGCCGTCAATCTCCTCTTCGGCCTCATCCCGATCGAGCTCCTGCTCATGAAGACCCCTTCGGCCATCATGAAGCAGAGCGACATCTGAGTACGGTCAGGAACCTCCGCATCCTTGCGATTCGCCGGGAAGACACGATCGTCCGGGCGGGAAAGGCATGAAGCCCATGAAAAAACAAGGGAAGAAAATCGCCGCACTGTTGTCGTTTTCCGTCGCGGGACTGCTCGTCTTCGTCGTCTTCAGCCACATGCGGCCGATGCTCCCCGACCCGATCGACCTGATCGGCCGCATCTTCCTCGCCGCCGTGTTCCTGGCGGCGTCGCTTGCCATGCGGCGATCGGATCGCTGGAAGGACTGCGGGTCCGTCTCCTTCGCGTTTTTCGTCGCCCTCGTCGCGATTTCGATTGACCTCTACCTGCCGTCGAGCGCCTGGCTCCGAGCCGGGCTTCATGTCCCGCTCTTCACGCCCCTGGGGATCGCCCTCGACAAGCTCGACAGCAGCCTGATCATCATCCTCACGGTCCTCATCCTCACGCGCCTCGCGGGCGGATCGCCGGGATCCGTGTTCGTGAAACGGGGCAACTGGCGGAAAGGCCTCGTCGTCGGCGGAATCGCCTTTTTGGTGACGATGGTCGGATCCTATTTCATGGCGCAGCTGTTCGGCGCGACCAACCTGAGCCTGACGCGGATCATCCCCTGGATTCCCTGGATCGCGGTCTTCATCTTCGGGAACGCCTTCAACGAGGAACTCCTGTTCCGCGGTCTGTTCCTGGACAAGATGAAGCCAGCGGTCGGCCCCGTCCTCGCGAACCTCGTCCTGATCCTGCCGTTCGTCCTGCACCATACCGGCGTCACCTACACTAACGACACCCTGATGTTCCTCGGCTATCTCATCCCGCTCGCCTTCTTCTGGGGACGGATCACGCAGAAGACGGATTCCATCCTCGGATCAGTCCTGTTCCATGCGGGGACGGACATCTCCGTCGTCCTCGTGTTGTTCGCGGACCTCTAGTCGGGCAGCCCTCCGGGCGGCTGCGGATCGATCCGCGATTCTCTTCTACGACACGAATGAAAGGATGACGACATGAAGCAACCCAAACGACGGAACGCCCCGAACGGGTTTTTCTACCGGCTCTTCTATCATCCGGTCAAATGGCTGTCGCGGCGGGGCCGAACGGTGGTCGTCACAACCGACGTCGGAAGCCTGCCGCAGGGACCGTTCATCGTACTCTCGAACCACCTCTCCTACTGGGACTGGGCGTTCGTGCCGCAGGCATTCCCGCACGACCGCCTCACCCTCATCGTCAACCGCTATTATTTCCGTAAGCCGATCATGCGGTTCCTGCTCGGAAGAATGAAGGCGATCCCCAAGTCGATGCTCTATCCGGACGTCGAGACCGTCCGGAAGACCTTCCGGTCGATCCGGGACGGACACCACGTCCTGATGTTCCCGGAAGCCCGCCTCGGCACCGACGGATCCAGCCAGAACGTGACGGCCGGCACCGGCGCACTGCTCAAGAAACTCAATGTCCCCGTCGTGTTCGTGGAACTCTCCGGGGCTTCTTTCGCCAGTCCCAAATGGGGCAGGAAACCGCGCCGCGGTCCCGTCGAAATCGCCATCAGGAAAGTCGCCGAGCCGTCGGAATTCACGGCGCTGTCGGACGCCGCGGCCGACGCCTTCTTCACGGCGAACATTCTTCACGACGAAGCCGCGTACGTCCGCCGCAGCGGCGCCGTCTACCGCTCCTCCGACCTGACCGCGGGACTCGACGCGATCCTTTACGTCTGTCCGCAGTGCGGCGGCGAATTCACCCTGGAGGCCGGGAACGGCCGCATCGTCTGCCGCAGCTGCGGCTTCGAAGCCGTCCTCGGCAACGACTACGTCTTCACGTCATCAATGCCGTCCGTCCGGACCATCCGTGACTGGAACCTCCTGCAGGTCGCCCACGAACAGGAGCGATACGACGACGGCACGTTCGCGTTTTCCGTCGGCGTAACCGTCCGGCGGATGGATCTGTCCGATCCTCGGAATGACACCGACGGAACGGGCGTCGTGAACGTCACGAAGCAGGGTCTCTTCTTCACGGGAACCATCGGCGGTGCGGAAGAGTCCTTCTCCCTGCCGTCCGAACGTCTCGAAGGCATCCCCTTCCGCGCGGACGAGGAATTCGAGTTCTACCACCGCGGCTTCCTGCATTTCTTCTATCCGACACGGAATCCGCACGTATGCGCCAAGGTTTCGCTCGCCGGGGATGTCATCGTCGCTCGCAGAAAACTGGGCACCGCGAAGTCGGAATGAACGGGGTGAAAAGATGATTCTCGATTTTACGAACATCGCTGAAACGAGCCTGCCGCAGTTCCGCGGCGGCATGAAAGACTATCGTCTGCGGGCGTTCGCGGACGAGGACGCGAAGATCATGCTCGGCCGCCTGGAGCCCGGCGCGTCCATCGGCGTGCACCGGCACGAGGACAACTGCGAGATCCTTTATGTCCTGTCCGGTACGGGGCTGGCACGCTACGACGATGCTTGCGAAAGGCTCGCGCCGGGCACGGCGCACTACTGCCCGAAGGGGCACAGCCACGGGATTGAGAACGACGGAACGATCGATCTTCTCTTCTTCGCCGTCGTCCCGCGACTCTGACCGGCAGCTTCCGATCCGCCGGATTTCCATGAAAAAAGGCGCCATCTGGCGCCTCGTCCGCATTGCGGGAAGGGGGTAGGCCGATCATGATCACCGCGTTGGAATTTCTCAGGGCGTACCGGCAGGACGCCGGATCGATCGCGACCGATTCGGTCCTCGGACTCCTGCTTGCGGACATGGAAGCCGGTCTGGAGAACCGCCCCTCCGGCCTCGAGATGAACCCATCGTACCTGGCGCCGGACCTGCGCCTGCGTCCGTTCCGCAAGGTTGTCGTCATCGACGCCGGCGGGACCAATCTCCGCAGCGGGCTCGCCGTGACGGATGCCGCGGCGGCCTGCACGCTCCATGACGTGCGCACGTCGCCGATGCCCGGCAGCGGAAGCCGGCTCGGCCGGTCGGAGTTTTACGACGCGATCGCCGCGGCCGTCGGTCCCGTCGCGGACGCGGCGGAGGCGATCGGCTTCTGTTTTTCCTACAGCGTGGCGATGACGCCGGAAGGCGACGGCATCCTCACCGACTGGGCGAAGGAGATCGACGCCCCCGCGGTGATCGGGACCCGCGTCGGCGCGGGGCTTCTGGACGCGCTTCGCAGAGGCGGCGGGAGGGCACACCGGATCACGCTTCTGAACGACACGGTCGCGACCTTGCTCGGGGGATCGAACAACGTTCCCGCCGGTCTGTATGCGGACGCGGTCGGGTTCGTCGCCGGCACGGGCGTCAACGTCTGCTACGCCGAGCCGTGCGCGAACATCCGGACCCTGAGGGAACCGGCTCCCTCAGGGCGCATGATCGTCAACACCGAATGCGGCAACTTCGACAAGATCCCCCAGGGAGATTTCGACAGGATCGTCGACGCCCGCTCGCAGAACCCCGGCAAGGCGACGGCCGAGAAGATGGCCGCCGGCAAATACCTCTCCGACATCCTCCTGCTCGCCTGGAGACGGGCGGCGGACGACGGTCTTTTCGGCGAATCGTCCGTCCCCGACGCCCTCTCGATGCGCGATCTGAGCGCGTTCGTCGCGCATCCAGATGGCGGATTGACCGTTCCGCATGCAGCCTTCCGGACCGCAGCGGATCGCGCTGCGGCAGCGTCGATCGCCCGCGCGCTGATCGACCGCGCGGCCAAGATTGGCGCGATCATGACCGCGGCGGCCATCCTGAGAACGGCCGCCGGACGGCGCGATCCACGTCCCGTGGCGGTCTTCGCGGAAGGGACGACCTTCCGGAGACTGACCGGATACCGCGAGGCCTTCGACTACCATCTGGATTCCATCCTGACTGCGCGGGGAATCGCCTTCCGGACCGTGACCGGTTCCGACTGGAACCTGACCGGCGCGGCGGCGGCAGCGATGCAGTGCGAAGAAAAAGCCTGAAGGTTTCAGGCTTTTTTTGATTCCTTATCTCGTGATCGTCACTTTCCTGATGTTGCGCGAGCGGTCGGGATCGATGCCTCGCGACGCCGCGAGGGAACAGGCAAACAATTGTCCGGCGACGGTGCTTGCGAACGGCGAGAGGAAGAGGTCCGACCGCGGCAGGAGCACGTGGTCTTCGACCAGCGCGGCAAGATCGGCGGAATCGGTGAAAAGGAGCGGCTTGGCGCCGACCGCGCCGAGCGCGGCGATCATGGCGAGCGCGTCTTCCCGCGCCTCGTCGTTCATCGCGACGAGCATGACCCGGGTCTCCGGCTCCACCAGCGCGAAGGGGCCATGCATGAAATCGGACAAAGCATAACTGGTGGCGTTGAGATAGCACGTTTCCTGCAGCTTGCAGCAGATTTCGCGGGACACGCAGAGGTTGACGCCGCGGGCGAGGACGAAGGCTTCGCGGACGTCGGTCCAGCGCTCCGCCAGGCGGTCGATCGCCGGCTGCAGACGGAGCACTTCCTCGATCAGCTCCGGCAGCCGTCCGGGCGTTTCGGGGAGCATCCCGTCCGCGCGTTCCAGGGCCGTCACGAGCATGCCGAGGAGCAGCAGTTCGGCGGTGAAGGTCTTCGTCGCCGGCATCGACTGTTCCGGTCCGACGTCCATGCAGAGATGGTGCTGCGCCCCTTTCGCGAGCGGACTCTCCGCATTGTTCGTGATTGCGACGGTCACGCCGCCCTGCCGGGCGGTCTTCTCCATGACCTTGCGGATGTCGAACGCCTCGCCGCTTTGCGAGACGCAGATGAGGATGGCATCCTTCAAATCGAGTTTTCCGTCGTATTGCGTTACGATCGAGGGATAGATGAAGGCGACCGGGATTCCGTAACGGATCTCGCAGAGATACTTGAAATAGAGACAGGCGTTGTCGCTGCTTCCCCGTGCGGCCATCATGATGTAGGGGAACCGGCGCGACTTGATCAGTCTTGCCAGCGCTTCGACCTTGAGGACGTTGTTCCGATAGGTCTGCTTCAGAACGGTGCTTTGGGAAAAGATCTCTTGTTCCATGAGGGTTGGCATCGATCGGGATCTCCGCGTCAGAAAGGCGAAACACTGCTGGCACCTGACAGCATTATTATACATCATCGCGCCGTTATTGTTCCTGCCATATTAATCCGGTAAAGGGCTTACATTTTCGAAAGGCGTATGATACAATGGGCTTTGACGGCTAAAGACAGCGTTCTTCCCCGGAAGCGCGCGAAGGAGGCCCCCGTGGACGGAAAAACGACTCCGCATCTGGACTGTCACATTCATTATTCGCTGCCCGTTACGCCGCGTGAACTCGTGGAAATCCTGGACCTCACCGAGACGGACATGGCCAATCTCGTCATCGTCCCGCATCGCCAGAGGATCTCTTCGGTCCCCGACGCGCTCATGGCGAAACACATGTACCCGGAACGGTTCTACGTGTTCACCAGCCTGGACGTCACGCAGTATTTCCGGCATCACGACAGCGTCGGGAAAAACTTCGTGGCCCACGTGAAGCGGATGCTCGCGTGCGGCTGCGACGGAGTCAAGATGATCGAAGGCAAGCCGGAAATGCGCCGAACCGTGCCCATCCCGGACTTCGACGATCCGTCCTGGGAGCCCTTCTGGGCGTACGCCGAGAAGACCGGCCTGCCGATCCTCTGGCACGTCAACGACCCCGAGGAATTCTGGGACGCCGATCGGATCCCGGCCTGGGCGAAAGCCCGGGGGTGGTTCTACGGCCCCGAGACCATCAACAACGAACTGCAGTATTCGCAGGTCTTCCGCGTCCTCGACCGCCATCCGGATTTGAAGATCGTCTTCGCGCATTTCTTCTTCCTGTCGGCGCAGCTGCAGCGGCTGTCGCTCCTGTTCGACCGCTATCCGAACATCTGCGTCGACCTCACGCCCGGCATCGAGATGTACGTCAACCTCTCCGCGGACCGGGAAGAGACGCTCGCCTTCTTCGAACGATACCAGGACCGCATCCTCTACGGCACCGACATCGGCGCGCGCTGCGTGCTCGGCGTCCAGGACGGGCACATCAGCCCCGAGGAGAGCCTGAACCGCTCCCGCCTGGTGCGCTCCTTCCTCACGGAAAAAGAAGACGTCACGATCCGGGCCGACGGCAACTTCCTCATCGGCACGGACGACTTCGTGCTCAGGGGGCTCGGCCTTGCCGCGCCGGTCCTGACGAAACTCTTTTCCGGAAACTTCCGTCGCGTCGCCGGCCTGACCCCGCGCCGCGTTTCGCCGCGCCGGGTCATCCGGGAATGTCGCCGGATCAAGATGACCATCCGCATCATGTCGTTCATCGACCGGAAGATCGTGCCGGACTATTCCTATGCGAACACGGTCATCGCGTATTTCCATTCCTCGGCTTCAAGATCCACCGACATAGATAAAAAGGAGAGAACATGAAGAAGTTAACCAAAAAGCAACTGCCGCTTTACGCGTTTGCCGGTTTCGGTCCCAATCTGCTGAGTCTCGTCCTGACGACCTACCTGATCGACGCCCTGATCGTCGAAGGATTCGGCGTCAACGTGGAATACTGGACGTTCGCGAACAAGACGCTCGTCATGACCGCCGTCTTCAGCGTCCTCGTGCTCCTGTCGAAACTGATCGACGGCCTCGCCGACATCCCCCTCGCGGCGCTGACCGACGGTCTGAAGACCAAATGGGGGAAACGGCGTCCCGCGATGCTGGTCGGCTACGTGCCGATGGTTCTGTCCCTCCTCCTGTTCTGCTTTCCGCCGACGCTCGCGGAGAACAGCCTGCTCAACACCATCTATTTCGGCCTTCTGCTCGCCATCTTCTTCACGTCCTACACGCTCACGTTCGTCACGTATTACGGAACCTATTCGGAAGTCACCGAAACTGCGGGCGACCGCGTCAGCCTCTCCCACTGGAAGGCATTCTTCGACACCATCCTGTACAGCATCGGCTATGCGGTGATCCCGCTCTTCATCGGGCTGCACGTCAACATCCGGTTCGTCGCCCTCGCGCTCATGCCGTTCGCGCTGACGATGCTGATCGTCTTCTTCCTGCTCAAGGAGAAATCCACCCTTCCGGCCGACGTCGAAAAGGACCGGGCGGAACACGCCAAGGATCATCCCGGCGAAGCCCGGCTCGAAGAGAGCGTCTCGTTCGTCGACAGCGTCAGATTGACCGTCAAGAACAAGGGCTTCATGATCTGGCTCGGCGTCATGGCCGCGTTCTTTTTCGGCCTGCAGATGTTCCTCGCCGGACAGAACGTCCTTGCTTCCGGCGCGATGGGACTCAACGGCTGGCAGATGGCGATCATGAACACCTCGGCGTTCGCGCCGGTTCCGCTGATGCTCATCATCTACCGCCGCATCATGAAGAAGAAGGGGTTCCGCTTCACCTTCCAGACCGCCCTCGCGTCGTTCGCAATCGCGATGATCGTGTTCTCGATCGCCTACGTCGAATGGATCCCGAGCACGACCTTCAGGCTCATCCTCGGCATCATCGGCGGCACGATCGGCAGTTACGGCATCGGCGCCTTCTTCTCCGCTCCCTACATCATTCCGTCCCAGCTCGCCGCCGAAGAGATGGAAGCCACCGGCAAGAGCCATCCCTCGATGTATTTCGCGATGCAGGGCCTGTTCAACGCGGTCGTCGCGGCGATCAGCACGAGCGTCATCTGGCTCAACATCAGAGGCATCGTCGTGAACGGCGAGGAATTCTTCGGTCCCCATCTGATGCCCTATATCGTCGCCTTCGCCTGCCTCGTGTCGATCGGCGTCGCCTTTTTGCTTCCGCAATCCTTCAGCCGGCTCGGGCGCGACGGCGAAACCCGCCTGAACGAGAAATAACGGTCTCACGTATCGCTTGAGGAGGGATTCCATGGAAGAACGGCTGATCGCGCCGTGCGGAATGAACTGCGCCCTCTGCGTCTCCTATCTCGCCGGCACGCTCGATCTGAACAAGGCAGGATTCCACCGCCGCTATTGCCCGGGCTGCCGCCCGCGCGGCAGGAACTGCACCTTCATGTCCTCCACGTGCGCACGCATTGGAAAAGGGCTCGTCTCCTCGTGCATCGAGTGCCCTGATTTTCCGTGCGGACGACTGAAAGACCTCGACCGGCGGTATCGGACCAAATACCGCATGAGCATGGTCGACAACCTCGCCTGCATCCGCGACGAGGGCATGGCCGCCTTTCTGAAAAGAGAGGAAGATAAGTGGCGCTGTCCGACGTGCGGCGGAACCATCTGCTGCCACAACGGTCTCTGCCTCCAATGCGACATCGATACGCTGAAACAAAATAAAAAATACCGCTGGGGGGAATGACGCCCCGGCGGTACTTTTTTGGATGATGCGGTGGTCCAGGTCAGATTTTTTCAATCATGTCGAGGAATTTCTCGACCGGCTGGTCGCCGAGCAGTTCGTATTTGTCGTTGATCACGATCTTGGGAACGCCCGATACCTTGTAGACCCGCGACATGTCCTGGAACGTCTGCGCTTCGATCATCTCGCCGCGGATGTTGGCGTTGTTCATGGCGAGCAGATGGGCGGTTTGGACGGCCCCGGGGCAATGAGGGCAGGAAAGCGTGACGAAGACCTTGATGTCGACCGGCTTCGTGACCTTCCCGATGCGTTCGAGGACGTCGGGCGCGAACGCCGCGGGGGCGCCTCCGGAGAGTTCCATGAGCGCGGCGAGGAAGGAGTTGATCTCGTGTCCCGCGGGGATGCCGCTGAAGCGGACGCCGCGGTCGCGGAGGTCTTTGTCGAGCACGACGAATCCGGGAATCCGGCGGATGTCGTAGCGGCGGACGTCGTCGAGGTCCTGTTTGGAATCCTTGACGACGAGACGGATCTTGTCGTTGAGCGCTGACATCTCCTTCAGGAGCTGTTCGGTTTCGACGCATGTTTCGCACGCGCCGTCGGTGAAAAGGACGAGCGTGACCGGATCACGCATTCCGGCGAGGATGTCCCTGATCTGTTCGGCGACTTCGACGGGAAGAAGTTGAGGCATGGGATCATAGTCCTTTCTTGTTCAGATAGATGCTCGCGGACATGGCGGCTTTCGCCCCTTCCGCGGCGGCGATGATGATCTGCCGGTACGGTTGATCGGTGATGTCGCCGGCCGCGAACAGCCCTTCGAGGGAGGTTTGCTGGAGGCCGTCGACGACGATTTCGTTCCTGTCGTTCAGTTTGACGAGGTTCTGGAAGAGGGAGACGTTGGGGATCGTGCCGATCTCGATGAAGACGCCATCGGTCGGGAAGACCGACTCTTCCGCGGTCTTCTTGTCCCGGATCCGGACCGCGGCGACGGCGTCGGTGCCGAGAATCTCGAGGATCTGCGTTTCCAGCCGCACCTCGATGTTCCCGATCCGTCCGAGTTTGTCGAGCAGGGTCTGGTCGGCGCGGAACCGGCTGCGATGGATGATGATGACATGGGTCGCCCATTTGGCGAGGTCCATGGCCGCTTCCACGGCGCTGTTTCCGCCGCCGGCCACGACGACCCGCCTGTCCTTGAAGAACGGCGCGTCGCAGGTGGCGCAGTAGGAGACGCCCTTGCCCGACAACGCGTTCTCGCCGGGGACGTCGAGCTTCCGGGGCGATCCCCCCAGTGCCGCCAGGAGCGTCCTGGTCCGGAGGATGCGGCCGTTTTCGAGCGACAGAAGGAACAGGTCGCCGCGCTTCTCGACCGCGACGACCCGCACCGCGGTGAAGAGCGGGATGTCGAGCGACTTGAGATGAGCGACGTAGCTGTCGATCAGTTTCCCGGCGTCGATGCTTTCGAAGCCGAGATAGTTGTCGACGGCGGTGGTGTTCTTGATCTGACCACCCAGGTCATAGGACAGGACGGCCGTCCGGAGTCCCTTGCGCCGCGCATAAAGGGCGCCGTTGAGACCCGCGGGACCGCCGCCGAGGGCGATGAAATCAAAGAGTTTCTCATCCTCGTCCGCCGCTGTCTTTTTCGTTTCCACGGTAAAATTGAACATATGCCACCTCGACCTCATCTCCTATTATAAATGAAAGCGTCGGAATGACCAATGGGATGCACCACTTTTGCTCAACCTTGTTTGATTGCCGGCCGGCTCGTGTTATACTGGTACATGATGTCGAAGAAGTGAACGGAAGGACGGTGATCCCCATGGAAACGGTGACGATCCTGGCGCGTCAGATTGCGATCATGTTCGGTCTGATCGCCATCGGCTGGATTCTCTTCAGGATGCGCTTCCTGAGCGAACAGGGGACGAAAGACCTGTCGAACATCCTCCTGCGGCTCGCCACGCCGGCGGTGATCCTGCGGTCGTTTCTCGTCGAAAGGACCGAGGAGAACACGCGCCAGTTCCTGCTGTCGTTCGCGCTCGCCTTCGCCGCGATCCTCCTTTCCGCCGTCATCGCCCGCCTCATCTTCCGCGGCGACAGGGTGATCGAGCGGTTCGCCGCCTCGTTCGCCAATGCCGGATTCTTCGGAATCCCGCTCGTCAAGGCGTTCGTCGGGGACGAATACGTCTTTCTCGTCGCATCGTTCGTGATGATGACGTTCGTCTCGCAATGGACCTACGGCGTCTTCCTGTTCACGCGCGACAAAAAGATTTTCTCCCTGAAACGACTGGCGACGAATCCGGTCCTGGTCGCCTTCTCGATTTCGATGGTCATCTTTTTCGGACGCATCGAGCTGCCGCAGATCCTCACGACCCCGATCGAACTGATCGCGCCGCTCCACACCCCGCTCGCGATGTTCATCCTCGGCAGCTATCTCGCCCGCGGACGCATCCGCGACATCTTCCTCGACAAGACGTCCTACCCCGCCGTCCTCGTCCGGCTCGTCCTCACTCCGCTCATCACCCTCGCTGCCTTCGCGCTCCTGCCCGCCTCCGCGGCGCTCGTGCAGACCGCGGTGATGATTCCGGCGGTCGCCCCGATCGGCGCCAACGTCGCGGTGTTCGCCGGGCTTCACGGGCAGGACTACGGCAAGGCAGTCCGACTCGTCTGCCTCAGCACGCTACTGTCGATCGTGACGATCCCGCTCATCATGCTTCTCGTCGAACTCGTTTGACGGGATGCGACAGGCGTATTATAATGGAATGAGATCCATCGAAAGGGTGATTCCCATGTTCAAAAAGTTGGCCGTCGTCATGATGGCAATCCTCTCCATCGCTCTGCTCGCAGGCTGTTCCTACGACCAGGAAGACTATTATGAAGTCCACGTCATCGAGGGGGACGCGCCGTTCCGCTACGTCAATCCCGACGAGGGGAAGGAGCTTCATAGCAAGAACGAGTTCTCCAACGAGGACACCTATTTCCTCTATCTCTATGCGCCCGAAGCGGACGAAATCTTCACGTACGAGCAGTTCTTCTCCGCCCTCGGCGAGTATTTCGTCTATCGGCAGGTCGAAACGGGGAAGTACTACGTCAAGTACGTACCGGAGATGGAAACCGTCGTTTTCCAGTTCCACGTCGACAAGGAAGCGTTCGAGAATCCCGCCTGAAGACCATCGGGATCATGCCGGCTGTTCCGTTTGATCGGAACTGCCGGTTTTTTTTGACATTTCGGTTCTTTCATGACGCAATCAGCGCTTTTCGGCATCCCCCTTTTCCTCCGGATTTGGTATAATGGGAGCGGATTTCCATCGATGGGAAGTGAACTTATGGATTTCTTCAAAGAATATGTCAGCTGGCAGTTCGACCGTACCCCGGAAGGCTTCCTGTCCTGGCAGCACCTGACGGCCGTCACGACTGCGTTCCTCATCGTCATTCTGCTCGCAGGACGTCTGAGCGTCCGCCATGCGCATTCCGACCGGCGCGACCGCATGAAGGTCGTCATCGCCGCCGCGCTGGTGCTCGACGGATTCGAGATCCTCAAACTCACCGTCCATTGCATCATGTCCGGATCGTTCCGGATCCTGCTCGGCAACCTGCCGCTGTTCCTGTGCAGCATCCCGCTCATCGTCCTGCCCGTCGCGGCGTTCGCGAAAGGCCGGGTGCAGCAGGCCGCGCTCGATTTCGTCCTCATGTTCGGTCTCCTCGGCGGCATCCTCGGAACCTACATGGCGGCCAACATCTACTCCGTCTTCCCCGTCCTCCATTTCGACCCGATGGTGAGCCTCGTGACGCACATGACTTCGGCGTTCGCCTCGCTCTACATCGGCCTGGCGCGCCTCGGCACGCTCGAACGGAAAAACGTCGTCATCACGACCGCGATCCTCGGGGCGTTCATGGCGACGGCATATGCGGTCAACCAGATCGGCAAGGTCGCCGGATTCCAGGACAACTACATGTTCCTGTCCCGCGCGGACGGAACCCCGTTTTTGATCCTCGAAAACATTTTCGGCAGCGGCACGGCCGGCTACACCGTCGCCGTCGCGGTCTGCATGTGGATCTACATGGGGCTGTTCTATCTCGTCGCCGGCCGGCTCAGGCAGCGACGTCCTGCGCACGACCGCGCGAACGCCTGATGAAGAGGAGGAGATCGCAATGACGTTTCTCGACATGACGGAAGCCCGATTCTCCGTTCGTCAATTCCAGGATGCCGCAGTCGATTCGGCGAAGCTCGATGCCATCCTGCAGGCGGTGAACCGTGCCCCGACCGCCCACAATAACCAGCCGCAGCGGATCTTTGTGATGCGAAGCCCGGAAGCGCTCGCCGCGGTCGACGCCTGCACGCGCGGGCGCTTCGGCGCACCGATCGTCTTCGTCCTCTGCTATGACCGGAACGAGAGCTGGAAGCGCAAGGACGGGTACGATTCCGGCGAAGTGGACTGCGGGATCGTCGGCACCCACATCCTCTACGCCGCCCTTGAACAGGGACTCGGTTCGTGCTGGGTCGCGATGTTCCGTCCCGACGGATTGCGCGCAAGCCTGAACCTTCCCGAAAACGTCGTTCCCGTCGCGTTGATTCCGGTCGGAATTCCCGCCGCGGACGCCGTCCCGTACCTGTTTCATTTCGAAAAGAAACCGCTCGCGGATACCGTGATCTTCCGCTGACCCGACTCCGTTCCGAGTACCGTCGCCGCAGCCCCCTTGGGGACCGACGACGGTTTTTTCATCGGATCATTCGATCTCGGCCGACAAAATGCATCGCCCGGAATCGGAATTTCCATTGTATAATGAAAGGAGAACGGCGATGAAGAGAGAGGGGGACCGACGACATGGATGACACCGAGAGGATCCTGCTCGACCATCAGACGCGCTATCCGGCGATGACGATCGCCGACTACGTCAAGCTGCTGCATCAGAACACGTTCGGACCGAAGCATTTCGGTGCCGATCCCGCGATCGCGGACGTCAGGGAATTTCTCGCCGCCGAACTCGCGAAGACTCCGGACGATCCCGCCCGTGCGTTTGCGGAAGACATCGGCGGGGGCTATCTGCGGATCCCGCTCGCGGCCGTCAGGGCCGGCAGGATCTCCGCCGATCTCCTCGCGGAGGCATTCCACCGTTCGATGCGAGAAAGCCCCGAACCGGACGATGCACTCCAACGGGCGTTCCGGGACAAGCTCGACGTCCTGCTCGGGCTGATCGATTCCGGAATCATCGCACTCGATCCCGTCGCCAGCAGGGACTACGTCGAACGCTTCGTTTCCGCCGGCGTCCGTCCCGTCCACCACAGTCCCGACTTCAACCGTCTCTATCAGCCGCACTACCGCGTCGTCAAAGCGGAATCGATTCCGAGAGAGGTGCCTTCCATGAACCAGAACGTCTACGTGAAACCGACCCGATTCAGAGGCATCGACAGGAATCCCTCCCTGCTCGGTTTCGGCTGCATGCGGCTTCCCACCCTGGTGGAGGGAAAACCCGACATCGACGAGGCGAAGGCGCAGGCGATGATCGATTACGCCTACGCGCACGGCGTCACTTACTACGATACCGCCTACCCGTATCATCACGGGATGTCGGAAACATTTGTCGGGAAGGCCCTGAAGAAGTATCCGCGCGAGTCGTTCTTCCTCGCCTCCAAGATGCCCGGATGGCTCGTTCATTCGCGCGAGGACGCCGAGCGTCTGTTCCGCGAACAGCTCGGAAAATGCCAGGTCGAGTATTTCGACTACTATCTCTGCCATGCCCTCGGAGAGGAGAACTTCAAGGCGTATCTCCTGCCCGGAGTGATGGACTTCCTCCGCGAGATGAAAGCCGCCGGCCGGATCCGTCATCTCGGATTTTCGTTCCATGACAGCCCGGACGTCCTCGAGAAGATCATCCATACGTTCGACTGGGACTTCGTCCAAATCCAGCTCAACTATCTCGATTGGACCGCCCAGGACGCGAAGCGGCAGTACGAGACGGTCGTCGCCTATGGCGTCCCGTGCATCGTCATGGAACCGGTCCGCGGCGGCCTGCTCGCCACCCTGAGCGACGAAGCCGTCGCGATCTTCAAGGCGGCCGACCCGCAGGCGAGCGTCGCCTCCTGGGCGATCCGCTACGCCGCGTCGAAGGAGAACGTGATGGTCGTCCTTTCCGGCATGTCGAACGCGGAACAGACCGCCGACAACATCCGGACCATGACCGGCTTCAAGCCCCTCGATGCCGGCGAGAAGGGCGTCATCGCCAAGGCGCTCGACGCGTTCCTCAAGAACCGCACCATCCCCTGCACGTCCTGCCGCTACTGCATGCCCTGCCCGCACGGCGTGGACATCCCGTGGATGTTCCGCGTCCACAACGATTATGCCCTGTCGAAGCGCAAGCGCGACTTCGTCTGGGATTATGAGGAAAC
>Ga0172375_10005794_pt1 | contig 17632 bp, 18 predicted proteins | sample LakKiv1m_FD_114537 | JGI IMG/M metagenome (GOLD analysis project Ga0172375, IMG submission 114537) | Freshwater microbial communities from Kabuno Bay, South-Kivu, Congo - kab_092012_11.1m | ecosystem: Environmental > Aquatic > Freshwater > Lake | place: Democratic Republic of the Congo...
AGCGTCGTTTCCAAGGAAACGGCGCGTTTTTTTATAATCGGCCGGCGATGATCGGATCGAGTTCGGCCGGTGTGACGGCCGGCTCATGACGACCCTGGATCTCACCGTTCCTGTCGATGATGAACTTGGTGAAATTCCACTTGATCCGGGTCGAAGGACAGACGAACTTTCTAAACAGCCGCCTAAGTGGGCATGGCTCCACCTGTTTTTCGGTTGGCGCGTTGGCCTTCAGGTAGGCGAACAATGGTTCCGTACCTTTGCCATTGACCCTGATCTTCGCGAAGGTCGGGAACTTCACCCCGAAATTCGACTGGCAGAAAGAGACGATTTCCGCTTCGCTTCCGGGTGCCTGGCCCAAAAACTGGTTGCAGGGGAAATCCAGGACCTCCAGGCCCTGGTCGTGATACTTTTCATACAGTTTCTCCAGGCCCTCATATTGCGGAGTGTAGCCGCAATGGGTCGCCGTGTTGACGATCAGGAGGACCTTGCCCTGATATTTGGAGAGTGATACCGGATTGTGGTTGGCATCAAGGACGGTGAAGTCGTAGATGGACATGTTATCGCCTCATTCGCATAAGATATGACCATTATACGCTTCTTTCTCCCATTTTGCCATCCTTTTGCTCATCAGGAATGTCATTTGCGAGTCAGGATCGCCACGACCGGTATGAGCAGGAAGGCGAGCCAGGACACCGCCCACAGGTCGGCGAAGTAGCCAAGCAGATAGAAAATGGCCACGGCCACGAAAGGGCTTATCGCCACCAACCGGTTCTCCCTGGGTGAATGCCTGAGGATCGCCACGATCGGAATCAGGAAAAAGATCAGCCAAAGATAAGGCCACGATGTGAACAAGATGCCACAGACGATATAGACGGCGACAGCTCCGATCGCAACCAGTCTTTCCGTCCAGTTTTCCCCGACCGCTGCGAATTTGACGTCACTGAGCAGCAATCCGGCCGCAAAGGGGATCAGGAAGGCGAACAGGCCATATACCCAGGCTCCATATCCGTATCCCAGGAAAAGATACAGGCCGATCGCCAAAAGGAATGTGAGTTCGTAAACGATCAGTTTCCATAGCGGTTTGATGTTCAGGATGCCGATCACAGGCACCAGGAAGAAGACCAGCCAGCCCGGATGCCATAACCCGTAAATGCCGAGGATGAAGAAGGTCGTGACCGCGACAAAGGGACTGAGGGCGGTCAAGGTCTCTATGACCTTCCTGGTCCTGGCGGTGACACAGATGGCCACGACCGGAATCAGGAAGAAGATCAACCAGGTCGGATGCCAGATGCCGGATTCGAATCCGACCAAGAGATAGATGATGACGGAAACGAACGGCATCAGTCCGATCACGATGTTAAGATCACGCTTCTGGAACAGATCCACCGTGATCGCCACGATCGGGATCAACAGGAACACGAGCCATCCCGGATGCCACAGACCGGCGAGGGTGCCCATCAGTATATAGGCGATCACGGCCACGAACGGAGACAACGCGACGAGTTTGTTGCCAATTTTCGGTTTTTCGACCTTGCGATAGTTCTCCGCAAGACCCGACACCACCGTTTCCGGCATCCCCAGAAAATCGACGACATCCTGGTCCGTCATGCCTTTGGCCAGCCCGTCCTCATACATCCCGTCGTAATCGGACAGGATGTCGTCTTGCTCGGATTTGCTGATCTGGTAGTTACCGAGCAAATCCCTGATTGCCTGCAAATATTCAGCTTTCATTTTCTTCTCCTCCTAAGATTCGGAATACTCCCTTGAGAAATTTGTCCCATTCCCGGCTGTATTCGGCGAGTTTTTCCGCGCCTTTGCCGGTGATGCGGTAATACTTTCTTGGCGCCCCCACGTTAGTGGCTTCGGTGTAGGTTTCGAAATAACCCTGATCGGTAAGTCTCCTCAGTAGCGGATAGACCGTATTTTCATTGACTTCGATCTCCCTTGACAAGGAATCGATCACCTCGAAACCATACATGTCCTTTTCGGCGATCATGTGGATAACACACATTTCGATGATCCCTTTTTTGAATTGTGTATTCATGGGTTCCCTCCTTACTGTGTCATGCACACTATAAGGATATCACATTACTGTGTTAAACACAATACCTAATTTCGTTTTTTTAAAAGGCATCGCTTGGCGATGCCTTTTGGATGTGATTTGCGTCTGTCAACCAAGATTGAGGTCATTGTAGAAGGTGAAGATGGTCATGGATACGACCGCCTCGTTGTTTGATCCGAAGGAGACGTTGACAACGTCCACATAGAAGAGTCTGTCCTCGTCAAGGAGATTGTCGAGGTAATCTAGCAGCAATTCCGGATCGGCGATCTTCATCGATAGGGAGATCTGGACGAACTTCAGGGTGTCGGGAAGACTTTTAGTAAATGGACTGTCGGCCCCATCGGTGATGGACAATTGATAATTCTCCGCCAGATTCAGACCTGAAAGATCACGCACCAAGGTCAGCTCATTGACAAGGGAAGCCTGATTGAAGCTGCTTGGCAGGTAGGGGATGATCTCATCGATCTCATGATATGTGATTGTCTGACCCGAGGTAAGCAGGTCATCGATCTGGGACTGGATATGAGTCTGTTCCGCATGCAGGGAAGCCATGGTGCTGTTCCTGATCGCCAGGATCAGGAAATAGGCCGAGATGACGATGGCGAAAACGATGAACAAAAGATACAGGGGTTTGCTTTGGTTCAGTTTGCGACCGAACACATCCTGCTTACGCATAGGTGACAATCACCTCCATTACCAGACCGGAAAGGAATCTTCTGGTTGGTTGGTCCATCATCCAACGGTCCGGATCGTCGGTCCCGGAGACGATGCCGTAATTCTCATAGATGTCCAAGAGATATTCGTAAAGATCGGTTTCGGAAGTGGCCCTGACCACCAGGATGATCTGGTTGGCGGACTGGTCGATGCGGTAACTGGTCAACTCCAGGGAACCGGAAATCAGACTGGTCAGATCGGCAACGTATGCTGTCGGAGCAGTCGCCATGGAAGCCAGATAGTCATAAGCGTTGCTGTAGTCTTTTTCGACGTTCGTATAGCTCGATTCGGCGGGGATTTCGGCCAATAGGCTATCCAACCGGTGTTCGAGATTCAAGATGATGTTCTCTTCCAGGGCGATATCTTCCACAAGCAGGTGATAGGGGACATAGACGAGACTGACCAGGGAAAAGATGGCGATCGCCAACACCATCAGGTAATTGGCATACAGTTTCGTCTTCTTGAGTCTGTCGATCGCGAAACTGAGACTGAGTTTTTGTTCGCGCTCCCGGGTCAGATTGCAGGCGGCGGCGACCTCTACGGTCTTTACGGAAGATTGATCCAATTCAGAGAGTTTCCCTGATATGAACAGACGGACATGAAAATCGGCAAGCATCGACAGAAGTCTTTTTTCGACATAATCATTGGTCAACCGTTCGGAGAGATTGATTACGACGACGTCCTTGATCGAACTCTTGCCCTTACGCAGATTGAATTTGTAATAGTTGGCGATCCTTTCGACATAGTTCTCGACTTTCTCGCACAAGGTGTCTCCGAGGCCGTCGCATTCCTCGATCATGCCGAAAATCGGCAGCATGTCTTCGACGATATGGATCGAGATCATGCGCTCCATCAAGGTGACGATCATCGTGTTTTCCAACTTGTCGCCGGTTTCGTCGACCATAAGCTGCAGCATTCCGAGTGAGGGCAGATCGAAACCGATCTCCCTTGCGCCGAGGCGCTCAAGAATATCGGAATAATCGTTGAGCAGGTTCTTGTCGGCGATGAATGCCGTCACCGAGATCGCATCCTCGGTTTCGGACACGACCTGATGGCTGATCACGGCCTCCGAGAAAGGAAAGTGCAGGGTCCTGCCCAACTGACCATGCAGATAGGCGTCAAGGCTCTTCTTCTGCAGTTCATCCTTGATGACCACGAATTTCCGGATGAGCAGGTTGCTCTCGTTGAGAACCAGTCTGACTCTCCGGGGCCTGATCCGATGCCCCCGGAAAAGGGTCTTCATGGTCCGGAATAGGACCATCGGATCCTTGACATAGCCGTTTTCGACGACTTCCGGCTCCAGCGGGCTGTGCCCGGAACAGTTCAGGGATGGTTTTTTCGGATCAATGCGGAAAAACCCGAGGCTCTGATCGGTCACATAGACACTGACTTCCAAATTGCGATTCCCCAAAATCATCACACTCCCAACAAATGCATATACCAGGAGATGAAGTCATCACCGAAGAAATAAGCGACGACAACACCAAGGAAAATAAACGGTACCAAAGGAAACACAGTGGTTTTGTCCTTTTTGGCGAGAGCGAACACCAACCCGAACATGGCCGCCAGAAACAGCGACAAGAGGGCGTTCCAAACCGAGAGACATAGACTGATGAAAACATACAGCTTGACATCCCCTCCGCCCAAAGCCTCTTTCTTGAACACCAGTTTTCCGAACAGGGCCAACAAGAAGAGCAAAGCGAACATGACTGCCGATGATAAGAGAAAGGTCAGGATTTCTCCCTGGACGATCCTCAAGACGACGACGGGAACGCTGCCGGCGATCCAGATTATGTCGATGACGGTCAGCGACTGGATATCGGCGATAGTTTCCGCCAAAAGCACGGAAATCATGACCAGGGCGACGCCAAGTTCCCACTGCCAGCCGATAAAAAGAAATCCGGCCGCATAAAGCATACCGCCCAACAATTCCGCGAGCGGGTACATAATTTTGATCGGCTGCCGGCAAAAATGGCAACGTCCCCGATTGATGATATAGCCGACGATCGGCAGGACATCGACGAACCTGAGAACGTGACTGCAACTGGGGCAATGACTTCTGCCGGTGATTGGTTCCCTGGCAAGGGTTCTTTCGACGACCAGATGCATAAAAGACGTCAAGAGGGCACCGAATAGGAAAAAGATGATGGCATAAACTATGGTCATTGGCTGTAATCTGCCCTACCAAAATATAAGGCTACTCCTAAATTGTTATTATACCTTTTATTTCCATTTCAAACAAGAGAGACTAAAAACAAAAAGATTTCCTTGAGAGGAAATCTTACTTGTTAATCATTGTTCTTATGGCTGGTATACAAGATAGCCGTTGATGAACAGATTCGGGCCGGTGATCCCGGACAGGTCGACGGTGACTTGATTGGTCGCGCCAACCACGAAAATGTCGTCTGCGGTCACGTCTTCCTGCGGATCGGCAGGAGCGGTGTCACCGCCAAGAACGGTTACGGCTTCGGACAGGTAGTTCTCGGTCACGAGGTCCTGTACGGAGAAGGTGTCGTTCTCATTGAGGTCAACAGCATACAACCTGGCTGCTTCTTCGATGGAGGTCCAAGTAGCTTCGGCCGCATTCTGTCTCTGTCTTTCGATCAGATTGCCGATGGTCGGAACGGCGATGGCGGCGATGATACCCATAATGATGATCACTGCCAGAAGTTCAACCAGGGTAACGCCCTTTTTGGATTTCAGAATTTTAAACATCAGTTTTCCCCTTTTCTCATATTATCATAGTATTATTATAGTATATTATATATTTGTGTCAATATATTTTGCCATTTTCCGCGATTTTCCTGTCAGATCTGGCTACCCAGGGACAGCATCGGCATGATGATGGCGATGATCATGACGCCAACGATGACATAGACGACGATCAGGAGCAAAGGCTGGATCGCCGACTTGATCTGTTCGACTCTCAGCTCCGATATCCCGTTGTAATAATTCGAGAGATTTTTCATGAGCATCGGCAGTTCGGCGGTCTTTTCGCCGGTGGCGATCATCTTGGCCATGATCGGATCGATGAAGCTGCTTTCCTCGAAGGCCTTGGAAAACGGTCTTCCATCCTCGATGTATTTCAGGGTCTTGGTGATAAGGTCCTTGTAGACGACATTCCTGACGAGACTTTTGATCGTCTGGAGCGCCTTGATGGAATTGATTCCGTTCGAAAGCATCTGGGCGAGGGAATTGGCGATCAGGATCTGGTTGCTCATCTGCACCAGTTTGCCGATGATCGGCAATTTGAGTGTGAAGACGGTCAAGGCAAGATGGACCGGCTTGCTGTATCTGTTGAGAAGGATGAGAACGACGACAAGCAATCCGGATATGCCGAAGATGTAGAGCGCGTAATGGGCGATGAAACTGCCGGCATCGATGAAGAATTGGGTTATCCAGGGCAACTTCGCCCCTTCGAAGGACAAAAACAAAGTGGTTATGTTCGGAAAGACGAACGTGAGCATTCCGATTGCGATCACGATCGCAGCTCCGAGATAGATCAGCGGCATCCGCATCGCGCTTCTGATTCCGGAAGAAATCTTCATCTGCTTCTCATAGTAATCGGCCATCTGGCCTACGGTACCGGACACATCTCCGGATATTTCTCCGATCTCGATCATCTGGGCAAGCATGTTCGGAAACTCCTTCGGCCGTTTCGCAAGCGCCTTGGAGAAAGAGAGTCCGTTGTAGAGGTTCTGATAGAGTTCGAAATAGAGTTTACGCTGGAATTTGCTTTCCTGTTGCAAAGCCAAAAGTTCGATGGCGGACAGGAGATTGACACCGGCATCGAGCAGGGACCCGAGTTGTTTCAGAAAGAAGATCAGTTGTTTGGTCGGCAGGGTTGATCCGATCGTGACCTGGTTGAGTTTGGCCCATAGGTTGGAATATTCCACCAGACTGGAGACGGTATAGTTCTTGGTCTGGAGATATTTCAGGCTCACATTGCGGTTGATCGCTTCGATCCTGCCCTTGACGGTCCTGCCTTCGGCGTTGGTCGCCACGTATTTGAAATTGCGCAGTTTCAAACGGCCCGCCTCCTATTCGCTGGCAACCTTGAGCACTTCTTCCAAGGTGGTGATGCCGTTTCTGATTTTTTCGAGACCGGATTCGAGAATGGTAACCAAACCTTCTTCGGTAGCCAACTTTTCCATTTCGCTCATCGGGGCGTTTGCGGAAATCAGCTTGGCCATATCCTTGGAAATGGGCAGGACTTCGAAGATGCCGACGCGACCGGCGTAACCCTTGTAATTGCAGGAAGGACAGCCTTTGGGACGCTTGAGCTTGGCGACTTCAAGACCATGGCTTTTGAACATGGCTTTTTCGGCTACGGTTGCCTCTTCCTCATAGCTGCATTCGGGACACAGTCTGCGGACAAGCCGCTGGGAGACGACTCCCGAGAGGGATGAGGCGATGAGGAATGGTTCGATTTCCATGTCAAGCAACCGGGTGATCGTCTTGATCGCGTTGTTGGTGTGGATCGTCGACAGGACCAGATGCCCTGTTAGCGAGGCCCTGATCGAGATCTCGGCGGTCTCGACATCGCGAATCTCGCCGATCATGATGATGTTCGGATCCTGCCTGAGAATCGATCGCAAAGCCTTGGCGAATGTAAGTTCGACTTCGGGATGGACCTGGACCTGGTTGATACCCGCCATCTTGATTTCAACGGGATCCTCGACGGTAACGATGTTGACATTGGGATTGTTCAGTTCGAACAAACAGGCGTAAAGGGTCGTGGTCTTTCCTGATCCGGTAGGACCGCTGACCAGGATGATCCCGTTGGGCTTTGCGATCATCCTCCTAAGCTCGAGTTCCTCTTTTTGACTCAGACCCAGGGAAGTGATCTTGTTCATCTGTCCGGATAGGTCCAGGATCCGCATGACCACTTTCTCGCCCCGAACAGTCGGGAGCGTGGAGATTCTGAGGTCGAGATTCTTCTGCTGGATCAGAGTCTGGATCCGTCCGTCCTGGGGAACCCTGGTCTCGGTGATGTCCATTCCGGACATGACCTTGATCCGGCTCACCATCTGCGAATGGATCTTGATTGGGAATTCACGGACGGTATCGAGTACGCCATCGACGCGATAACGCACCAAGGTCTTGTCGTCCAGGGGGTCGATATGGATGTCGGAAGCTCTTTGGAAGACGGCGGAGGTGAGAATCTGGTTGACGAGTTTCACCATCGGTGTCTCGTCATCTTTCTCCGCATCGTCGATGGTGCGTTCATCGATGATGTTCTGTTTCACACCGAGGGCTTCAAGCGTTCTTGTGAATCCATAGTACTTCTCGATTTGGGTGATGATGTCGTTTTTGGGTGCGGAATAGGCGATCGGTTGAAAACCGGTCAGCATCCTTAATTCCTCGACGACGGCAAAGTCCAAAGGGTCGGAAGTGGCGAACATGAGTTTGTTGCCTTCGATCCGCAAGGGAATGACATTGTTTCTGCGGCAGAAGGCCTCTTCGACAAGCGTGAGCACATACCCGTCGATCGTAAAGTTGGCAAGCGAGATTCTCTGGACGCCGGTCGAAGCTTCGAGAGCCTTCAAAATCTGCATTTCGGAAGCGATCTGCAGCCGGACCAGGGTTTCTCCCAGACGCTCATCCGGCTTCTGGTTCTTCAACGCTTCTTTCAACTGAGTTTCCGTGACGATTCCTTCTTTGAGAAGGATGTCGCCGATTCGTTTCAGTGCCATCGATCATGCACCACCCTTCTCCACGATATTTTCCGCGATGATCTCATTCACGGGATCATACAATTCATCGTACAGTCTTTCAGAAGTCGTCGTTCCATCGGCTGACACCGCGGTTCTGATGTAGGTGACGATCTTGCCGTCAACACCCTGTTGGAGGACAAGATCGTAGATGTATTCGGTATCGGTCTCGGTCACTTCGACTCCGGGAGTCAGGGGACCGAGTCCGGTATCTTCCTGATAGATCGTCTGGAATGGCAACGGGTCATGGATGATGGCTTCCGTGGTGTAGGTCGTGATGAAAGGATATCCTTTCAGGCGGAAAGCCAGGGTATCGGGAGCAAGTTGTTCGACCTCGACAACAAAGGTGTAGGCGAGATCGTTATAGAAACTGAAATCGTACTTGTTTACAAGCATGATCCGAACATTCATTCCTTCTTCGGACCAAAGAGGCAAAGTATAGTTCTGCTCGAACACGTAACCGGAGAAACTGGTGTTGGCGGTTATCTTCTGGATTCCCGAGGCGATGATGCTCATCTGATTGTTTGTCAGGTTCTTTCCCTCCAACGATGAAAGCAGCGAAAACCTCGAATTGGCGCCGATTTCCAGTTGGTCTACCGATTCGGAGATCGCCGCGATGTCATCCGGATCGATATTGCTGATCATGGCCGTGTCAATCACGAAATTCCTGAGCGCCTGATCCAGATAAGCTGAAAGGTCAAAGGTTTTTACAACATCCAAGGAAGCCATGTCAGCGAGAACGTCAGAAACGAAAGCGTCCTGGTCGAATTCGGACATGATGCCTTCAGTGAAAGTGTCAGCCATGGCAGAAACCAAAACGAGTTTGCTTGCCTCGGATAGTGAGAACCTGGCTGCATTCATTTCATCCTTGACGATGCCATTGATTGTCGCTTGCATGTCGAAAGCGAACAGATCGAGATCGATGGCCATCTGATAGCCCTGGAATCCGACGACATAGTCGGCATCCTGTCGCCATGCCAATACTTCTCGTCCCAAAACATCCTCATATTGGGATTCATCATATTCGCCGAGGTAGATGGTGCCAACAGACGTTTTGTCCACCGTCTGGGAAAACCCGATTGTGCCAAAAGTCACCGCTGCGAACGCGATCGACGCGGCGAGTAGAAGCATGGTCAGACTCAGGTAAAGATTTTGTCTCAGAAACTGGGTAATTTTGTTCAAGCCCATCACCTCATATCAAGACTTATTATATCAAAACTGGCCTCATAAACAATCGCTTTTTACGAAAATAACCCTATTTTTCGGCTATTTTGTCCATTGTGATTGCGAAAAGACATCCATTTATACTATAATTGTTCCCGAAGGAAAAGATGTGACTGATTATGTGGAAACTCGGGAAAAATGGCTTTACGATGATCGAGGCGATCGCTTCGGTTTTTATCGTTACGCTTGTCTTCACAACCGCAATCACCATCATCCTCAACATCCGCAACCAGACCCTGGCGACAAACGAACGGATAGTCGCCATTGAGATAGCATCAAGGATCCGCGATGATCTCGAAAACCAGACCAACTACAATGACCTTGCCATCTGGCTTGGCACATCCGGAAAGACGGTTGATTCCTCGTCCTGTCCGACAAGCGGAGCTCCCTTTTCCTGCGAACTGTTCACTTATTCGGCCAATGGAAAAACCTATGATACCTTGGTCACAATCGATTTTGTCGCCCCGACCGCAGAAAGCCAGACATACAAAGTCGTTTATTTCAGTGTCGTCATCAACTACTATGCCACTCGTACGATCGAATTGACGGGGATCGTCTATGAATAAGAAAGGCATCGGCCTCGTCGAACTGTTGGGCGCAGTGGTGATCTTCGGCCTTGTTATCTCGCTTTCCGCCCTTTTCCTCTCGCTGCTATTCAAGGCGAACGACCGGATTGCCCTCAACGCCAGGGCAAACGCCGAGGGCACGCTTGTCGTCGAAACCCTAGAACACATGATGCAAGATCTCGGCCCGACAACCTATTCGAGCTGTTCTCCGAACGACTGTCTGATCCTGGAAAAAGAGTTTGCCTATGTGTATGATGAAACATTGGACGATGTCGTCCTGGAAACTTATTCACCAGCCGATTCGCTCCAGATCGAAATCGACAAGGACGACATTTTGTGGATCGACAATGCCGCCTATATATTCACGGATTTCACGCTCGTCTCACCCAGTTCTGTCACCTATTCCGTGAATGCCGGAATATTGTCCATCGTGATCGATCTTTATCTGGAATCCGCTTCCGGCGATATTTTCAACTTCATCGCCACCTATTCCTTTACAATCCAATCCATACCGGCCTGATCCCGGATGAAAGGAGTCCCGATGACAGCCCTGCTCAGATCCAAAAAAGCGATCGGTCTGCCCGCGATGCTTGGCATCGTGGCTTTTGTGATCGCCTTTGTGGCCACACTCTTGACCTATTCCGTCTTTCATGCCAATCTGATCGATCAGGATTTCCAGGATACCGAAGCCTACATCAATGCCGTCGAGAAGGTCGAGGCGACTGTCAGCATCATCGTTCGGGAACAAAGTTTGGACCAGACCTTTCTCGACGACCTCGCCGCCTACATGGATGTGACCATTTCGCCTTACAGCGCCAATGTATGGAGCGTTTCCGCATCCTATTCGGAAACTGCGGCGGTAACAAGTTACCTGACCGGATCAGCCGATCTGGTATCGACATATGACACCCTGTTCGCCTTCATGGGCAACGAAAGCGGCTTCACCCTCGATCCGCTCATGAACCCGACTTCGTTTCTTGGCACCTATCTCCAGGAATTTATCGCCAACACTTTCCCAAGCGTGATCCCGCAAAGCAATTTCACCGATTTCCAGAGCATCATGGATTATGTCTTTTCCCTCGCTTCCAGCCCCGGAACCTATACGATCGTTTCCCCGACCATCTTGTCCAGCCAATCGAATCCGACCGTATCCGGACATTGGTATGTGAATGGCAACCTGACGCTTCCCAACAACCGGAACCTGACCGTTCCCGATGGTTACTTCCTGTTCATCGATGGCAAGCTGACGATGAGGACTAACAGCACGATTTTCGGGAACGTGGTAATCAACGGCGACCTTCAGATCAATTCCAAGAAAAACACCAGCGAGGCGATCAAGGGAACCGTCTACTTGAGCGGTTCGGTCCGCACGGGTACCACAATCGACCTCGGGACCTCACTCAGGCCGACTTTCATCTTTTCGGAACGCGATATCACTTTCGGTACCGACCTGAATGGTTACGGATACTTCTTGTGCGACAACTTCACAGTCGGCACGAGACGGGCAAACATCAACATAACCGGCGGCGTCTATGCCTTGATTTCTTCGAATCTGAACGCTGCCGACCTTAATCCCAATCCGGTGCTGGACACTGGTAAATTCTATGATTATTCGGTTCCGCTCTACGTTGAGGCCGCTGGCGGTTCGGGAAACGATTTCCGCTACACATATCCAAGATGACAAGAGAAAATAAAACAGGCAGATCGATTCTGCCTGTTTTTGTATTTGCATGATGATTTTTGACTAGATCAATCGCTTGCCGTACCAGAGTGCGGCATCCTCAAGACCAAGTCTGGTGTAGCTTTCGACAATCATGTCGTCGGCTTTTTTGATGTTTTGAAGTGATTCCTCGTCCTCATTCCCCTCGGATGAATACCCATAATGCATTCTTGCGGAATGAGCGTGATGGATCAGGGTCAGTTCCTCTTTTTCCGAAAGATACTCTTTTGCGAGCAGGTCCTTAACCTTACCCATCGCGTGTTCAGCCATTAGCTTGTGAGCCTTTTTGTCCATTGTTTCGCCTTCTTTCGTGAATTATCATCTTTGACATTATTTTACCGCACCAGACGGCGCATGTAAACCGAAACGAAATTTTTCTTTGTCGGCAATGGGTCGGATCGGTTGGAGATGGACTATGGTAATGGTACAGACTGAAATTTCCAAGCCGGAATCAAGCGGCTGTCTTGACCAGTTGGATGTAAAGCATTTGGCTTGAATTCCCGCCGATATGAAGATAGCACAGGCCTTCCTGACCGATGGTCACAAGAACATCCCTGGTTGTTGAATACGGTATCTGGGTGCCCTCAACGGTCACCATGTACGATGAATAGACGTTGCTTAGCGAAGCGCTGACGAATTTGTATGTGCCAGGTTCCAGTTCGAAGCAGATCCATCCGGATTGACCATCGTTGAAGGGGATGGCGACGTTGTCGCCGGCATGATTGACCTTGGTGGCGTATTTGATCTCAGGTGCCGGATTGTGGATGAAATCATCGCTGAAGACATCGACAATCGTCATCGATTCCGGAATCGAGACCACCGTATGGCTCGACAGATCCAGAACCAGGTGTTTGCCGCTGGCGAAATCGATCCGGTAGTCGTCCAGCGTTAGGGAAATGTCGATGACGCTTTCGGTTTCGGTGAAACTGACATCGAGATGCGCGGAAGCGTTCGGCAACTCTGAAGCCGCCTCCGGCAACAACTGCAGGTTGTTGACCATTTGCGTCAATGCGGAAAGATTGAGGAAGCGTTCGAGTTCGATATCGAGCGAATAGGAATGCTCGCCCGTCTTCATTTCGTTGTCGATCTTGTCGAGGGAGAAACTCGAATCCCCGGCCAAGACATTGGTGTGGAGCAGACTGTCGCTAACCGAATCGAGTCCGGAAGCGCTGACGATACCCTCGGATATCGTGTACTCGATGGTGCTGCCACCAGATGAATCGATCACCGATTCCCGGGACACACCGTTTCGCTCCTGATTGAGGTAGGTTTTATGTCCGGCGAAATCGAATTTCATGTCGAGAGACAAACTGATCGGTTCGATACCGTCCAGATCTGTTTCCACAACGTTCAGTTCCGTATCGGAAATGACGGCGAGATGATCGGTACTTTCATAGATTTCGGAGTACTTGTCGTACTCTTCGGAAAAGCCCTTCACGGCGGCGATCGTCTTCAAGAGCGAACAGCCGGAAAAGACAAGGGACAGCGCAGCAAGCAGCAAAAACAAAGCAAACTTCTTCATGATTCCTCCTCGGCACATAAGTAAACTTTTTTTTACAGTCTATCACACCAAAAAGGATATGGCAACCTTTTGTTCATTATTTTCGCAAAATGAAAAACTGAGTTTTTCAACGGATCCGGTCGTCGATCATCCTGGTCAAGCTGTAGGTATACGCGGTGAAATGGCGCATCCAGAACCTGGTACCGCTGATGTTTATCGATTCGAAATCGACACCCGCGAGCGAATAGGCATTGGCTAAAAGCCATTCCCTTATCGTTTCCAGCAAGGCTTTCCCGACGCCGCGGGAACGATACTCCGGTACGACATACGCGCCTGTGATGTTCATGACGGAATCATGTTCCGAAATGAACGTCTCCGCTTCCGGCTGAATCCGCATATAGCCCACGACCTCGTCGCCGATCGATGCGTACCACAGATGTCTGTTGTCGCCATTCAGCCAGTCTTCGAGGTCCTTTTTCGCGTCTTCTTCCGCTCTGGGCATGAAGATCGGGGCCTCGCGATAGTAGAGATGATGCCTTGCGTGAGCCGGCGCCAATTTGTCCAGGACCGACTTGTCGGCCTTATGGACCGCGACTCCGCTAACGCTATCCGCGACCGGAACCCGGTTCTCCCTGATTGCATCCACGCATCTGATGCCGAAATCGAGCCAGTTCCAGGTCTCAAACAACACATGGTCATGGGCGAAGATTGTCACCGCATGGGAAAGAAAGTCCTGGGAGACATACTTTTTTGCCGCTTCCATGTACATTTGCTGATAAACCGATTGCCTGTCGATGGCATCGGCCTGATGGCCATATAGGGGGATGTAGATTCCCTTGTGCGAGGAAAAGAGTTCCTTCAACCGGAATCCCGCCATATACCCGACCAGTTTGTCGGCTTGGAAGGCCATCACCCCTTCGCCTGTTTCCAACAGATACCTAAGTTTCCTGACCAAGGGAAAGGAAAAGTCCTTGTCCGCCGGCAAAAAGGGAATATGGGTCTTTTCCTCCCGATAGGCCTTATACAGCAGTTCCAGGGCTTGTTCCAGATAGGCTGAGTCGAGGTTTCTGATCTCAATCGCATTCATGCAAAATCCTCCTGTGGAATCACATCGTCCATGTGATATTATACATGGCTAATCCATTATTAACAATGCAATTCATACGCGTTTTTCCCGCTAAAAACACATATTTTGCCAAAAATTCCCTGCCGGTTTGCGGTATGCCTATGATATAATGGAGATAATGAAATGCAAATCTACCATATGAGAGGTGTCCCAGTGAAAACACAACTAAGCAAATTTCTCCGGGAGAACAAGAAGCGGCTCCATGGCCTCGTCAAGGATCTGACCAAGGAATTTTCCTATGTCAGTCTGCTTGGCACCGATACCATCGGAAAAGTGTACAATGTCACGCGTACCGGATCGGCTGTCCAGGATTCCGCCTGGACAGAAAGAGGCTTCGTCATCCGGGTATTCAACGGTGTCAACTACAGCGAATACTCCTTCAACTCCCTGGAGGATCCGGAGTGCATCATGGATCAGGTCAGGCATGTGGCCAAGCGCGATATCAACGAATTGTTGAAGCAAGGAGTCACGATGATGCCTTTCCCCCTGCTGGAGGAAAACGACCTGAAAGATGAATTCCACAGCGAATGCCAGATCGACCCCTTCCAGATTCCGGCCGAGACCAAACTCGCCCGGATGACCGAACTGATGCAGTACGGTTTGGCAAAAAGCGAACATTTCGTCGATTTCCGCGTCAATTTCGAAGAAGTCCTGATCTCCAAGGTCTTCGTCTCCGACAAGAAGGATCTGGCCCAAAGCATCCTGTTCACCAACCTGGCCTTCATCGGCATCGGCCGCAAGGACGGCAAAGTCAGATACGCGTTTGAAAGTCTTTCCGGACTCAAGGGTTACGAGATTTTCGAAGGCAGTCTGCCAAAAATCGACCTGGCTGCCAAAAACGTGATCGAACTCTTCGATGCCGAACGGATCATACCCGGGACCTACGACATCATCTGCGATCCGGCCGTCGCCGGATTGATCGCCCATGAAGCGTTCGGCCATGGTGTTGAAATGGACATGTTTGTCAAACACCGGGCCAAAGGCGAGGAATTTATCGGCAAAAGGATCGCCAGTGAAAAAGTCAACATGCATGACGGAGCTTTGTCCGCGGAGGAAGTCGGAACCTATCTCTTCGATGACGAAGGAACGACCGGTACCGACACCGTGATCATCGACAAGAGCATCCTTAAGTCAGGCATCAGCGACCTTTTGAGCGCCATCAAATTGGGAACCTCACCCACCGGAAACGGCCGGCGCGAAAGTTTCGAGCGCAAAGCCTACGCCAGGATGACCAACACCTTTTTCGAAAGTGGTGACGATACGTTAGAGGATATGATCAAATCCATCCAGAAAGGCTATCTGCTCGAAGGTTATTACAGCGGCATGGAGGATCCCAAGAACTGGGGCATCCAGTGCATGATCGCCAAGGGCAGGGAAATCATCGCTGGCAAGCTGACCGGAAAAATCGTCAGTCCGGTCGTGCTCACCGGATATGTACCCGACCTTCTGGAATCGATCTCGATGGTCTCTGAGAACAAGATCACCCTCTCCGGCACCGGATACTGCGGCAAAGGCTACAAGGAGCATGTCAAGGTTTCGACCGGAGGCACATATATCAAAGCCGTGGGGAGGTTGGGATGATGAACAAATTGCTGGAGCTTTTGAAAAACAAACCGGATGTCGACCAATACCTGGTCAGGGCCGTCGAAACCGAAAGCACAGAGCTTTTCTTCATCGGCAGCGAACTCCAGATGAACAGGGGCAAGAACGTCAGCCATATCGAAGTGACCGTCTACAGGAACTATGAGCTGGATGGCAAGAAATACAAAGGTTCAAGCGTCGCCAGATTGTCGCCGCTCATGGACATCGAGGAAATGGATGCCAAGATCGAAGCAGCCTCTCTGGCCGCCGCTTCTGTCCGCAACGAATACTACAATCTGGTTTCCCCGGACCAGAATCAGGCCCCGGAGCTGGAATCCAAATTCTTCGAAGGCGATGCGATCGACCACATCGCCGCCATGGTCAAAGATCTGTTTTCCGTCGACACGCAACTTGGTTCCTTCATCAACTCCGTCGAATTCTTCCTGAACAAATCCAGGATCAGACTCATCAATTCCGAGGGGCTTGACGTCGCTTTCGACAAAGTCTCCGGAACGATCGAGCTGATAACCGAAGCCAAGGACAAGCAGGAAGCCATCGAACTCTATGAGTTCCTCGAATTCAGCGACTACGATTCGGAATGGATCAGGGAGACCGTGCGTGAATCGCTATACAAGGCCCACCTGAGGTTGAAAGCCGTCCCCCTGCCCAAACTTGATGACATTCCGATCATTTTGACTGGAGAGGCCGTCCATGAGTTTTTCGCCTACTTCCGTGCCAAAGCTTCCGGAAAGATGGCCTATGAGGGCATCTCGACGGAAAAACCCGGCGATCTGGTCCAAACCAAGGAAGCGACCGGCGACAGGGTCACGATGTCGCTTGTTCCTTATCTGAAAAACTCCGCGGAAAACACCTATTACGATTCCGACGGCGTTTTGCTGAAGGATGTCGACATCATCGCCGATGGGGTTCTCCTTGGCTATGCCACCTCGAAAAGGTATGCCGATTATCTGGGCATCGAACCCACAGGTGAGATGGCCAACATCGTGGTCAAGGGCGGAAAAATGACGCTGGCAGAATTGAAGCAAACTCCCTATCTGGAACTCCTCAACTTCTCCGACTTCCAGATGGATGCCATGACCGGCGATTTCGCCGGTGAGATCCGCCTCGGGATCTATAACGACGGCACCAAGGAAATCCCCGTCACCCTCGGCAGCATCTCCGGGAACATCAAGAACGTCGAAAAGGACATGTTCTTTTCCAAAGAACTGCAACAGAAAAACAACTTCTCTGGTCCGGAGATCATCCTCTTGCACCACGTTGCTGTGGCCGGTAACTAATATAAAAGGAACTGTAATGAAATGAGGAATTGAATTTCTTCATGGACTTGACAGTCCCTTTTTTCTATACTCATGGATGATTTGGTGAAAAACCATGAAAAAAAGCGCTTTTTGAGCGCAAGAAAA
>Ga0172375_10005795_pt1 | contig 17630 bp, 12 predicted proteins | sample LakKiv1m_FD_114537 | JGI IMG/M metagenome (GOLD analysis project Ga0172375, IMG submission 114537) | Freshwater microbial communities from Kabuno Bay, South-Kivu, Congo - kab_092012_11.1m | ecosystem: Environmental > Aquatic > Freshwater > Lake | place: Democratic Republic of the Congo...
CGAGATCCCCGACCGACACGCGAGGCCGCGCTGCCGGGATAGCGACTACGGGAAGGGGCTCGCCGAGACGATGGCCGCGGTTTCCGCCGTCGTGGCAAAGGCAGCCGGGGTGACCCTCACAGGCGCGCAACCATCGCCGCGGAGGCCAGTCAGAATTGAAAGGGGGCTCGGAATCGGCCAGATTTTGCTCCTGATTCTGGCGGCCGGTTTTCTGCTCGGAACCCGCCAGGGCCGGGCGATGCTCCCCTGGCTTCTCCTCCTCATGATGAGCGGCGGGGGCGGCCGGCGCGGCGGAGACGGCTTCGGCGGCTTCGGCGGCGGCGGATTCGGGGGTTTCGGCGGGGGTTCGAGCGGCGGCGGCGGCGCGGGCCGCGGATTCTAAGAAGGGGTAGGCAGATGGCGAAAATACCCAAAAAACCGGAAGAGATTTTTCCCGAGATAACCGGCGATTACCGGAACATCTTCGGGGAGGATCTGATTTCCATCATTCTGTACGGAAGCGGCGCCGGGGAGGATTACATCCCCGGAAAGTCGGACCTCAACTTCCTGATCATCCTCACCGAGCGGGGCATCGAGGGGCTCGACAGGGTCCTGGAGACGGTCGGAAGGTGGTGCAAACGCAACGTCGCAATTCCCCTCTTCATGACCCGCGACTATCTCGCCGGGTCGCAGGACGCCTACCCCATCGAATTTCTGAACATGAGGCGGAGCTACCTCGTCGCCGCCGGTGAGGACGTCCTCGCACCGCTGACCTTTGATCCCCGCCACATCCGGCTCCAGCTCGAACGGGAACTCCGGGGCAAGCTCCTCCACCTCCGGAGCGGATACCTCGCGACGGAAGGAAAAACGAGAAAGATCCGTGAACTGATCGGCGCGTCGCTCACCGCCTTCGTGTCGCTCTTTGGCGCCCTCCTCTGCCTGAAAAACCTGGAAATCCCGAAAAGGAAACGCGATGTCATCGCGGCCGCGGGCGCGGCCTTCGGCGTCGATGCCGCCGTCTTCCTGAGATGTGAGGAGATCCGGGGGAAAACAGATCGTTTTTCGCCGGCCGAGGTGCTGGCGGTCTTCCGGGACTATCTGAAAGAGGTCAACCGCCTCTGCGAGATGATCAACCGGATGGAAATAGGGAAATAGGGGGACGGAGCCCCTATTTTTTCCCGGAATCAATAGGGGCTCCGTCCCCCTATTTATACAGGAGGTACAGCATGACCAGCGGAAAGAGAAATCTCCTCATCGCCGTCGTCGTGATCGTCGTTCTGGCGGGGTTGACCTACTCCTTCTTTAAAGGGAACTACAACCGTTTCGTCACCCTCGACGAGGGGGTCAAATCGGCCTGGGCGCAGGTGGAGAATCAGCTCCAGCGGCGCTATGATCTGATCCCGAACCTTGTGGAAACGGTCAAGGGCTACGCCAAGCAGGAAAAGGACGTCCTGGTGGAAGTGACCAACGCCCGGGCGCGCGTGGGCGGGGCGGCGACGGTCCCGGACAAGATCAACGCCAACAACGAGTTGACCGGCGCCCTGAGCCGCCTCCTCGTCGTCGTGGAGAAATACCCGGACCTCAAGTCGAATCAGAATTTTCTCCGGCTCCAGGATGAACTGGCGGGAACGGAAAACCGGATCTCCGTGGAGAGAAAGCGTTACAACGACGCCGTCCAGGGCTACAACGTGGCGATCCGGAGCTTCCCGGCAAACTTGTTGGCCGGAATGTTCGGTTTCGGGAAGGCCGCCTTCTTCGAGGTCCCGGCAGCCGCCAAGGCGGCGCCGCAGGTCAAGTTCTGAGGCGTCCGCAGCAGGAGATCAGACTGCGGCGGTGTCTTCAAGGACATGGGCTGCGTTACGGGTATTGAATCCGGATGTCGAGGGTTTCCCGAGCGACGCCGGTTTTTGAATTTGAAATGACCGGAAACGGCAACAAAACAAGAAGGGGTATGATCCATGGCTAAGTATGTGTTTACCTTCGGCGGCGGTTCCGCCGAGGGCGCGGCAAGCGACAAGAACCTGCTGGGCGGCAAAGGCGCCAACCTGGCGGAAATGTGCTCCCTCGGCATTCCCGTGCCGGCGGGCTTCACCGTCAGCACCGAATGCTGCACCGCCTATTACGCCGGCGGCTGCAAGCTCCCGGACGAACTGACCGACCAGGTCCTGGCCGCGCTGAAAAAAACCGAAACGATCATGGGCATGAAATACGGCGACGCTGTCAATCCGCTGCTCGTCTCCTGCCGCTCCGGCGCCCGCTCCTCCATGCCCGGCATGATGGACACCGTTCTCAACGTCGGCCTTTGCGCCGCCACGATCCCGGGTATGATCGCTAAGACGGTCAACCCCCGTTTCGTCTGGGATTCCTACCGCCGCCTGATCATGATGTACGCTGACGTGGTGATGGAGAAGGCGGAGGGGCTCGAACCGCCCCTGGGCATCGGCATCCGCAAGATCCTCGATGAAAAGTTAAACGAGATCAAGCGCGCCAGGGGTTGCAAGTCCGATACGGATCTCGACGCCGACGACCTCCAGACGCTCGCCGAGGCGTTCAAGGCCTTGGTTGAAAAACACCTCGGCAAACCCTTCCCCGACGACCCGCTGGCGCAGATGTGGGGCGGCATCGCGGCCGTGTTCAAAAGCTGGAACGGCAAAAAGGCCGTCTCCTACCGCCGGATCGAAGGAATCCCGGACGACTGGGGCACCGCGGTCAACGTCCAGGCGATGGTCTTCGGCAACATGGGCGAATCCTCCGCCACCGGCGTGGCCTTCACCCGCGACCCGGCCATCGGCGACAACAAGTTCTACGGCGAATGGCTGGTGAATGCCCAGGGTGAAGACGTTGTGGCCGGCATCCGCACCCCGAGCCCGATCAACGACGACACCAAAAACGAGCAGAACAGACACCTCGTAAGCATGCAGCACGCGATGCCCGGGATCTACGTGGAGCTCGACGGAATCCGCACCGCACTCGAGCAGCGCTTCACCGACATGCTCGATATCGAGTTCACCATCCAGGAAGGCAAGCTGTGGATGCTGCAGTGCCGCGTCGGCAAGCGCACCGGCACCGCCGCGCTGAACATGGCGATCGACATGCTGGACGAGGGGCTCATCGACGAAAAGACCGCCGTCATGCGCGTCGAACCCAAGCAGTTAGACGAACTCCTCTACCCGATCATCGATCCGAGGACCGAGAAGGACGCCAAACTGATCGTCAAGGGTCTGCCTGCCGGCCCCGGCGCCGCCTGCGGCGTGCTGGTCTTCACCGCCGCAGACGCCGTGGCCTCCTTCCGCGCCGGCAAGACCTGCATCCTGCTGCGCGAAGAGACCAACCCGGAAGACGTCGAAGGGATGCGAGCGGCCGCCGGCATCCTCACCGCCCGTGGCGGCATGACCTCCCACGCGGCGCTCGTCGCCCGCGGTTGGGGCAAGTGCTGCATCGTCGGCGCCGGCGCCCTGCACGTGGACGAAAAAACCCGGACGGCCAGGATCACCGGCTCCGACCTCGTCCTGAAGGAAGGCGATATCGTCACGCTGAACGGCACCAGGGGCCACGTCTATGTCGGCTCCCTGCCGATGATGGACGCGACCGAGAACCCCCGCTTCCAGCAGTTCATGACCATGGCCGACAAGTTCCGCACGATGGGTGTGCGCGCCAACGCTGACACACCACAGGATGCGAGGGTAGCCCGCGGCTTCGGCGCCGAAGGGATCGGCCTGGTCCGTACCGAGCACATGTTCTACGGCGAGGGTTCCGACCAGCCGCTGTTCTACCTGCGCAAGATGATTCTCAGCAATACCGCTGCGGAGCGCAAGGCCGCCCTGAGCGAACTCTACCCGTTCGTCAAGGCTACCCTGAAAGGCACGCTGGAGGCGATGGAAGGGCTGCCGGTGACGATCCGCCTCCTCGACCCGCCGCTGCACGAATTCGTGCCGCAGGGCGCCGAGAAGCAGGCCGAGCTGGCCCGGGCGCTGGGCATCGCGGTGGCGGACGTCAAGAAGCGCGGCGAAGACCTGCATGAGACAAATCCGATGATGGGCCACCGCGGTGTCCGCCTCGGCGTTACCTATCCGGAGGTGAGCGAGATGCAGATCCGCGCGATCTTCGAATGCACCGCCGAGTTGATCACGGCCGGCAAGAAGTGCATCCCGGAGATCATGGTGCCGGTGACCTGCGACGTCTCCGAGATCGTCGTCACCCGAAAGATCGTGGATCGGGTTCACGCCGAAATCCTGAAACAGTTCGGCATCGCGGACCTGGAGTACAAGTACGGCACGATGATCGAAATCCCGCGCGCCGCGCTGCTCGCCGACCAGATGGCGAAGAGCTCCGATTTCTTCTCCTTCGGCACCAATGACCTGACCCAGCTCACGTTCGGCTTCAGCCGCGATGACATCGGCGGGTTCATGAACGAATATCTCGATCAAAAGCTTCTCGCCGCCGATCCGTTCCAGACCATCGACCGGGACGGCGTCGGCCAGCTCATCCGGATGTCCGTCGAGAAGGGGCGCGCCACCCGCCCGAACCTCAAGATCGGCATCTGCGGCGAGCAGGGCGGCGATCCGGCCTCCGTCGATTTCTGTTATGAGACCGGCCTGACCTATGTGAGCTGCTCGCCGTTCCGCGTGCCGATCGCGCGCCTTGCGGCGGCCCAGGCAGCAATCAAGGCCGGCAGCAAGAAGTTAATCATTCGCCCCAAAGGCGCGAAGAGCTAAGTGATTCATGCACCGGTCGGCAGGCTGGTAAAAACAAAAGCGGCGGGGTCCTCGTGGCCCCGCCGCTTTTTCCTTTTGATTTGCTTATCGCTGTTGTTTGAGGGCGGGTATCGGGAGATTTCCTACGATTTTCGAGCGGTGACGATCATACGGAAGTTCATGAAACCGTAGTCCCCCTTTTTGTCGAAGGGGGAAAAATCGCCTATGATATTTATTCCGGAAAACCCGACTTCCGATAAGAGGATCCGTATCGAATCCGGTTCGTAGAGCCTGAGGGAATAGAACTGATCTCTGACAAGCCCGCCCTTCTTGCTCATCACCACCTCCCGCGCACGAACGACATCTCCATCCAGACTTCTGTTCCGGCAGACGACGATATCGTCGCCAATCTCGTGCCAGGCCAGTGGATTGAACCTGCTTCTGAGAACGGCGCCGTTGACGATGTCGATGAGCAGCCGCCCCCCGCGTTTCAGCAGGCGCAATGCCTCGGAGAGAATATCCCGGTCTCCATCCGGGGAAGGGATGTATCCAAGGGAATTGCCGAGGATCAGCACATGGTCAAACTTTTCCGAGGGAAGACCTGTCTTCCTGGCGTCTCCCTGAAGAAATTCGATCTCCATCCCCAGCCTGTCCGCATCCTTTCTCCCTCTGTCGATGAGAAATTGTGAGTAATCGATAACGGTGCACTTTTTGAACCCGCGGCTATGCAGTTCCATGCTGTGTCTTCCGTGGCCGCCGCAAAGATCGAGGATTTCCTGTTCCGGGGAAAGCGGAATCAATTCCCGGATGAGATCGATTTCACGGCGGGTCACATCCGCATCGCAGACCGATCGCGCATCGGTGATGAGGTAGACTTCGTCGAAGAGCTCCTTCCACCATTCCGGGTTCACATCGAAATTCATGGCTCCTCCGGGTGCGCTCCGAAACTGAAGAGCCCGTCGGATGCGAAAATGGCGTGGGACCCTCCCCAGACCTGGGAACGGGCGATCCGCAGCTCTTCCTCCTCGATGTTTACGAACGAATCGATTTCCCCCGAAAGCCACATCTTTTCCAGGGTCAGACAATCGGACCAGACGGCTCTGCAATAGGCGCTCAGGACGTCTATGTGGCCGGGCCTTATCACTCTCGGCCGGAGGGCCATTCGGATCGGGCCGAGCAGGTAGGTGAATCGGTGGTCGAAAGCCATCTTTTCCTGCATCCGGACGATCTCGAGGAGGTCCCCGTATCCGATGGAGAGGATGGCTTCATTGATCCGGTCCACCGCCTCTCTCACCGTCATTTTTGAGCGCAATAGGGCGAGCGGTTGTACACCCCCTCCGCTTCCGACGTTGGTAGGAATTCCGCCGAACCTGACAAGAAACCCGAAAATCCGCTCCGGGCCGAACAGGCAGCGGAAATCGGTCTGGAAACGGGCGAGCGCGACTTCCTTCCGTTCTCTGTCGAGGACGGGATTGTCCTCCCCCCAGAGATGGAGAGGGATCTTCTCCTGGACGATGTAGTCGCCTGCATTCAGCGCGATCTCAATCGTTTCCTCTATATTTCCGTGGATCCCTCCCACACGGACCCCCTTTCCCGAGTATCCCCGCTCGGGCTTGAGGACCAGGGAGTCCCCGTGTTTCCGCGTCCACTCGACAAGGTCGGCTATGGCCTCCCCTCCCGGCCCTTCCGTCCGCCGGGGATAGAACTTTCGGGTCCACGGCGTACGGCTGACGGTTTCCGGATGAAACCGGCCTTTATAGGGACCGGTGATGAGCTCAAAGGTGCTCTTGACGTTGATCGGTTCCGTACCCCGGGGATTGATGACCCGCCCTTCCCTCACCGCTGTTAGAAGGGGGGAAAGGTCCTGCTTGCGGTGCAGGGACAACAGGGTGTCGGTGTTGAAGTCGAGAAAGAGCAGGGAAACGGGTTTGCCCTCGTGGCATACCCTGCCGTTTTTCAACTCAAGCTCATGGGGCGCCATGAGGACCCCCGTGATTCCCGGTATTTCGCTGAGCTTTGCGGCAAGATTTCTGTTCTCGGTCACCTCTTCGAGGGTCTCTGCCTCCGCAACGACGGCGATGATTCCGGGGTTTCTCCCTTCCCGTGCACGGTGCGCATCGAGAAGCATCTCCACGAATCCGTCGATCGGATAGAGGAGAGGATGGTCGAAATCCAGCTCCACCCCAATCTTCCTGATTTCATTGAGCCGTTTCCACACCTCCTTGCCGATCACCTGGGTGATGCGCTGGTAATCCCATCCTCCGGGACTTCCCAGGTTCCATTCCGAGTGGCAGCCGAGAAAATTCTCCATTGATCCCCTCTCTTTTTTTAGTGCGATCTCCTGAGTTCCGGGGACACGTTCCGATCCCTTTGGGCCTGGGGACACCTTGCGGCAAGGTGTCCCCACATGTCCCCGACGCCTCACTCCTCAGGATTCGCGCGCCTTGCCTGTCGTATCCCGGAAGCGCACAGCGTCTCCCTGCGTCAAGATTGCCCGTTGCGCCTGTGCAGACTCTTTTCCAGGAGATCGAACCCGATCTCCCCGCAGGACAGGACCTGCTCGACAAACCTCTTCGCATCACCCGTACCGTACCGGCGGTACAGATCAAGAAAACGCCTGAGCCCGAAGGCGTAGCACACCTGGTACCCCGGCCTCAGCGCGTATTTCGGGACGACGGACGCAGCCGTATCCGCCGGGAAGCCCGCCTCGACAAGAAGTTGAGCGGCGGCGCGACGAGCGAGCTTTCCCGTTTGCAGGTCGAGATCGATCAAACCGCGGACAGCCCTCCGGTGCCTTCTCTTCGCAAGGAGGAGAAGGTCGACAGGTCCGGAAAAGTAGCCGGTCTCCCGCATGAGTTCCTCGGCGAAGCAGGCCCACCCCTCGTAAAAGAGGGGGCTTTCCACCTGGCGTCTCGACGGGGAGATAAAATGCCAGCGCCAAGTGTCGAGGAGGTGGTGGCCGGGGTAGGTCTCATGGGCGGTCAGCATCCGGTACTCTGCAAGCTCCTCCCGGTTGTCGCTCCATGGTCCTTCCGGGGGGACGATGTAGAAGGTCCCCTTCTGCGACGGATTTGCGGGAGTGAAGCTGTAAGCGGAGGCGGCCCGGATTGCCTTAAGGTACGGAGGGAGTGCAGAAATCCGGAGGGGGCTTATCCTGGGAAGGTCTTCCGTTACGATGCCGCGGGCAATACAGTGGCGTAAAAGGTTATCGGCTTCTTTCCGGTACATCTCCAACTGACCTCCAGCGGAGAAAGCAGGCAGGGGAATCTTTCGGATCGCCTCCCTCCAGCCGGTTCCGGGGAAGAGTGCATCGCTGGCCTCTCCCATGATCCGGCCCATCTCGTCGATTTCCTCCATGAGCGTATTGCGGACCTCGTCCAGGCCAACCCCGCATCCGATATGTTCTTTGACGATCCGCCCTACGATCTCCGGGGGCAACAGATAATCGCTTCTCGTCCGGGCGCTCCTCAAAAAATCGGCGAACCGCTCAATCGCAGAAAAGACAGGAGTCAGTTCATTCCGTTCCATTTCGAGGGATCGCAGCCACGCCGCAATGTCGCGGATCATCTCCAAACCCAGGTCCCGGAAGAGTCGCGGCATGTCGAGGAGCACTTCCTGGGCCTGTGTTAAGAAAGAGGGAAGGGTCTGCGCCCTGATGCTCCATGCCCGGCGGTCGGAGTCTCCCAGGGAGGCGGCAAGGGCAGTGCACATGACCGTCAGGTGAAACGTCGGCTGCGTTTCGTGAAAACGGACCAAAACGAGTTGTTCCCTTAGCGTTTGCGCCATGCGTTTGAGGGTTTCCGCATCGGCAAAGATATCGAAGTTTTCCGTTTCTTGAGAAATCAAACCGATGGCGCGCTCCGCGGAAGAGAGCCGCGCATTCACTTCCGCGATTTTATCCGGCGTAAAGTCGTCCCACCCGGTCCAGACCCCCTGCGGCGGGACAATTTGGGGGAAATAGTGGAATTCATCGCTTAAGCAGCACACCGGAAATGCATCTCCGAGGCAATCAAACACCTCTTTGGCGACCGCATTGAGCTTGTCTTTAGATCGGGGTCCCCAGTCTGACTGCTGATCTTCCAGTGAAACTCCCCGCGGCAAGCCGCGGGGTATTCTGCAAAGAGTTTTGATAAAATAACCCCCTTTGGACCATCCTGGTTACCGCCTGCCCGCCGAATGAATCCATGCACCCGCAGTGCTTTGGAAAAACAGCCCGTTCCGTTGCGGATGCGCCCCATAAGCAGGAAACTCTTTTAACGAGGATTCGCGCGCCTTGGGTGGTCCGACTATATGAAGCGGGTGTGTTCGTGTCAAGAATATTAAGCCAAGTCTACGAGGAACGTTTTGAGCGGACCTATGGATTCTTCCGACCCAATCTCCGGAAAGTCATTTACCGTTATCTTGATTGCGGCGACCTGCACAACGGCTTTGCCGGGTGAAGTGTAAAGACTGCAACCACGAGCATCTTCTTGCATTCTCCTGATAGCGCCGTCATTTTTGCCCCTCCTGCCATCAGAAGCGGGTGGTGGAATTCGGGGAATGGTTATGCGCGAGTGTGTTGAAAAAGGTTCCCCACCGGCATTTCGTCTTCAGCATCCCGAAGATCCTGCCGAGTTCTGCAACAAGATCGTCCTGACCTACGTGAGTTGCTCGCCGTTCCGCGTGCCGATCGCGCGCCTTGCGGCGGCCCAGGCGGCGATCAAGGCCAGCGGGAAGAAGTGATCCTTAGTCCCGAAGGCTCAAAGGGCTGGATGTGATTCATGCGCCGGTCGGCAGGTTGGTCAAAACAAAAGCGGCGGTGTCCTTGCGGACCCGCCGCTTTTGTAGCGCGTCAACCTGGCTGTTATTAAACCAAGCCGGCGATATAACCAATGAGTTCTTCCGCCTTTGAGATCCATGGCAGAACCTGAGATTCTTGAAAGCTGACAAAGTCGATGTAGTCACCCTCTTGACGTCTCTCAAAAAGATCATTGTAGGTCCGGGCTAAATCCTTCGGGATCTTACCTGTCTTAACGTACCTCTTATTGAAGAGACCACGGACACCCGCATGCTTGGAAGAGGACAGGCCATCACGGACAAGAAGGGCAGAAACGGCATAGAAGCAGGCATAGTAGAGACGGTTCACGCAGGCGTTCCAGCGTCCCGCCTTGGCAAGAATATGAGCATCTTCAAGAGTCTCATCTGCTCGCGCCATACGGGACAATACCAGATCCTTGCTCCATTCCGTCACAGTCTGATTCCTTCCTGCTGGACTCGCCGGTGAAATGGCATAGCCTGGTAGAGACCGCTATTCCATTCTTCATGGTTCCGTACAATTGAGGAGATGACCTCTCCAGATTCCCATTCTACTTCATAGAGCCTGTGACGGATTCGATCGGTACGTTCATCAGTCAGAGGACCATAAACCAGAATAAGCAGGTCCCAGTCCGATTCCGAGAGAGCATTTCCACGGGAGCGGGAACCGTAAAGAATAATCTCTGCGTCAGGTTCTACTTCACGGGCGGCTTGTTTTATTTGCTCAAGCAATTCCTCTCGATTCATATGAACACCTCGTATTCTCTAGAGCGCTAACAGTTTAGTGGAAAATTGTCCACCATATCACCCGCTATAGGTGGACGGATGTTCCGCTTTTTGTTATATTGTAGCATAAGAAATGGAAAGACTGCCATATTTCTTTCCATCTATCGCAAATCGCTTGCCGTATTCCACTTATTGCAGGTCGGTTCAAGACTGATGAGGATTTTTTATGAAACGGATATTGAATCTCAATGTCCTTCGCCGTCTCGCGGGTTCGCGCTCCTTCGCCCGGGGCGAAGACTATTTTAGCCGCGATCTGGTCCGGTCGTTGTCCGAGCATGACGGCGACATTACCGCCAAAGTCAAGGGGACGCATACCTACACCGTTACGCTCCGGGAGGATGACGGCGAGCTGGACTATTCATGCACCTGTCCGATGGGCGATGACGGGTCATTCTGCAAACACTGTGTGGCCGTTGGGCTGTCCTGGCTGGAGCAGAAGACCGAGGGGAAGGTCAAAAAAGCCGGCAGAGGAGATCGTGTCGATATTACGATGAAGGACGTGAAAGGTTACTTGGAAACCCTCGAGAAAAAGGCTCTCGTCGAAATGGTCCTGGAGCAGGCCGGGGAAAGCGACGTGTTGCACGAGAGGCTGATGATGCAGGCGGCGCGTAAAAGCACAGGAGGACGCCGTCCCACCGCATTGAAGAAAATCATCCGGGAAGCGATCGATCCGGGGGATTTTATCGGATACTATGGGATGAACGATTATACGGCAAGGGTGTACAACGTCCTCGAAACCCTTAACAGCCTTTTAAAAGAAAGCCCCGCGGAGGTGATAGAGCTTGCGGAGTATGCCATGACGGAAGTGGAAAGCGCCATCGAATCGGTGGACGACTCGAACGGCGAGATGGGGGACATTCTCCAGCGCCTGCAGGACCTGCATCTTGCCGCCTGCCGCAAGGCCAAACCGAATCCGGAAGAACTGGCCGCACGCCTTTTTGACAGGGAACTGAACGGACAGTGGGACGTATTTTACGGCGCCGCCGCAACCTATGCCCCGGTCCTCGGAGAAACGGGGCTTGCGGTCTATCGCCGTCTCGCAGAGGAAGAATGGAAGAAGATCAAACCCCTCGGCCCGAACAAGGGAGAACGGACAGAGCGCTCACATCTCCGGTTCAACATTACGCACATGATGGAATCCCTGGCAGAGGCGTCCGGCGATGTCGAGGCCATGGTGGAGGTAAAGAAAAAAGACCTGTCCTGCGCCTATCACTATCTTCAGATTGCAGAGCTTTACAAGAAATCGGGCAACCATGACCAGGCCGTTCAATGGGCGGAAGCGGGCGTAAAGGCCTTTCCCGACCGGACCGATTCGCGTCTCAGGGACTTTCTCGCGGCTGAATATCACCGCCGCAAGCGTCATGACGAGGCCATGAAGCTGATGTGGGCGGATTTCTCGGATCATGAAAGCCTTGCGAATTTTCAAAAATTGAAGGCCCATGCCGGACGCATTGGCCAATGGCCGGCTTGGCGGGAGAAGGCGCTTGATTTTATCAGAAAAAACATCAGCAGGGCGAAACAATCCAGAGGAGGGCGTTTTGGGCCGTGGGACCCGTCGGGCAGCAATTCCCTTCTCGTGGAAATCTTTCTCTGGGAAAAAGATCCCGATGCGGCATGGCGGGAGGCACAGGCGGGAGGATGTGCCGAGCGGCTCTGGATGCGGCTCGCTACGGATTGTGAGCAGAACCATCCGGAGGATGCTGTCGAGATCTATAAAAAATGGGTCGGTCCGATCGCGGAGAGGAAAAACAATCAAGCCTATGAGGAGGCCGCCGCTTTGATAAAGAAGATTCGTCTGCTGATGATCCGGTTGAATCGGGACGCGGCCTTTGCCGATTATTTACGAGGCGTCCGGGCGGCGCATAAACCGAAACGCAATTTTATGAAGCTGCTTGACCGGATCGTGTGACCGGAAATCCGCCGAATACCTTTCCGGCCGACAAACCCGTATTTTGTGAAAACATCCTGTGAAAACATCCTGTGAAAACATCCTTGACATGAAAGACCGCATCTCCTATCCTTAAACCAACTGGAAGCAATTTATATTGTGCGCCGCAGTATCGGTTAAGTCTTCATTGTCGTGAGGCTTTCCATGCCGGAAAAGGAATATTGGCAGATTGACTCGGCGAAGCTGGCGCGGGATATTCTGGATCTGACCCGGACGGCGAAGACCGAGGAAGACGTCAAGATGCGCGTTGAACCGGTGTTGCGGAAGGCTTTCCGGGAAATCGGCGTGGACGTCGGCATCGCCGAGTACGAAAAGACCACCGCATTGACGGCCAAACGGATGGACGCCGTTTACGGCTATGTGGTGATCGAATACAAAAGTCCCGGCAAATTGGCGTCTGTCGCAGCCGTGCAAAGGGCCAAGGATCAACTCAAGACCTATCTCGAGGAGGAATCGCTCCGGCACGGCGCTGATACCCGATCTTCCCTGGAAAAGGCCGTGGGCATTGCCCTGGACGACCGCCATATCCTTTTCGCCCGTTACAGCAAAACCGCGCGCATTCTTTCAACCCCGGTGCCGATCGAATCCGAACAGGGGATCCTTTTCCCGGAAGTGAGGCCGCAGCACGGTTTTCAGTTTCAAGGCCCTTTTCCCATAAACGCGAGCAGTTTGACCAGCCTGCTGATTTATGCGCGTTCGGCGGCCAACGCCCCCTTACGGCCGCAGATCTGGCAACGGTGTTCGGCCCCGGGAACGAAGTTGCCAACGTGTTGGTGTCGGAGCTCTATTCCGCGGCGATGCGCGGCCAGCGCCGCAGCCAATTCCCGCGCGTCGCCACGTTCTATGCGGAATGGGACCGGCTCTTCGGGTTCGTGTATGGCGAAAAACTGGACAAGGCCGAGAAGGCGGCGGAAGAAACGGCCATGCTCTATCGCCTGCCCACCGGCATCCGGCTGAAATCGCTTCTCTTCGCCATCCACACCTTCTATGCGTTCCTGATGAAGTTGATCGCCATCGAGTTGCTCGCGCTCCAGCGCGACGCCCGGGTGGCCTCGTTTGTCGAGGGACTTGCCGCCCTGGATGATGCGGACGTCAGGTCCCAGCTTGCTGAGATGGAAAGCGGGGCAGGCTTCCAGGACCGGAGGATCTCCAATTTCCTCGAGGCCGATTTCTTCTCCTGGTATCTGGATGCCTGGACCGGCAAGCTCTCCTCGGCCATGCGCGGCGCGATCCGCGCCATGGCCGACTTCGAGCCGGCGACCCCGGTGCTGGAGCCGGATTGGACCCGGGACCTGCTTCAGAAACTCTATGAACGGCTTGTGCCCAAGATACTGCGCCACGGCCTCGGCGAATACTATACGCCGGACTGGCTCGCGGGTTATCTCGTGACAAAGGCCGGTTATGACGGCGCGCCGGGCATAAGGTTCCTCGACCCGGCCTGCGGTTCCGGGACATTTCTGGTTCAGGCCATCCATCGTGCGGCCCAGCATGCCGAAAAACAGGACACCGTCCGCATTGCGGAGGTAGGCAACGCCATCCTTGACGGCGTCATGGGGTTCGACCTGAACCCATTGGCGGTGCTGGCGGCGCGCACCAATTACCTCATCGCCTTTGCCCGTTTTCTGCCCTACGTGAATCCCGTGTCCATCCCGGTCTATCTCTGCGATTCCGTGCTCCCGCCCGACCGTGAACCGGACGACGATCGCAACCACACCTTGTTCGGCCCCGATACGGTCGTGTTTCGCACCAAGGAGCACGACTACGTGTTTCCGATTTCCATGAAAAACAAGAGTCACATCGACCAGTTCACCGGCTTAGTCATGGTCGCCCTGCGCGGGAAGATGGACGGGCCGCAATTCAGGCGTCTGCTGGCCGGGAAGCTGCCCCTGCCCGAGGGCGAAGCGGATCGGCTGGTGGCGATCTACGTAAAAATCAAGCAACTGGACGACGAAAACAGGGACGGCATCTGGGCCCATTACATCAAGAACGCCTTTGCCCCGGTCTATGTGGGCCGCTTCGACTATGTGGTCGGCAACCCGCCGTGGATCCGTTGGGGCTACCTCGCCGACGAGTACCGCAGGCTGACGCTGAAGCTCTGGCAGCATTACGGGCTCTTCTCGCTCAAGGGCCATGAGACCCGTCTCGGCGCGGGGGAAAAGGATTTTTCCATGCTTTTTACCTATGCCTGCGCCGACCGCTATCTCAAGGAGGGCGGCGTGCTCGGTTTTGTGATCACCCAGGAGGTCTTCAAATCCAAGGGGGCCGGCGAGGGCTTCCGGCGGTTCCGTATCGGCGACAAAGGGCCGGATCTCAAGGTGCTCGGCATGGAGGATATGGTCCATCTCCAGCCTTTCCAGGGGGCGGCGAACAAGACCACGATCTTTACGCTGGCCAAGGGCGAGGCGACACGGTATCCCGTGCCCGTCGTGGAATGGCGTCGCAAGCCCAGCGTCGGCAGGATTCCGCCCGAATGGCCGCTTGAACGGGTGTTGGAGAACACCGAACGGACCCGACTTCAGGCCGTTCCGGTTGATCCCGCAAGGCCGGTTTCCTCGTGGCAGACCGCAAAACAGGGCGACCTGAAACTGAGCGCGAAACTCAAAGGCAAGAATCCTTATGCAGCCCGTCTGGGCGCTCGGGTTGAACCTTACGGCGTCTTCTGGCTGAATCTCAAGGAGGTGCGGCCAGACGGCCGGCTTGTCGTCGAGAACCAGTTCGATCGCGGCAAGAGGATAATCAAAAGGGTCTCCAACGCCATCGAGGCCGATCTGGTCTATCCCGCGGTCAGCGGGGGCGATATCGTGCGTTTCGGCATCAAAAAGCCCTTCTATCTTCTGATTTCCCAGGATCCGGCAAAGCGGGCGCCCTATCCGGAAGAGTGGATGCTCGACCATGCGCCGCTGACCTTTGCCTACCTGAAACAGTTCGAGAAAATCCTACTGTCACGCGGGTCAAACATCGTCAAGCAATTCGCCGAAAAGACGGAGTTCTACGCCATGTACGGCATCGGCAGCTACACCTTTGCGCGCTGGCGCGTGGCATGGAAGCGCATGGCAGCACGGATGGAGGCGACCATACTGACGACGCACAGGACCCCCTTCGGAATAAAGCCGGTGGTTGCCACGGACACCACGTCGCTCTTCACGGCAAACTCTTCCGACGAGGCGCATTACCTGTGCGCGATTCTCAATTCCCGGACCGTGGACGAATTCATCCGGAGCTTCTCCTCCGGAGGCCGCGGATTCGGCGCGCCGTCGGTGGTCAAGAACCTGGCCATCCCGACGTTTGCCGAGGATATCCCTGTTCACAAGCGGTTGGCCGGGCTTTCCCGCAGGGCGCACGAAGAGGTCAGACGGGGCCGCGATACCGCACAAATTGAAGAGGAGCTCAACGAGGCTGTTGAAGAATTATGGAATTTGAAGCCCTGAACATTGATGACCCGCGTTATCCGCGCAAGCTCTTGGAACGGATGGGGAGCGAAGCGCCCGTACTCTATTTTCACGGGCCCCTCAAGCTGCTGGACCGCTTCACCATGGCCGTGATCGCCGGGGATCAGATTGCCGGCCAAGCCATGATAGCCACCAACGACATGCTCTTCAAGATCCGCGAGTATGGGCTCAACTACATCGGGCCGTGGCATTCGGTCATGGAGACGGAAATCTTCCGCCTGGCCCTCGACACCCCGACCGACGAGCAGCGCCGGCGCTCCTTGACGATCTGCACCGCGCGGGGGCTCGCGCGTGAAAACTGGGACAATTTTCTCGGCGACCGTTTCGGCTACGAGGGACCCTTCATAGAGTTCCCGCAGAAGGAGGAATTCTACCACCGGGCGCGCGAGGGGGAGTTGCTGTGGCTTTCCATCACCGACCCGGAGCAGAAACGGTTCGAACGCCGGAACATCCTGATGCGTAACCGCGTTGCTTGTGCGCTTGCGGATGTGGTGTTCGTTCCGTTTTCGGAAAAAGGGGCAAAGAGCCTCATCACCGTAAAACAGGTCCTGAAGGACAAGATCCCGATATTCACCTGCCAGTATGGTCCGGACAAGGAAACCGATGTGAACAAGGATCTCTTTGCCTTGGGCGTTCCGTCTTACCCGCGGAAAACAGTCGGCCAATACCTGGAATCCCTCGGCGCAAGCACCGATGCGCCGCCGCCTTTTCCTTCCAAGCCTGACACCCCGCCTGACGCGGGCGACGCGGGCAAGGAACCGGTTGCACCCAGCACCAAATTCAGACAAATCTCTTTTCTGTAGTGCGGTGCGCGGGGCGTTTACAAATTGAGGCCCCTACCGCGGAGGTATGCTTTCACCTGGCGGACGGCAAAGGTCCGGAAGTGGAAAACCGAAACCGCCAGCAGGATCGAGGCGCCCCCCTTGACCACGGCTTCGTAGAAATGCTCCAGTTGCCCTGCCCCGCCTGACGCCACAACGGGGACAGTGACCACGTCGGCGTCGGCCTTCGTGAAAAGGTCATCCTTTCTTTAAAACGGTTGGGGCAAATTCTTACAAGAATCAATACAAGATGCCCTGTTTCCGAAGCGGCGGCGGCTTCAGACCGCCCGGGTCTTCCAGATCCCGTCCTCCATAACGATCCGCGTACTCCCGCCGGGATGGGGCAGTTGTTTGCAGGCAGCCAGAGTGTATTCCGAATCGTGGGGAAGGCGGATGCCGAAGCCGTCCGCCGTCCAAAAGGCCTCGGGAAGGATCGTCCGGATCCGCTGCGATCGGGCGGCGGCAAAGAGCTGTCCGGTATTGGAAAATGACAGCAATTCTTCGATCGTCTTGAGGGTGGGCGGCATCAGGACGATCCGCCCCGCCACGTGCTCCGCCAAGGCGAAGGCGGGGGTCAGCCAACGGGACTCCGTCAGCTCCATCCGGTCGTGGACAGGGACCTGCCCCTCCGGGAGGCGCGCCAGAAAGAAGCGGGTATTAAACCGCCGGGTCTCGATCTCCGGCGTGATCCAGTGGGAATAGAAGGTGAGAAGATCGGGGGCATACAGGAGCCCTTCACGCCGCGCCAGATCCCTTAGGGTCATCCGATTCTCATGGAGTTCCAGACGGTAGGCGGCAAAGCGGGCGGCCGTTTCCGGAGCGGACAGATCGACCGCACTTCCGCAGACATCGCGGGCAAGAAGTACCCCCGCCTCCTCGAATGTCTCCCGGATGGCGGCCACAAAGAGACCGAGGGCGGTCGCCTCCGGAAGGTCCGTTTCCTGGAGAAGACGCTTCGCATCGGCCGCGCAGAGACCGCCGGTGCAGGCCGCCAGTTCCGGATCGGCATCGGCTTCGTCCAGGCGGCCTCCGGGAAAGACATAGGCCCCGCCCATGAAGGTCTGGTTCCGGTGGCGCCGCATCAGAAAGACCTCATAAGGCCCTTCCACCCGGTCGCGCAGAAGGATCACCGTTGCGGCATCCCGCGGTGTCCGGTCCG
>Ga0172375_10005797_pt1 | contig 17625 bp, 16 predicted proteins | sample LakKiv1m_FD_114537 | JGI IMG/M metagenome (GOLD analysis project Ga0172375, IMG submission 114537) | Freshwater microbial communities from Kabuno Bay, South-Kivu, Congo - kab_092012_11.1m | ecosystem: Environmental > Aquatic > Freshwater > Lake | place: Democratic Republic of the Congo...
CTTGGTAAATAATATCAGCCCGCAGGAATATTACGGCATAGCCAAGATTAATTCTGAAGCCAAGCACCGCGCTCAGGAAAATTTACATATAGTTGATATAAGGATTTTTTCCTATTTCAGCCGCTTCATCGATCTAAATGCCGGGTATTTCTTAACTGATCTTATCGGAAGCATTAAAAATGGAAGTGAGTTTGTTACTAATCGTTGCGATTTTATCAGGGATTATCTGCATCCCTCCGATTTATTTAATCTGATCAGATTAATCATGGAGAAAAAGCCATTTAATACGGCCATTGACGCTTATAGCCAGGCCCCGGTCGGCAAATTTGAGCTCCTGGATTATTTTTCCAAAATTTATGGTTTAAGATGTAGGATCGAAAATAAGCTGAATTTTATCTGCCCCACGGGAGAAAAGAATGTATATTGTTCTAATTCAAGGAAGGCGGCTGATTTAGGGTATATTCCAAACTATTCATCCATTAATACGGTTAAAGAGGAGGCTTCTTTTATTCTCAAGAAATAATCCAATGAATAACCCGGATAAACTTAGAAAAAATATACTGGAACAGGTCAAAAAATTCTATTTTGTTTCACAAAAGAATAAATTTGTGCCCGGGAAAACCCCGATACCTTATGCCGGAAAAGTCTATGATGAAAAAGAAATTATCAACTTAGTGGATTCTTCTTTAGACTTTTGGTTGACTGCCGGCAGGTATGCCCGTAAGTTTGAAAAAGGGCTGTCAAAAATCCTGAATACAAGATATTGTTTGCTGACGAACTCCGGTTCTTCGGCTAACCTGTTGGCGATTTCTGCGCTCACCTCTCCCCTATTAAAAAGGAGGATGCTTAATCCAGGAGATGAAGTAATCACTACCGCCTGCGGCTTCCCTACCACCCTTAATCCGATACTCCAAAATAATTTAATTCCCGTATTTATTGATGTTGAGCTCGGGAATTATAATATAGAGGCGGAAAAAATAGAAAAAGCCATTACCAAGAAAACGAAGGCTATCTTTATCGCCCATACCTTGGGCAATCCTGCGGATTTAGAGGAGATATTAAAGATCGCCGGGAAACACAAGCTCTGGTTTTGCGAGGATAACAGTGACTCACTCGGTTCTAAATACAAAGAAAAATACACCGGGACCTTCGGCGATATTTCTACCTGCAGTTTTTATCCGCCTCACATGATAACCATGGGCGAGGGAGGGGCGGTTTTAACCGGGGATCCGTTATTAAGAAGGATTATAATGTCGCTGCGCGATTGGGGCAGGGATTGTTACTGTGAGCCGGGGCATGACGATACCTGTAAAATGAGGTTTAAGCAGAAATTTGGCGATTTGCCGTACGGTTATGACCATAAATATGTCTATTCGAATATAGGATATAATTTAAAAGTTACTGATATGCAGGCGGCAATAGGTGTAGCGCAATTAGAAAAATTACCGCACTTTATTGAAGCGAGAAAAAAGAATTTCAAGTTCCTTTATAAGGTTTTTGAGAAATATGAAGATTATTTCGTGCTTCCTCAGGCAAAGAAGGATTCCGATCCCAGCTGGTTCGGTTTTCCTGTTCTGGTAAGAAAATCGGCCCCCTTTAAAAGGGCTGAAATCGTTAATTACCTGGAAGCTAGCAATATTGCCACGAGGATGTTATTCGGCGGGAACCTGACCAAACAGCCGGCTTACCAGAACATAAAATGCAGGGTACCGGGAAGCCTGAACAATACGGATTTGATTATGAATAATCTCTTTTGGATAGGGGTCTATCCCGGACTCTCTATGCCGATGCTGTTTTTTATAGAAGAGACCTTAGATAACTTCTTCGGAAAGGCAATATGAAATTGACGGTTATAGTTACCGTTTACAATGAAAAGGACACGATAATCAGGGCGATCGAAGAAGCAAGGAACATCCAGGTGGATAAAGAAATTATAGTTATTGATAATTGCTCGACAGACGGCACGCGGGAGATCCTCAGGGGCTTAAACGATAGCGCCATAAAGATTGTTTATCAGTCTATGAATTACGGTTATGGCATGTCGGTAATCACGGGAATGAACCTCGCCCAGGGAGAGTATTTGTTCGTGCACAATTCCGACCTGGAATATGACCCTGCTTGTATATACGAGATGTTGGAATCAGCGGAAAAGGAGAATCTGGACGTGATTTTTGGGTCAAGATTGCTCAGCAGGAGAAATGAATCGATTTTTAAGATCCTCAAAGGAAGGCCGTTTTTTCTAGGGACGATTATAACTACCACGTTAACCAATCTTTTTTATGGAAAGAATTTTACCGACATAATTGGAAACAGGCTTTACCGGACCTCCTCTTTAAAGAAAGTTAACCCTCAGAATCACGGTATTGGGTTTGACTTTGAGGTGGTCAGCAAATTATGCAAGTATGGTTTTAAGATAAAAGAGATGCCGGTAAAATATTCCCCGAGAACAAAAGGGAAAAAAGTCAAGGTCTATGATATAATTCCGGCGATATTAACAATGCTTAGGATCAAATTTTCCTGAAGAGAAGCACTCCTGCCTATTTATGAATATTTTAGCGGTAAGAAATGACCGGTTTGGGGAGTTTCTTCTGAATATCCCTGCCCTGCGGGCTTTGAAGCAAAGTTACCCCGATAGCTCGCTTACTTTGGCTGTAAGCTCCGATACGGTGGAATTGGCCCAATGCATTGAATATGCCGATAAGGTGGTTGTTTGGGATGATAATTTCAGGAGAAACCTAAGAAAGCAAAGGTTTGACATTTGCGTTGTTTTTAATCCTACGAAAGAGGCTCATTGGCGGGTCTTCTTTGCCGGTATCCCCGTCAGAGTTGGTTATGACAGGAAATGGGGCCTTCTGCTTAACAGGAAAATAAAGGATAATAAGAGCCTGGGCCTAAAGCATGAAGTGGAGTATAACCTTGATCTGGTGGGTCTTATCGGGGCTAAGCCCGCTGATAAAAGCCTTTCCTTGGCTAAATTGCCTGCGTATAGCGATCCCGGATATGCGGGAGCAGTGGCTATTCATCCTTATACAAGTGACAGCCTCAAACAGTGGGAACCGGAGAGATTCCGGGAATTAGCAAAGAGAGTATCGGATGAGCTTGGCTTGCGTGTGTTGATCGTCGGCAAGGATAAAGGCGAATCCGTGCGGGAGTTTGAAGGTTTAGGGAAGAATATCGTTAATCTGGTCAATAAAACTTCGCTTGTGGAATTGGCCCAGACCTTAAAGCAGTGCAGGTTACTGGTATCCTGCGACAGCGGTCCGATGCATCTGGCAGCCTCGGTGGGGACCAGCGTGATCGCTTTATTCAGAAATGATCTGCCGGGAAAAACCGCCAAGCGCTGGGGGCCGTGGGGTAAGGGGCATATTGTCATAGAGAAGAAGAGTTTGGCGGATATAAGCGTTGAAGAAGTGCTTGACAAGGTCAAAAATATCGGGTATAGTTAGTTAACAAAACTGTTAACTAACTATACTCATATGAACTATAAGAAGACCGGGCGCTTAAACAAATTTTACTTCAGTTACCGGGACATCGCAAGGGCCTTTGGGATATCGCTTGGCTCCAGCCGTGTCGCGGCCACCAGGCTTGTAAAAAGCGGTGATATTACCAGGGTCAAGAGAAATTTCTACGTATTAAGCCAAAGATGGAATTCCTCTTCCCTTGAAGACCGGTTTATTCTAGCCAACCTGCTCCAGGTGCCCTCCTATATATCACTTATGACCGCCTTAAGTTATTATGAGGTTACTACCCAGGTGCAGCATGATTTTATAGAATCCGTGGGATACTACAGGACAAAGCTTGTTGAGGTTAAAGGGAGCAGTTTTAATTACAGCAAGATAAATAGAAAGCTATATTTTGGGTTTGCCAAGGTTAAAGGATTCTTTATCGCCGTCCCGGAAAAGGCGTTTCTTGACGCGTTTTATCTTAAGTCCTTAAAAAAATATAATTTTGACCTTACATCCATTGATCCCGGTAAGTTGGATATGGGGCGGATCAAGGCAATGGCGGGGAAGTATCCCATCCTGACTAGAAAGTTATTACTAAAATATGGATACCTTAAGAAAACATGAAGTATTTGAAATAGAGGTGCTGGAAAAACTCAAAAACAAGGGTTTTCTGACGCCGCTTGTATTTATCGGCGGGACAATGCTGCGGCTTTGTTACGAACTGAGCCGTTATTCCACAGACCTGGATTTCTGGTTTATCAGGAAAACAAACCGGAAAACTTATTTTAATAAACTAAAAAATTATCTGAGCGAGTTTTATGAAATTACCGATGCCAAGCTAAAGTTCAACAGCATGCTTTTGGAGATCCGGAGCAAAGATTATCCAAAACGGCTGAAAATTGAGATCAGGAAAGAACTCAAAGATTGCGATACCCAGGAAAGGATCGCCTTTTCAAAATACTCTACCAGCCAGGTTGTTTTAAGGGTAATTACCCTGGAAGAAGCAATGAAGTATAAAATTAAGGCGGCTTTGGATAGGAAGGATATCAGGGATTTTTTTGATATCGAGTTTCTTTTAAGGCAGGGGATCGGGTTATCGCGCAAGAAAGCGGAATTGTCAGCTTTAAAATCTATCTTGAATAGTTTCAGGGAAAATGAGTATAAGGTGGCATTGGGGTCATTATTAGATGTAGATGCGCGGAGATATTATATAAAAAACAGGTTCAGCTATTTACTGAATAAAATCCAAAAGTTAAGAGATAGTTTCCCCCTTATAAAATGAATGTTTTAGGTATTTCTTGTTTTTACCATGACAGCGCGGCATCCCTTGTCCGTGATGGACAGGTCATCGGCGCAGTGCAGGAGGAAAGGTTTACCCGCAGGAAGCATGATTTTGATTTCCCTTCGCATGCCATCAATTGGTGTTTAAAGGAAGGGGGGATCGCCAGCCGTAATATTGATTATGTAGCTTTTTATGAGAAACCTTTCATTAAATTTGAGCGCCTCCTGGAAACTTACCTTTCCTATGCTCCGTCGGGAATAAGGCAGTTTATTCAAGCCATGCCTTTGTGGCTTAGGCAGAAATTGTGGATCCCGGAGATCATAGGAGAGCAGCTCGGTTATCAGGGAAAAATCCTTTTTTGCGGGCATCATGAGTCTCACGCTGCCAGCGCTTTTTACCCCTCACCCTTTAAAGAGGCTGCCTTTTTAACTATTGATGGAGTAGGGGAATGGGAAACCGCAAGTTTCGGCGTAGGTAAGGGCAATGATATAGAGCAGAAATCTTACCTGAAGTTTCCGCATTCCTTAGGCCTTCTTTATAGCGCGTTTACTTATTATACCGGATTTAAAGTCAATTCAGGAGAATACAAGCTTATGGGGCTGGCCCCTTATGGACAGGCGCGTTATGTTGACCTGATCCTTGATAATTTGGTTGATATCAGAGAGGACGGTTCTTTTAGAATAAATATGGAATATTTTGGTTTTTGTAACGGGTTGCGTATGACTAACCGGAAGTTTGACCGCTTGTTTGGGGGAGGGGCGCGTAAACCGGAGAGCATGGTCACGCAAAAAGAAATGGACCTAGCCGCATCCATACAAAAGGTCACTGAAGAAATAGCGCTGAAAATGTCAAGGCACATACATAAGGTTACCGGCCAAAGGAATCTTTGCCTTGCCGGAGGAGTGGCGCTTAACTGTGTAGCCAACGGCCGTATCCTGGCCGAGGGGCTATTTGAGAATATATGGGTACAGCCGGCCGGCGGCGATGCCGGCGCAGCGTTAGGCGCGGCATTATTGATCTGGCATAAATATCTTGGAAATAAACGCGCTCCCGATGATATCAAGGATTCACAGAGAGGCTCTCTCCTGGGCCCCGAATTTAGCGATCGGGAGATCGCAGATTTTCTTAAGGTGCAAAATATACCGCATAAACAGCTTAGCGCTTCCGAGTTGCCAAAGATTGTATCATTGCTTATTGAAGGCGGGAATGTTATCGGCTGGTTCCAGGGGAAAATGGAATTTGGGCCGCGCGCTTTGGGCTCAAGGAGCATTATCGCTGACGCCAGGAACAAAGAGATGCAAAGTAAAATGAACCTTAAAATAAAACATCGCGAATCCTTCCGTCCCTTTGCCCCAACAGTGCTTAAAGAGGAGGCCGCGAATTGGTTTGAGCCGGATATAGATAGTCCGTATATGACCTTTGTCTCTTCAGTAAAAAAGGATAAGAGATGTGGTGAGGATGCCGTGCTTAATGCGGCAAATGGATTTGATAAGCTTAAAGTCAGCCGTTCGGTCATCCCTGCGGTTACCCATGTTGATTATTCAGCCAGGATCCAGACCATTAAGAAGGAAGATAACCCTGTATATTATGACACGATAAATGAGTTCTTTAAGAAAACAGGCTGCCCGGTTATAATAAATACCTCATTTAATGTGCGGGGGGAGCCTTTGGTCTGCACCCCCGAGGATGCATTTGGATGTTTTATGCGCACCGAAATGGATTATTTAGTAATGGGAAGTTATCTTTTAGATAAGCGGCTGCAGTCAAAACCGCCAAAAACCCAAAAGCCGCAAGGAATCTTTGAACCTGATTAAGAAATAATGGATAAAGCAAAGACCGACAAAATTACTTTGAGAAAATTTGGCCTGACCATGTCCGTATCTTTTGCGGTATTTGCCTTAGTTATTTCTCTTAAGAAGGGTCAGGTAACTGTTATTGTGCCGACAATCTCATTAATTTTCCTGACAGCGGCGCTGATTTCTCCCCGTCTTTTGAGGTATTTTTATATCTTCTGGATGAAACTGGCGTTTCTTCTAGGCTGGTTTAATACAAGGTTATTATTATGTATTATTTTCTACGCGGTTTTTGCACCAATAGGATTATTCATGCGTTTATTCAGGATCGATCTACTAGAAAGAAGATTTGATGAAGGGATGAGCTCATATTGGAAACCGAAGGAAAACAAAAGCTTGGCCGCAGATGATTACGAAAGGCAATTCTAAGTAAAGAGCATTAAATGTCAAAATTAGATATTTTTAAGGATTTTTTTTATTTTCTTAAAGCAAGAAAGAAATGGTGGCTGGCTCCAATCATCATTATGCTTTTATTATTGGGAGCGCTTATATTTTTTGCCCAGTCTTCGGCTGTGGCCCCTTTTATTTATACTTTATTTTAAAATAGGAGAATTTCATGAACTACGCGGTCATCTTAGCCGGCGGAGTAGGCTCGAGGTTCTGGCCTTTTAGCCGCGAGCTTGAGCCAAAGCAATTCATGAAGATTATCGGAGAGGAGAGTCTCCTGCAGGCGACTGTCCAGCGTTTAAAAGGGGTGGTGCGCCCTGCGCATACTTATATCGTTACGAATAATATTTATTTTTATGAAGTCAAGGCGCAGGTCGCCGGATCCGGCATACCCGATAAGAATATAATCCTTGAGCCGGAAGGGAAGAATACCGCTCCTGCTATCGGGCTTTGCGCAAGATTAATCAGCCGCATTGATAAAGATGCCTTGCTGTTGGTCCTGCCTTCGGACCATTATATTAAGAATGCAGGGAATTTTAAGAAGACGCTAAAGAAGGCGGTTGCCTGCGCCAAGAGGGATCTTTTGGTTACGATAGGCATGAAACCGGCTGCAGCCTCCACGGGGTACGGTTATATAAAGGTCAGCGAAAAGGCAAAGGCAGGCAGAGGTGTTGAATATCTCGCGGTAGATAAATTCCTGGAAAAACCTGATCTCAACAAGGCCGGAAAATACTTTAAGGATAAACGGTTCTACTGGAACAGCGGGATGTTTATCTGGAAAGCCCAGGTTTTCCTTGAGGAGGCAAAGAAATATTTGCCTAAACTGCACGCCAAGCTCCGGCTGATCAATTCGGTAAACGATATCCCCGGGGTCTGGCCGCATATTGAGGCTATCTCTGTTGATTACGGTATCATGGAGCATTCCAGGAGGATCGCGCTTATCCCGGCAACCTTTTACTGGACGGATTTAGGCAGTTGGGATGCGCTGGCAGAGATCTTTCCAAAGGATAAAAAAGGCAATATCGCCAACAGCAATACCTTAACTCTGGATAGCCGGGGGATATGTGTATTTACCAGGGGCAACAGGCTGGTTTCTACCATCGGGATCAAGGATACGGTTATTGCCGATACCCCGGATGCGCTTTTAGTTTGCGACAGGAACAAGACCCAGGATGTCAAGCGGCTGGTAGATAAGCTGAAGTCACTTAAACGAAGGGAACGCCGGGTGCATTTGACGGAGCGCCGGCCCTGGGGCTCTTTTACAATTTTAGAGGAGGGGGATTTTTTCAAGATCAAACTAATCGAGATCTCTCCCCGCAGGCGCTTAAGCCTTCAGAGGCATAAAAGCCGCGCTGAGCATTGGGTGGTAGTTACGGGCCAAGCCCGGGTCACCAGCGGCAGAAAAACTTCTTTGGTGCGCAGTAACCAGAGTATTTATATCCCGCAAGGGGTAAAGCACCGCCTGGAGAATCTTACCGCTAAACCGGTCAGGATCGTTGAGGTGCAGACCGGAAGCTATCTCGGCGAGGATGATATAGAAAGATTTAAGGATGATTTTAAGAAAGAATGCCGGCCCTGTGCCTAAAAGCCTGAAATTTCTGATCATCAATCCTTTCGGTATCGGAGATGTTTTATTCACTACCCCGGTAATAAAGGCCATCAAAAGGCAATACCCGACAGGTTTTATCGGTTATTGGTCAAATGCTAGGGTAGAGCCTCTCCTTACAAGCGACCCGCAGATAGGCAAGGTTTTTGCTTTGTCACGGGGGGACCTCAAGAAACTCTATGAGGAGTCATTGCTTAAAGGCGTGTGGTGGGCCTTAAAGTTAGCCTGGGAGATAAAAAAAGAGCGCTTTGACATTTGTCTTGATTTTTCCCTCGATCACCGCTATAGTCTATTTGCAAAAATAATCGGGATACGCAAGCGCATCGGGTTCAATTATAAAGGCAGAGGGAAGTTCCTCACCAGCCGTATTGATATAGACGGCTATCATGATAAGCATGCAGCCGATTATTATTTGGAGCTGTTGAAATTCTTAGGTATCCAGGCAGAGGATAAGGACCTATATTTGACCGTTCCTTTAGAGAGTGAAATAAAGGCCAAGAATATCCTTGCGTCGGCGGGGATCGTGGAAAATGATCTGGTAGTCGGCATTGCTCCTGGAGCCGGCGAAAGCTGGGGCAAGGATGCAGGCTACAAGCATTGGCCGGCGTTGAAGTTTGCCCAGTTGGCGGATAGATTGATTTTTGAGCTTAAGGCAGAGGTAGTGATCTTAGGCGATGAATCAGAGCGCAGTATTGCCGAGGTAATGCTGCATGCTATGCGTAATAAACCGGTAGATCTGACAGGCAGAACCTCCCTGGGGATCTTAACTGCGTTGATCAAAAATTGTAACCTGCTTATTACTAATGACGGCGGGCCGATGCATATGGCAGTAGCTCTGGGAGTAAAGACAGTCTCCATTTTTGGCCCGGTAAGCGAGGTGGTCTATGGCCCATTCCCGTCGAGCAGGAATCACGCGGTTTTAAAATGGGATATGCCTTGCCGGCCCTGTTATAAGAATTTCCGGATGCAGGTTTGCGATAAAGACAGGGAATGCTTAAGATCAATAAGCGTAGATGAGGTTTTCGCCGCGGCAAGCGCGCTTCTAACTTGAAGGATAGCTTATGAAAATATCAGCATTGGATTTAAAGAGGCAAATCGCGCCTATTAGAGGAGAGATAAACGCTGCGATAAAAGAGGCAATTGATAATACCAGCTTTGTATTGGGCCCTGGTGTTGCCAAGTTTGAAGAAAATGCCGCAAAATACTGCAAGGCAAAATACGCTATCGGCGTTTCAAACGGCACCGATGCCATTAGCCTTTCTTTGCTTGCTTTGGGGATTAAACCTAAGGATGGGGTGATCTGCCCTGCGTTTACCTATTACGCCACGGCAGGGGCTGTGGCAGCCATAGGGGCACTTCCTGTTTTTGCCGATATCGATAGAGATACTTATAATATCTCTTTAAACAGCGTTGAGAAAATATTATCCGGAAGGAGCAGATCTAAGGTCAAGGCGATCATCCCGGTGCATCTTTACGGAGCCTGTGCGGATATGGACGGGGTCTTGAAGCTGGCAGCCAAGTATAAATTAAAGGTGATTGAAGACGCGGCCCAGGCATTCGGCGCCGAATTTAAAGGCAGGAAGGCCGGGAATATCGGGGATTGCGGGGCAGTGAGTTTTTATCCAGGGAAGAACCTGGGCGCTTTTGGCGACGCGGGGCTGATCCTGACCAATAATAAGGCCGTAGCTGAAAAATTAATGATCCTGCGCAACCAGGGGAATAAGAACAGATATTACCACCTGCTTTTAGGCCGTAATAACCGGTTGGATACGATCCAGGCGGCGGTGCTTGATGTTAAATTGAAATATCTGGATCAATGGAATAAAAGAAGGCAGGAGGTAGCCGGGTATTATAACTGTAATTTATCCGGATTTAATATTGAGACGCCGTTTGTGCCGGATTATACCACGCATATCTATCATCAATATGTCCTAAGGATGCCTGTTTTGAATAAAGGGATCGTAGAGCATTTGCGGGGAAAAGGTATTGACTCCCGCATATTTTATCCTCTCCCGCTGCATTTACAGAAATGTTTTAAATATTTAGGATATAAAAAAGGGGATCTCCCTGAGTCGGAAAAGGCAGCCAGGCAGACATTTACCTTGCCGATCTATCCTGAACTCACCCGGGAAGAAAAAGATTATATTATCCAATCTCTAAAGGACAAAATCAGGGACGGTTCTCGAACTAAAGGAGAAGTGTCCCCTAAGAGGGGGACAGTTTAGCTTTGCGTTGAGAACCGTCCCTAAGTTAAGGAGAGTGTTGATGGCTAAGTTATCGGTTGTGGTTTTGACGAAGAATGAGGAGGCTTGTATTGCCGAATGCCTTACGTCGGTAAAATGGGCGGATGAGATAATCGTGGTTGATGACGAAAGCACCGACAGGACAATTGAGATAGCCAGACAATACACGGATAAGGTTTTCTTCCGGAAGATGGACATTGAGGGTAAGCACAGGAATTGGGCCTACAGCCAAGCAAGGAACCCGTGGGTTTTAAGCCTGGATGCCGATGAAACGGCTACTCCTGAGCTGAAGATTGAGATTGAAAAAGCCATTACCAGCGGCGAGTTTATCGCTTATGATATTCCTTTACGCAATTATATCGGTAATTATTGGGTTAAATACGGCGGGTGGTACCCTGCCTCAAAGCTTAGGCTTTTTAAGAAAGATAAATTCAGGTATGAAGAGGCGGAGGTGCATCCACGGGTTTTTATTGACGGGCCCTGGGGCCATCTCAAAAGCGATATTATTCATAAAGGTTATCCGGATCTGGAGCATTTCTTAAACAGCGTTAACCGCCAATCCACACTGGAAGCGGTAAAGTGGATAAATACCGGAAGAAAAATGTCATTGGGGCATGCTGCCTGGCGGACAATTGACCGTTTCTTCAGGAGGTATTTGCGCAAGAAGGCCTATAAGGACGGCATGTACGGGTTAATTATCGCTTTCTTTGACTCACTGTATCAGATTTTGAGTTATGCTAAATTCAGGGAGATGCAGAATAAAAGGGGTAGCGGGTCCTGCCGATGAAAGCTGTATTTTTAGATCGTGATGGCGTAATAAACAAATATCCGGGGGACAGGCTCTATGTGACTTCGTTGAAGAAGTTCAGGTTTCTGCCACAGACAAAGAAAGCGATCGCGTTATTTACAAAGAAGGGTTTTAAAATATTTGTGGCATCGAATCAGGCCGGAGTAGGCAAAGGGGTATACGCCAAAAAGACCCTGGAGGCGATAACCGCTAAGATGCTTAAAGAAATTGAGCGTGCAGGCGGCAAGATCGCCAAAGTCTATTACTGCACGCACCATAAAGGAGCGGGCTGCGCTTGCCGCAAGCCTAAGCCCGGCCTGCTCAAACAGGCTGCTGGCGAATTTAAACTAAACTTAAAAGGCGCCTATTTTATCGGTGACAGTATCCGTGATGTGCTCACTGCGCAGGCAGCGGGCTCTAAATCCATCCTGGTATTAACCGGCAAGGATAAATTGGCAACTCGGAAGCATTGGGAAGCAGAGCCGGATCTTATATTTAAGGATCTCCTCACAGCAGCCAAATTTCTAACAGGTTAAAGTAAGGGAGGGACAGTTCTGCTTTGAGTTGAGAACCGTCCCCAGGTTAAATGAAAGTATTGATTACGTATGCTTCGGCAGGAGCCGGCCACCGCCGGGCAGCTGAGGCAGTATATGATTATTTAAAGTCCAACCGTAAGGATCTGGAACTTGAGCTTACGGATGTCCTTGATTTTAGCGGATTATTTTTTCGCTTCTGCTACGATTTTGGCTATCCCTTCCTGGTCCACTACGCTGTCTGGCTGTGGAGCTTCTTTTTTTGGCTCACACAGTTTAAGCCGACTCGTTGGATCAGCCGCAAGGGCGCTTCAATCGTAAATTATCTCAGCTGTCGTAAATTCGTTCAATATCTTAAAAATGGGGGATTCGATTATATTATATCTACGCATTTCTTGAGTTCAGAGCTTGCCGCGGGCCTGAGATCAAAAAAGAGGATCAAAGCAAAGCTGATCACGGTAGTTACGGATTTCGGGGTCCATCCCTTTTGGGTATCTGTCGGCACTGATCTTTATATCGCCGCTTCAGGGTTGACCAGGGTTAAGCTATTAAATGCCGGAGTGCCGGCAGATGCGATCAGGGTTTTCGGCATTCCGTTTAATCCTGATTTCGCCAAAGCCCACGATAGAAGCGTGCTCGCGGACAAACTGGGCATAGACGCTAAAATGTTCACGGCGCTGCTTATAACCGGCTCATTCGGATCAGGGCCGCTTGAAGAGATCACAAAACTCCTTTGCGGGTTTGCGCAGGTCCTGGTAGTTTGCGCGAAGAATAAATCGCTTTTTAAGCGCCTGGAAAGGCAAAACTTAAAGGATGTAAAGGTTCTTGGGTTTGTAAACAACGCAGATGAGCTTATGGCGGTTTCCGATCTCATAATCACCAAGCCTGGAGGATTAAGTATTACGGAATTATTGAATATGGGGCTCTTTCCAATATTTGTAGCCGCAATTCCCGGCCAGGAGCAGGAGAATATTAAAACCCTGGCTGCTTATGGGGTTGGTTTTGCGCCAAAGAATGTTGCTGAGATCAGGGATTTTGTTATGGAATTAAAAAACGATCCGCAGAAACTTGAAATCTTGAAAAAAAATATCAGGGAGGTAGTCAGGTCTGAGGCCTGCCGGGAGCTAGCCGATGTTATACGCTAAGGTTGTGCTGGGTCTGCCGATTGACGGCCCCTTTGATTACCTTGTGCCGCCGGACCTGGAGAATAAGGTCAAACCTGGAGCAAGGGCCTGGGTTAATTTTCGCGACAAAAAAGAGGTTGCCTATGTAGTAGGAATAAGCGCTAAGAGCAAGATAAAAAAGATAAAAGAAATATCCGCCCTAATTGACGCTAACCAGATCCTGGATGAGAAGATGCTTTTATTGACTAAAAAGGTGGCGGAATATTACTGTTGCTCCTGGGGGGAGGCAATTGAGAGCGCTCTCCCTGAGGAGTTAAGAAAAGGAAGAATTCCCAAGGGGACACTTTTCGATAAGCAATCGTTAGATCTTGAGAAGTGTCCCCTGCCGGATAAGAAGGGCAAGAAGAAAATAGTCTTCTTAGCGGGTTTTGACCGGATGCCGGTTTACTTGCGGGAGATTAGTGAGGTTTTGGCGGCTAAGCGATCGGCGATTGTTTTATTCGGCGATATTAAGGCCGCTCAAAAGGCCGGGGAGTTAGTCGGGGAAAGTTTAGGCATAGAGGTTTATTTGTCTTTTCGCAAGCAGGCAAATGAGCTAGAGGCCTGGGAGCGGATCAGGCAAGAGCCGTATTGCGTTGTAGTCGGCACGCGTTCAAGCATTTTCTCGCCGGTGAATAATCCGGGGTTAATAATTATCGACCAGGAGGATGGCCAGGTTTATAAGCAGGAGCAGGTGCCGCATTACCATGCCCGGGAGGTCTGCCTGATGCGCGCCGAAATTGAGGATGCCAGGGTTATCCTGGCCAGCCACAGCATATCTTTGGAAAGTTTTTACCTGGCGCAAAAAAATAAGCTGGAATATGAATACATCGCGCCGAAGCGTTCCTTTCCGGAGGTCAAGGTCATTGACCTGCGCCGGCTTTCTTACGCCCAGAGAAAAGGTAAATCCCTGTTTTCAAAATTCCTGGCGGATGCCATATACTCGGCATTGGGGCAGAAAGAGAAAGCCCTGATAGTCATTAACCGCAGAGGTTTTGCGACCAGCGCCTCATGCCATAACTGCGGGGCAGCCTTGAAATGCCCGGCCTGCAATATCAATCTGGTGTATCACTTTGACGAGGATAAACTGAAATGCCACCACTGCGCTTTTAAGATGGAGCTTCCCAATATCTGTCCCTCCTGTAACGCCGGCTATATCAAATATTCTGGCATAGGAACTGAAAAAGTGGAAAGCGAGCTGGCCAGGATATTTCCGCAGGCAGCTATCAGGATCCTGGAGGAAGGCAAAGAGGATGCTGCTTTGCCGGAGGCGGATATTCTCGTATCAACCGGTTCAGTAATAAAGCATCAGGGTTTGAGTTTTGATCTAATAGGGGTTTTGGCAGTAGATAACCTGCTTAACCGGGTGGATTTTAGGGCTTCCGAGAAAACATTCTCTTTGCTTACCGGCCTGATCAATCTTGCCTCTAAGAGGATAATCATCCAGAGCGCAAACTTCGGCCATTATTGTTTTCAGGCGTTGATCAGGCATGACCCCCGGATTTTCTTAACTGAAGAGCTAAAACAGCGCAGGCAGCTTAACCTGCCGCCTTATAAGCATATGATCCTGGTGAAATTAAGAGGTAAGAGTGCTGAGAAGGTAAAGGAGGCTGCTTTGAGGTTATCCGAAAGATTAAACAAGGCCAAGAGTCCAGGCTTCAAGGTTATTTCACTTAATTACGGACAGCCCGCTAAGCTGCGCGGTAATTTTTATTACCAAATATTAATACGCGCTGCCAGGGTTCAGCCTGCCTGCCGCTTATTGAAATTACACTTAAAAGAATCTAATTATTCAGGTATAATAGTAACTGTGGATGTAGACCCGGTTTAATATGAAAATAGTATTCTTCGGAAGCTCACATTTTGCTGTCCCCGCGCTTCAGGCCCTGATAAAAAGCGGGCATGAACTGGTTTGCGTGGTTACCCAGCCGGATAAGAAAAAAGGCAGGCATTTGCGCCTTGCAGCTACGGATGTCAAGGGCATAGCTATGGCCGCAAAGCTTAAGATATTCCAGCCGGAAGATATCAAGGCCAAGGATAGTTTGAGCTTCCTTAGAAAACTGGGAGCCGATCTTTTTGTGATCATGGCTTATGGCCAGATATTCTCCCAGGAGGCCCTTGATATACCTGCGATCATGCCGATCAATATCCATGCCTCGCTCCTGCCGCGTTTTCGCGGGGCAGCCCCGGTCAACTGGGCGATAATCAACGGGGATAAAAAGAGCGGGCTTAGCGTTATCTACGTAACCCGCAAGATGGATGCGGGGCCGGTCATACTGCAAAAAGAAATACAGATCCAGCCCCAGGATACCTCGGTTACCCTTGAAGAAAAACTAAGCCAGGCAGCCCCCGGTATTTTAATGGACGCGCTTAAGCTTATTGAGGCCAGGAATTACCGCTTAGCCGAGCAGGATGAGGGTAAAGTTGTTTTAGCCCCAAAGCTGGCCAAACAGGACGGCTTGATCGACTGGAATACCCCGGTCGTTGATATTCATAACCAGATAAGAGGGACCCTTCCTTGGCCCGGGGCCTTTACCAGTTACCGCCGGAAGTTGCTTAAGATATTTCAGGCCGATCCGCTTCCGGTATTCCCTGCTCATAAGCCTGTTCCCGGGGAAGTGGTCAGGGCGGACAAGCACGGGATTGTCGTAGCGGCGGCAAGAGGGTTCCTGGAGATAAAAGAGCTGCAGCTTGAGGCAGCAAGACGGATGCCGGCTGAGAGTTTTGTCATGGGACATAAGCTTACCGCCGGAGAGATCTTGGGAAAAAAGAGTTGAAAGTTTTAAGCCCTTCTGTTATAATAATTTTCTATGCCGGAATTAAGGAAAGATCCAGTTATAGGTAGATGGGTAATTATTTCGACTGAGAGGGCCCGCCGGCCCGACCAGTTTTCCAACCATGCTAAGGATGAGAGGAGGGAGCTACCTTGCCCATTTTGCGAAGGCAAAGAGGCAAATACCCCTCCCGAGATCTATGCGATACGTCCGCGTAATTCCACTCCTAACGGCCCGGGCTGGGACCTGCGCGTTGTCCCCAGTATCTCCCCGTTTTTAAGGATTGAAGGTGACCTGGACCGCCGGGGGCATGGCCTCTATGATGTGATGAACGGGGTGGGGGCGCATGAGGTCATCGTGGAGACCAACCAGCATATCGCCAATATGGCGGACTTAAGCGAGGAACAGATCGCCAAGGTGCTTAACTGTTATTCCGACAGGATCCTTGACCTGGGAAAGGATACCCGTTTTAAATATGTTCTGGTATTCAAGAATTACGGCAGGGGAGCCGGCGGAGGGGAAATAAAGCATACGCGTTCGCAGTTGATCGCCACCCCGGTTAACCCCAAGCGGGTAAAAGAAGAGTTAGCAGGAGCCCGGCTTTATTACGAGTATCATGAGAGGTGCGTATTCTGCGACCTGGTCAAGCAGGAGCTTAATCAGAAGGAGCGCGTGATCGTGGATTTAGATGGATTTGTAGCAGTCAGCCCTTTTGCCGCGCGTTTTCCTTTTGAGACCTGGATCATCCCTAAAAGGCACTGCAGCGATTATACCTCCTGTAGGGACGCCGAAGCCGTAAGGAATCTGAGCCGCCTGCTTAAAACCGTGCTTTTAAAACTGAAAGTAGGCCTGAATGACCCGGATTATAATTATGTGATCCATACCGCGCCCTTCCGCAGGCAAAAGGTGGGTTACTGGAAAACCATTGATTATGATTATCACTGGCACATTGAGATCATGCCGCGCCTGAGTAAGGTCGCCGGTTTTGAGTGGGGCACAGGTTTTTATATCTGCCCGCTTCCGCCGGAGGAAACCGCCAAATTCTTAAGAGAGGTGCAGATCTAATGGCAGAGCTCAGAAGAGACCCGGTTGTAGGCCGCTGGGTGATCGTGGATACGGACCACCCGCGTAAGCCGGAAGATTTTGAATACGAACAGCATATTGCCGAAGGGGGCCTGTGTCCCTTTTGCTACGGCAATGAATTCATGACTCCTCCTGAGATTAGCTGTTTTCGTGACCCAGGCACTCACGCCAATACCCCGGGCTGGCAGGTACGCGTGGTGGCCAATAAGTTTCCGGCTTTACAGATAGAAGGGGAGCTTGACCGCCGGGGCATAGGTATCTATGATATGTCTAACGGCATAGGCGCCCATGAGGTTTTGATCGAAACCCCTTATCATAACAAGGATATCCCGGAGCTCCTAGTGTCGGAGATCGAGAGCTACCTGAAGATGTGCTGCCTGCGCTGCACGGATTTAAAAAAAGACAGGCGTTTCAAATATATCATGATCTTCCGCAATTTTGGCGCGCCGGCGGGAGCATCTCTTGAGC
>Ga0172375_10005798_pt1 | contig 17621 bp, 22 predicted proteins | sample LakKiv1m_FD_114537 | JGI IMG/M metagenome (GOLD analysis project Ga0172375, IMG submission 114537) | Freshwater microbial communities from Kabuno Bay, South-Kivu, Congo - kab_092012_11.1m | ecosystem: Environmental > Aquatic > Freshwater > Lake | place: Democratic Republic of the Congo...
GTCTTCTCCGATAGAACCAGTATGGACAGAATCCTCTATGCCATCTTCGCCCATGAAAACTTCAAAAACAAAGCAGGAGGCCCCTTCCTCTTATCTCTGACACAAAACTCTTGACGTTACCCTACAACAAGTGAGGATTTGATAGACAAGAAAGAATAATTCAATCAATGTATAGCTGGTTCGGTACTATTTGTTCTCTTAGGTTTTATTTTACAGATTATTTCGATCTGTAAGTCATTGTAACTTTTCAGGGCGCAAACTCCCAGCTCGCCGTAAAAACAACTGACCAGAAATCTTTTGATCAACCTACTGATTACTGTTTCCGAAAACTTTCTCCAAGAAAAAAGGGGTTAAACTCATTTCCGAGTCTAACCCCTTGATTTTGGTGAGCCCTGTCGGGATCGAACCGACAACCTACTGATTAAGAGTTATTTAATATTACTTCCATATAACTTCACTCTGCCGCATAAACAACTTGACTTTCTAAATATTAGCTTCTATCGTAGCATCACATAATAGCACTCAAAAAGATATACTTTCACGGATAAAAGCGGGACTATAGCGGGACTAGCCGAAATACTGATACAAGCCAAAAAGCGGGATAACATCAGTAGGCATCAAAGGAATTTATCCCGCCATAATCCCGCCCACAGGATGCAACATAATGTAATAATAGGATAATACGGGTTATGTCAAAATGGATAAAGACGAACTTTCCTAGTGTCCGTTATCGAGAACATCCGACTCGAAAAAACGGCATCCGCCGTGATCAATACTTCACGATCAGGTACAAGCTGGAAGGGAAAGATCGCGAAGAAAGCCTTGGATGGGCTTCAGAGGGATGGACAGCGGCGAAAGCTTACGGTCACCTGAAGGAATTAAAGGAAAACAGGAAGACCGGAGAAGGTCCACAAACCCTGGCCGAAAAGCGCGAGATCGAGCATGGGAAGCGACAACGAGCACTTGCAGAAAAGGAAATGTTAGTAAAAGAGGCGATTAGTTTTAAGCAGATTTTCGAGGGTCAATATAAAACCGTCGCCGCGGCCAATAAAACCAGGCAGGCCTGGGGATCAGAGAAAGGCCTTTTTAAGAATTGGATCCATCCCGTCATAGGTGCCTTACCCTTTAAAGAAATCTCCCCCATCCATATCGAACGGATTAAAAAGAACATGGCCGACGCCGGGAAAGCGGCAAGTTCTATTCGCTACGCCCTGGCGGTGACTCGGCAGGTTTTCAATTTTGCCCGAACCATTGGTATCTTCGCCGGAGATAATCCTGTCGAAAAGGTGAAAATACCATCAACGGATAACCGCCGGCTGCGTTTTTTATCACACGCACAGGCAGACACCCTTCTTGACGCCTTGAGAAAACGGAGCCCTGAGGTCCATGACATGGCGCTCCTATCACTTCATTGCGGCCCGAGGGCCGGAGAGATCTTTTCCTTGACATGGGGTGATGTAGACACAGAACGGGGGATCTTGACCTTTAGGGACACTAAAAACGGAAAGTCCCGGCACAATTTTATGACCGATGAAGTTAGGTCGGTATTAGAAAGAAGGGATAGGAAAAAACATGACGATTTAGTTTTCCCAAAGAGCTATATCAAAAAACCCTCAAAGGCCGGAGCTCCCAGGGCTCAGGTTTCCAAAGTGTTCAATCAAGTGGTGAAGGATCTGAAATTTAACGAAGGTGTCACGGATCGTCGGCAAAAGGTCGTGTGGCATACCCTGAGGCACACGTGCGCTTCGTGGCTTGTTGAAAGCGGGGTTGACCTGTATGTTGTCAAGGAGATCTTGGGGCATAGCATCCTGCAGATGACTGAACGATACAGCCACCTGTCACCTGGTTCCCTGCGGAATGCTACGCGGATCCTTGAAAAGAGCATTAAAGTGGCGAGAAGGAAAATGATAAGGATGAAGACGTCTTGAACTTAAAATAATACCGCTTGAAATATACCTTTTATTAGTATAGAATCAAATCATGAAATGGACCGTAACGGAACATCGGAACCTTCAAAGGCACATCAGGGGATTGCCGGAAAAAGTTCAAAACATCCTCATCGCCTTGAAAAAAGAATTAGAAACCGATGGACCTATCCGGGGAAACTGGCCAAACTTCAGCGCGCTATCTAATAATCGCTACCATTGTCATCTGAAGAAAGGCCATCCTACTTACGTAGCGATATGGAAAGTCACCAACAAAGAAATAAAATTGATCGAGGTAACTTATGCAGGCACACACGAAAAAGCACCTTATTGAAAATATTGAACTTCGGTTCACCGGGCCGATTGTGAATATGGCGCAGGCCATTGAAAGCCTAAAGCCGTTGGGATTTATGGACACCTCCGATGCTGCGCCCTGGCGGGACGCTTACCCCGAATGTACCGAAGAGCAACTTATCGGCAAGACCCTGGCCGGGGCAAGAGACCGTGAAGGATTAACTCAAATTCAGCTTTCTAAATTGACCGACATTCCTCAGCGCCATATTTCTGAAATGGAAAACGGCAAGAGGCCTATTGGCAAGGAGATGGCGAAGAGATTAGCGAAGATCCTAAACATCAGCTATAAGGTATTTCTTTAGGATGAAGCCAAAACAGGCTCTACTCTTGAAAACCAGGGTGAAAGCCGAAACCTGATGGGTCTTTCATTTTATCTTTAGAGGGCAAATAGGATTTCTCCTCGTCAGGAGACGATTTAGGGTCATGGATGATGGAAGCAAAACCAACCTTTAATTTCAAGCAAGAAAACATCGACGAGACTCGCATTGATGAAATCCTGAAAGGGCGCTATGCCCCTGGTGTTTTTGTTAAGGTACCTTGTGCTGCGCCCCTGAAACTTACCGAGCAACAATGGCTTAAATTTCTCAAAACGGATCACCCGAAGAAAATCAATAAAAAAAATAATGAAATTGCATCCGCCCGTGAGAATCTATCCAAATTGATAAAGAATAAAAGTATTCCACCGAAGATGAAATCGATCTACGAACAACATTATAAGTATTTTATGGATCTTCATTTGAAAAAAAAGAAACCCAGTCCAAAGGAACATGGGTATATAAAATATAGTCAATTGATACAGAAACAGGTATTGGCCCTGATTGATTATGTCGAAGGTATTCGAAAATGTGATGAAGAATATGGGAATCCTATACCTCGTGAGAAAGTTTTTGATTTGGTTGCACGAATCTTTAATGCAAAGCACTCGGGTAGCATGACCAAGCAAAAAGTGAGAACGATTTACGGCAATCGCGAACAAAAGAAGTAAAAAGCAAAATCTCTCATCTTTCCTTTCAAGTGTAATTATATCTTTTCCGTGAAAATAATTTAATCTTTTCCCTGACCTCTCCTTCAGTCCATAATATTATACCCCCAAAGAAAACAGAAAACCTCACAAAAAGGAGGATATCATCACATGGGAACCGAAACTCAATTTGACTGGGAAAGTTTTAGGCGAACATGGCCGGCGCCGATAGTACCACGGACCTCATTCGGGCTTTTTTCGGGGGGACTTTACGAAGAAAAATATTTGGCGAATCAAGATGCCGCTGGGGTAGGGCCGCAAGGTGCTTTTCGCATCGGGCGAAAAGTCGTTTACCCGACGCTGTCCGCCATCGAATGGCTAAGGCAACGGGCAGCCTCAATCGTCAGGTCCGAAAAAGGAAATGGGATCGATGGAAAATAGTCTGGGCAATGTCGTCAAGCGGCTCATGGGAGCCTTTTTGAGCAATAAAAGGGATCGCTTTGGAGCACCGACATCTATCGATGAAGCTCGGGGAAAGGAGCTCGTGGGAATTGATGAAATCAGATCCCATCTAGGATTGTTAAACAATTTTACGGTCCTTGAATGGCGGATCTTGCATGGATTGCCGATGGAAAAACGCGGAATCTGGCGGGCGTCCAAGGCGGAAGTCGAAGAATGGCGCGTGAAAAATTACACTTTAAGGGAGGAGAACTGAGATGAAAAAAATAGAAAACGAGGGGGCTAAAGAAACTACAGAGGGGAAAAAAGATCAAAATGATCTTTTGATCGGCGTCAATGCCATCGAAGATTTTATGCATCGATCCTTCATCGAACTCTTTAATTGGAAAGCTCCATTTGCTTTCCCGATGTCTAAAAAGTTTGGAGTGCAAACCCTTTCAATTAAAGAATTCCGTCATTGGGCAGCCGATCACGGTCAGGATCCCGATCAACCTTTTTTGATATCCACTAAAAAATTGTCTCAGAATGCGGCAGAAAAAGAGCTGAAAAACGCAATCCCTGTGCCGCTGAATTCCTTAAACGAAATTTGCCTGTACACAGGCTATGGGGCAGCCAGTGTCATTCAATGGCTGAAACAGGGCGCACCGATCGAGCGATCAACTGGCGCAGATGCGTACAGAAATATGTCATGCAACAGCAAAGCCTTAGTTACCTGGCTGACTGAGATGGGTGTTAAATTGCGCGGGGACTCCCATCCTCGACCTGCTAGATTCTCGGACGGTTGTTAGAGGAAATTTTTTTATGGGGCATATGCAAAAAACAGCAAACCATGAGGCCGCCCATGCATTGGTTCGATGGGTAAACGGGTTCGTCATTGATCACGTCACCATCAACCCGAGTCTACTTGAAACCCTTCCAAAAGGGGAAAACGCGCAAGGCGTCATCTATACCCGAGATCCTTCTCGGGATGGGCATACAGATATCATTCAGCACCCGAAATATTTGAGATCAGGCGAAGCAGATTCCATTATTGCCGGCCGAGTCGCAGAAGAATTATTCCATAAAGGTGATCCCCAAAAAGGATGGGCGCAGGACTTCCGAGATCTCGCTGCACTGATGCCTGTCGACGATCGAACGCTCGCTATGCACCAATTCTGTTCTACCAACCCTGGTCAAACAGAGAAATTTTATAGAAAATTTCGCAAGCAGGTCCTCGACATTCTCTCATCGAAGGCCGGGAAACGTGCTCACAAAGCCGTATCGAAAGCCCTCCAGAATGCCGGAACACTTTCAGGGCAGGCTGCCGTGCAGATTTTGGAAAAATCCTGGGGGAAGCCTCTCCCGGCACAAGCGGTTCCAGCCTCGGGGCATGTTGGGTTAACTCTGGCCGGCGCGAAGACGTATTCAGATGTCCTGATCAATTTACGAACGTACTCAAGGGTCATGAAGGAAGAGGCGAACCGATTGCGTGGATCGTTGAGCCAAAAGAAAGAAGAGCACCTTTCGAAGGTGCGCTTTTACCTCGCATTGTTACAGCTTGAGCTGGGATCGGAGCAGAAGAAATAAAAGCCCTTCTCGGTTGGGCTGGCGCGTCCATCGCCGAAAACCGAGCCTCCTTGGGGGCCCGACCATGGTGCTGACACATCATGGTCGGGCAATTAATAACAGGAATAATAGATAGAAATGAGCAAATGATGGAAGAATTGAAGCCTTCAGAAATTTATAATTCACTGATGAGGTTGCGGGAAGAAGCCATTTGCTTACACATCTCAATAGGCAGCGTTCTCGCTCTAAAGTTGGCAATCGACAAATATTGCTATAGCGATGAAATCAAGAAAGCGATTGTGGACACTGAAGTTTTGATGAATAGCAGGCTCAAAAAAGTTTTGGTTCTACTTGAGCAGAGAGAGAAAGAGGCTAAAGCGGTAATCAAAATACTCTCTTCGGAATCATCCTCAGCAAATCCGAATTAAGAAGGAGGAATCACGAAATGGCCGACATCACGAAAACCGTAGAGATCATCTTTGGCGCAAAGAGCGACGTTGCTAAGATTACACGCAGCATCGAGCAGAACCTTGAAAATTTAACTGATCCACTGTCAAAAGCGGGAACCGCATTAGCCGCTTTTGAAGCCGCGCTTTCGGCTCTTGCAATTGGGGGTATGTTCCTCGCTGTCAAAACTGCCGGGGATTTTAATAACCAATTCGGGGAAATATCGACCCTATTAAATGACACAGGCAAACCTGTTGAAAACTTCAAGGAGGATATAAAAGCCTATGCCACGGAATCTGTAAAATCCATCTCAGAAATCAACAAGGCCGTTTATGCCGCTATCAGTGCTGGGATCGATTACAAAGATGCCCTGACCTTTCTTGCAGCTGCAGAAAAATTGTCAGTTGCCGGGCTTGCGGATCTCGGGGATACGACAAAAGTTCTTGTCAGTGTTCTTAATGCCTATGGTGCAAGCGCGAATGACGCAGAAAAATATAGTGATCTGATGTTCACGACTGTCCGGCTTGGCCAGACGACACTCAGCGAACTGTCAGCATCTCTTGCACAAGTAACCGGCATCGCGGCCAACTCTGGGATCCCTTTCCAGACGTTATCTGCTGCGATCGCAGCTTTGACCTTGACTGGCATGCCGACAGCGCAGGCGATCACCAGCATTAAGGCAGCGCTTTCCAATATCATCAAACCCACAGGGGAGGCTGAGGAGACCGCCAAGTCCCTTGGCATTCAATTCAATGCAACCGCCCTCAAGACAAAAGGCTTTGAAACTGTTCTTTGGGATACATGGCGTGCGACTGGAGGCAATATAGAAAAAATGGCACAGCTGTTCGGTTCTGTTGAAGGGCTGAATGCTGTCCTTGTGTTAGGGGCGGATAAAACCGGCAAGTTCAAGACTGCTCTCACTGAGATGGGCAACTCCGCTAAGGTTGTTCAAACAGCCTATGAAAAGGTTGTGGATCAATTCAAAAACCTGAATCAACGACTCGAAAATAACTTCCTGGTCACATTATCCGACATTGGCGAGAGGATCCTGCCCGGATATGGAAATATCGTTAACAGCTTAAACAAATTATTTATGGGGCTCGATATCGGAGTAAAAAAGGGTGCGTTTGATCCACTTTTTAAAGCATTAGATGACGCAGGGAAAAATATTGCCGATTTCATAGCGAGTATCGGGAAAAATTTCCCTGAAGCGCTAAAAAAGGTGGATTTCTCCGGCCTTGTTAATTCATTCAAAGAATTGGCTGCCGCTGTTGCCCGATATATACAAACTTCTAATTTGGATGATTCCAAAGGTTTGGCTGATGCCATGCAATTTGTGGTCAATACAATGAAGTCTCTTTTAGATGTCACCAAAGGAATGGGCACGGTATGGGCACCCTTTCTTGATGCGGTCAAGGGTTTGATAAAAGCTTTTAATGATTTAGATACCCCTACCAAAGATACGATCGGTAACCTCCTTGGGCTCTCGATGATTTTCAAGATGTTTGGGCCATTCGGACTGATCATGGTGGCAATGGGAACGGATGCCCAGACAATGGCAAAGATGTTCGATGTTTCCTTTGCCGCTATTGAAAACGGGATGAATTCAATCAAAGTCGCGATCCTTTCCCTGGCTACCGTGTTTGCCCATGCATCCAAAGGCATGGCAGAGCTCCTTGATTATGTCCCCGGTTTAGACATGACCGAGGATTTGAAGCGCACTACCGATCGAGTAAAATTGCTCGATGACATGCTGCTGAAAGCAAATACAGATCTCGTCATGTCGAGCGATAAGGTGGCTAAGGCTTTCTTGGAAGAGGGTGCTTCGCTTAAGGATACCAAAAGCAAGGCAGACGAATTTGCGAAGACACTGGGTAATATTCCAGGAAATGTATACACGGAAGTAGATCTTCGTCATGAAGCGGCGCATAGGGCGGCAGAGGCCCTTAAAAACACAATTGATGGGATTCCTGGAACGCGGGAGGTAGTGGTTGGTGTCCAGGCGGACGGCTCCACGATCGAGAAAGCCTATGGAGTGATCCGCCAGACCTTCCCGGATGGAACGGTTGTTATCACCAATGTCGGGGTCCAGGCAGATGATGCGAAACTCGCCGCGACCAAAAGCAAGATCAAAAAGGAGCTCCCGGACACGAAGACGCTGGAGATCGAGACGAACCTCAAGATCGCGACAATCAAGGAGCAGTCGGATATCGTCCAAAAGGCTCTGGAATGGAAGGCAAAAGTGGACATGGCCGAGGTGGAGGGGGCGTTCAGAGTCATCGAGCAGCAGTCAAAGAATATTGGGACCATTATCGAATCCACTGGCGACACACTCTCCAGCGCTTTAGAGACGATGAGAAAGGATAGGGGCTGGAACCGGGAGATCGACGAGCAGGTGAAGAGGGAGTCGGACCGGCGGGACAGGGCCCTGCAGATGCAGGAGGACCTGACCAACGCGCAGCTCGAATACCTGCGCAAGAAAGCTGCCGCCCTCTCCAAGGGTGATGCCCTGATCAAGGTCGACGGCTCGGGTCTGCAGCCATACCTGGAGGCGTTCATGTTTGAGATCCTGAAGGCGATCCAGATCCGCGCCAACGCGGAAGGCGCGGCATTTTTGACGGGGTTGTGATCGACGCCGGCCTTTGAACATTTCTACCCTGATGCTGATGCGCAAACTCAAAATATCTAAGAAGGATAGAAGATGGCGAAAGCACGATTGGACGATCATGAAGCTGTCTCACACCTTGTTAAAGAGCGGGTCGAGGAAGAAAAGGCTATTGCTGCATCAAACGAGAAAAAGAATGAACCGGCATATTTTCTTGACTCAGACGGTTTACTCTGCCGGACCAAAGCAACCAAAGACGGGAAGGTTACGGTACGGCTCTGCAACTTCAAGGCTTCCATCTCTGAAGAAAATGTTATCGATGATGGAAGCGGCGAGGTTACCCACCTCTACACGATCGAAGGAAAGCTGAGAGGGAAAGTCCCCCTGCCAAAGCAAGAGGTGCCTGCAAGCAATTTCGCGGGTATGAGCTGGGTTCACAAATGGGGCACGAAAGCGATCCTCGAACCTGGCCAAACCGTCAAAGATTATGTCCGCCACGCCATCCAGACCGCGTCGACCAACGTAAAGACCATGACTCATTTCGGCCATACGGGATGGAGAGAGGTCGACGGCAATATGGTCTATCTTCATGCCGATGGCGCACTCGGATCAGACTCAGAAATATCTGTTCGATTGTCGAAAGAATTGCAACGGTACCGTTTCCCCGCCCCCCCTCAAGATGCTAGCCAGACGAAAAACTGCTTGGCGGCGAGCCTGGATCTTCTCGATATCGGCGATCGAGCGATAACGCTTCCGCTTTGGTGCGGGACGTACCTGGCCCCGTTGGTATCACTCCTGAAACAGAAGCCAAACTTTTCCTTTTTTGCCTATGGCCATAGCGGAACATACAAATCAACGGTTGCGATCCTCTTCCTCTCCCACTTTGGACAGTTCAACGGAATTGAATGCCTCTCAAATCTCGATGACACGATCGGCATTTTAGAGAAGCGATCTTTCATCCTCGCCGACACCTTGCATGTCGTCGATGACTTTCATCCGTCCCATCAGAAGAGCGATGCCCAGGCATCGGAGCGCATTGTGCAGCGGCTGATCCGGAACTATAGCAACCGCACGGCCCGGGGCCGCCTGAATTCCGATCTTTCAGAGAAAGGTCGATATGATCCCAGGGGGATGCTGCTGATCACGGCCGAGGAATTGCCGACCCTGGAAAGCACCCTGGCCAGAATTGCCGTGATCGAATTTACGGAACGAGCGATTGACAAGGTCAAACTGACGGAGCTCCAGGAAAAGGCCCCTTTGCTCTCCCAAGCCATGAGTCTGTACATTCTTTGGATCAAGGAAAACATGAAGGCAATACAGGCCGCGTTCCCGGAACGGTTTCAGGCCTTGCGGACCCAGGCAGCGGCGGATGGTCAGCACCGAAAGATGCCCGAACAGGCCGCGTTCCTGGGGTTTGCCCTGGAGACCGCGGTCAGCTTTTTCGCGGATAAGAAAATCTTATCTGATTCCGAAGCGGGGATCCTGGTCAAGGAGGGATGGGGCGTCTTCGCGAAGTTGGCCGTCTCCCAGATGCGCCGGATCCAGGACGACGACCCTGTGCAATTGTTCACCGACATCATCTCAGCTCTGGTCATGCAGCATAATGCTCGGCTCGATTGCACATCGGCCGCGGAGGGAGGGATGCTCGGCGCCGGCGACCGCATCGGATGGTGGGATTCCTCCTATCTTTACCTCTGTCCAACAGCGGCCTGGCACGCCCTGCAGCGGTTCGTCGTCCAGGAGCAGGGGCATTTCCCTTTTTCAAAAAATACCTTTTTCAGGATGCTTCGAAATAGGAAAATCATTGCGGGATCCGGAGACGAGAACACGGTCGTTGTTTGGATTGATGGACAGTCGAGGAGGGTTCTGAAAATTATAGATAGGGGGGTATATGAGAAAACCGTACGGACAGTAAGACCATAAAAATGAAGATGAAATTGTCAATAATACTGCGAAACATTTGCTAAGATTTCCGTAATGAATTTAGTAATGAAATTCGTAAGGATTGTAATGAAAAATCAACTCACACCCAACGGATTCCAATACGGAATTTTAGATAGTTATTACGGTTTCAAAACTGAATTTGCTTTTATTATTAAATAGATATTTATTCTTACGAATCTTACGGTTATTTTTGATACCACCCCTATATATTTTATTTTTATGAGGCAAAAATGAGCTTTCGGGAATGGATAGAAACCAAGGCTGAGACGCCGGCGTTGACGTTGGCGCAGGGTGAGGCCTTATCCGGACCGAAGACTGTGACGGCCGGTCGGCGCATGTCCGTCGAAGAAGTGGCCTGGTCAGTCCTTTTGAAGATCAGAGATGAGATCCTGCGGGGAGGAAGATGGCAGTCATCACCGGAAACCAGGGCGGCGGAAGCAGAGATCAATGAACTGTACCTGGCTGTAACTGCCGGCAAGGCTCTGCTCGCGGCCTTCGCGGTTGCGTGTCGAAAATGGAAGATGAGCGGTACGGAAGAGAGGGCGCAGCGTGGACCTGCTTGATCTGATCCGTGCGGATGGCATCATCCTGAAAAAGGCGGCCTCGACGCATGGCGGCGAGTGGGCCGGCCCCTGTCCTTTGTGTCGGGAAGGAACCGACCGCCTGAGGGTGTGGCCGGTACACATGGGCGGCCGTTGGTGGTGTCGGATCTGTGGGAAAAACGGCGATGCCATCCAGTATCTGATCGATGTGCGGGGGCTCTCATATCCGGAGGCCTGTAGCGCACTGGGCATCGAGGTCGGCGAACTGGGCGCTTTGCCGCGATCGCGCTCCGTCGAAAAACCGGTATTCGTTCCTAGGGAGACAATCACCCCTTGCCCGCTATGGCAGGAAAAGGCCCGGGCGTTTTTGGAATTCGCCGTTCGGACTATGCGGATGGATACGGCCGGCACTCGGGCGCGGAGATTCCTCCGAAGGCGGGGCCTTGCCGATCAGACGATCGATGACGCCGGCCTGGGCTGGAATCCCGTGGATTTGTACCACGATCGCGCTCTCTGGGGCTTGCCTCCGGAAATGAAAGACAATGGACGGCTGAAACGGTTATGGCTGCCGGCAGGCCTGGTCATTCCATGTATCGGTGAGAGCGGCCGGGTGATCCGCCTCCGCATCCGGCGGGCGGATCCCGGCGACGGCGCGAGGTATGTCCTGGTTCCAGGGAGTTCTACAAGTCCGATGGCATGGGGCTTAGAGAAGAATGTCATTTCGATCGTGGAGAGCGAGCTCGACGGAATACTGGTAAACCAGGAAGCTGGAGATCTCCTCGGTGTCATCGCTCTCGGATCTGTATCGTCCCGGCCTGATGCGCCGACGCATGAGGCATTGACGCGAACTGGTCTTATCCTCGTCTCTCTGGACAGCGACAAGGCAGGTGCAAAAGCGGCCTGGGGATGGTGGCCGGAAACATACGGGGCGAAGATCAGGCGATGGCCGGTTCCGGTTGGTAAAGACCCCGGGGAGGCCCTGCAGAAAGGCTTGAATGTCCGGATCTGGATCGAGGCCGGGCTCCTGGATCAGAAGGAAGGGGGCTGATATGGAAGACATGACTTTTCCAAATCTGGTCGGTGTTTTGGCCTACCTGAAAGATCACGGCTATAAGGCATCAAAATCATCCCTGTACCTTCATGCAGGTCATGGGAAGATCCATCCACGGAAAGATGACGGGCTATTTCATGTCAGAGATATCGAGAAGTATGCGAAGATTTTTTTGAAACGGCGGGGAGGCATGCCTCAGCAGCTGCCCAGGATTTTTGATTCCTTGCAAAAGGAAAGGATGGCCGCCGAGACACTGAAGATGAAGGCCCAGGCGGAACATTGGCAGACCAAGACGCGAGCACTTACCGGATCTTTCGTTCCCCGGGAGCTTTTCGAGATGGAATTGGCGAAGCGAGCGGGCGTGATGAAAAACGACCTGGAGAGTTTCGCGCGTTCGGAAGCGCCTGGGATCATCAGTATTGTGGAGGGCAAACCCGAGAAGGCGCCGGGCCTCATTCAGTGGCTCCTCAATCGCATCGAAGACTTCCTGCACCGCTACGCCGAAGAGCGCGAATTCCTGGTACCCGCCATGCCGACGATTATCGAGACGAGCGGCGATCCGGAAGATGACGAAGATGAGGATGATGCGATCAGTGATGAAGGGGGTGATAAATTTGAATGAAGACATTAGAATTTTTGGAATATGCCTACCCTTCCCAAATTCCAGTCCGGATTTATCCTCACAAGCGCAGAGATTTCGGGGTTCTGCGATCCGTATAGCCAGGCCCCCTCCAGGAAGGACCCGCCCAAGAATGAGATGAGCTATATGCTCATTCGAACAATTCATTCAATTCTTGGAGAGAATAAATTGTTGGGGGATGAAGGGGGGACATAAACCTTTCTAAAAATTATCTCATTCGCTCGGTTTCTATACTTCTTTGGGAATATTATTTTTAAAAACCCCTTCCCTTACAGCCCTGAGGCGCATGTAAAAAATATCCAGTTATCTTCCAGAGTGGTCCAAACACAGGGAAGAAAATCTTTTAACTGGTAATGGGTGGAACAGGGAATGATTGGTAAATGGTGAATGCAGGCGGACGGCCAGATGATTATTCCGTAACCGAATAATCCCTTCCTATTTTCGCTATTGGATCGGTATCCCTGCTGATGACTATATCCTCCGCTATGTTCTTAAAGAAGGCCCAAGGAGATTATTTCTTTTTTGTTTTTTGTAGAGTCATCGAGGAGGAATCAAGAGCCGTGAGACCTTTTTCAATAAGGCGTCGGATGGCGTCTGAACGTGAATTTATGCGGTTTTCAAAACGGAAGTCGTCGATCCGTTTAAGAAGATCTTCCTTGATCACAAAAATAATTTTAGGTTTTTCTGTCGGCATGATCGACATATAGAGGATATCGGAATAATTTGCAACAAAATTTATATTGACAATACCCGAAATAAGGTATATCGGGTATTAAACTTATCCAAACCATGAGCTATGAAATGGAAGAAATCCAGACAATGCCTGAAGATTCCCGTTGCGGTGACGCTACGGGCAGCCTGCTCATGGCTGGGAGAAATCTTCGGGCTTTTTTATGGAGGTGTGAGAAATGGAACAGCAAATATCGAAGACAATGGAAGATGATCTGAGAGGGCCGATTGTCCACTTTGACCCGGATCACGGCCTAACGGCTATGGACTTAATGAACGCAATTGATCTTGATATTATTCCGCCCCTGGCACCGTTTATGGGGAAGTAACTGAAATGATCACTCCTGACCACCTGGAAGGAATGGAGAAGGGGTTTAATTATTTAACAATCATGCGAAATGCGCTCGTCATGCTCACCCGGATAGGGGATGAGGTCATGAAAGATTTTACGAAGCGGCAGAATGCAAATGGGCAATGCCAGGAGTAACAAAACTGAAATCGATTTTAAAAAATGAGACATGGAGGGATAAAAAATGAATAGAAATATTATGACGGTGGAGGAAATAATCAATAATACAGGCGATATCGAAAATATCGCGACCATTTGTCGTTCTAAAATTTATGTATTAGCTAGTCAATTTAAACAAATGGTGCTCAACGATATGGAAATTGAGGACGAGTCCGCTTGGGCACAAGGAATTCATGAGATATGTAACGATGTTTTTAACAGTCTTGCTCAAATATATGAACTAACTGACCACTTCAGAGATTTAGAACTTTATAGCATCGATCCGGAGAAGATAAAGAAACGTGAGGAATATCTTATGAGACTGGGAAACGGATCATAAACGGGGTAAGGCGTATCTGCTATTATGACTGCATAATGGGAATAGGGGCGTGTGTGCTGGCCAAGTTGGAGAGGATTCAGGTCTGAGATCAGCGGCTGAATAGGGCCAGTTGCGACGAAGGAGGATCGATATGAATAAGGAGGAAAAAGCAACTGCGTACCATGAAGCTGTCAAGCGATGATGAAAAAGCCGCTGATATATTACGGCGCACGGATGAAACTGAATCGAGTTTACGGATAAAAGCGAGAGAGATAATCGATAAAAACTGGAGAATTATCGAAGCAATAGCAGAAACATTAGCTATGTCCAAAACATTAGAAGAGGATGAATGGGCGATAATAATCGATGCCTTTGATGAAGACGAGGATTGGGAAGAGGCTTTATGAGGTATGCGATCAGCGATGAAGCTAAGGCATAACCTTTGTGAGTAAGAGGTGGAAGACAATCTAATTCAGCAAAAGGGGCGGGTGTCCTGGCACCAGGCAGAAAGGAGCGATATCAAATGAACACCTTAGTTGAGATGATGAATCAGAGCATCGCAAGGGTAAGAAAAATATCAGAAGGTGACTATAATGAATTTGTAATGAAAGCGGGACGCAAGGAGTTTCGGTTACAGATTGAGCTTCTAAACACAATCATCAGGGGATATCTGTCTGCAATTAAGGACAAAAGCAGTATGGACGCTATTTTTGGCACGAATCTTATTGACTCGGGCCTTGGTGATTCCGAAATTGAAAATGTAACAAGACAGATAAATGAGAAGATGGATGAATGTAGTGAAATGATGAAAAAGATAAAGGAAAAATGCAGTACGGTTGAACTGGATGCGTCGCTGCACGAGTATAAACTCCAGCTGAAGCTATTCAATGCAGCCATTAGGGCATTCAGATTACATCAAAAAAGTAGGTCGAAAAATGGAACAAACACATAATGCCATCAAGACATCAGGTCTTCCGGCCTTTTCGCCCGTGCCGGGAGTGCTTATCTTTACCGAAGGGGAACGGCGGGTGTTTCGGCGCAAAGAGCGGTTGTCCACGTCAGAGTGGGCGGCGCGTCATCGGGTCGTGACGAATGGTCCGATCACGGGCAAATGGAGAAACGAAACGACGCCATACCTGGTCGAACCCATGGATACGCTGGATCTCCCTTACGTCCGGCGGGTAATCCTGATGTTCGCCCCGCAAACGGGCAAAACTCAAGTTGCTTTCAATTTCCTTGGCCACATGATCGATGCGGATCCGGGGCCGGCCATGTATGTCATGCCCGATGAAAAGGTCTGCAAACGCATTGCCCGTAAACGAATCATCCCGATGTTCAGGAGCTCGCCTCGTCTGTCCGCGCTTCTAACCTCTAGGCCGGACGACACAACGACCCTTGCCGTCAGCTTCATCAACGGCATGGACTTCATGATGGCATGGGCGACCAGCGCTGCCGAGATCTCTTCTGAGCCTGTTAAATATCTCATCCGTGACGAGATCGACAAATTTCCGGACTTCTCCGGGAAAGAGGCGGATCCTCTATCTTTGACAGAGATCCGGACAAATGCTTACCCTCATACGAAGAAGATCCTCGATCTTTCCACGCCGGCGGATGAATCCGGGTACATCGGGAAGGCTATTGAACTGGATGCTGACGAGATCCGTCATTATCATGCCATTTGTCCGATTTGTGCCGCCGCCCAGGTCATGCATTTCGGTCAATTCACCTGGCCTGAAGCGGTCAGGGATCCGCGTGAGATTATCCGTAAGCGCCTCGCTCACTATCAATGTTCTGCTTGCGGGATGTTCTGGGATGATTATATACGCGACCAGGCCGTTCAAAAGGGTTTCTGGCGGCCCGAGACTCCCGTCGATCGACCGCAATGTGTTGCATTCCACCTGCCTGCTTGGTATTCTCCTTTTATATCTCTCTCCACCGTTGTCGCCGCTCACCTGCGCAGTTTGGAGGACCCCGGAAAGTTGATGGTCTTTATCACACAGATCAAAGCCGAGGTCTGGAAGGAATCCATTACGCCGAAGGATGAGCAAAAGCTCCTTGATACTCACCGAACAGAACTTCCGCCGCTGATCGTGCCTGCAGGGGCGGTTGCTCTCACCTGTGGCATCGATGTACAGAAATTTGGATTTTGGTTTGTAGTGCGTGCCTGGGCCGAGGATCTGACATCCTGGCTTGTCCAGTACGGTTTTATTTCAGACTTTACCGCCGTAGAAGATTTGATCTTTCATACGGCATATCCGGTACAGGATATCGACAAGACGATGAATATCTGGCGCGTGGCGATGGATACAGGCGGCGGCGCCACGGATGATGCGGATTGGACGCGGACCGAAGAAATCTATGAGTGGATACGGGCGGTCAACGCCAAATTTCGAACCGGTCCAGGTCCTGATCGCGTTTATGGGACAAAGGGTTCATCGCGGCCAATAGCCGGCGGAACACAGCGGATCAAGGTCAGTGTTATGGAGAAATTCCCGCATAGCAACCGTCCAATTCCCGGGAGCCTGGAACTTCGGCTCCTGGATAGCGCCCAATTCAAGGCCTTGATTCATTGGCGTATGGAACGCGGCCTTGATGAGGCATCGGGCGGCTCTGATGCATCCCAGCGCTTTCTCCTGCATGCGGAAACCGGCACGGATTACGCGTTGCAACTCCTTTCCGAGGAATTGGTCCGAGATCGGAGAGGAAAAAGGTATTGGAAGCGGATCCGGAAGGAGAACCATTTGCTGGATGCGGAGATCCTGGCAGCAGCAGCGGCCGACAATCAGTGGCTGCCATCGCTGAAGATGCTTGCGGCATGGATAAAACGAAATCAATCAACAGATGCAACCACCCCTATAAAAAAACGCCCCGTGCAACCGAAGAATGAAATCAAGAGGTGGTAAGAATGGAAGAGACAACTGTATTGTCAGGGATGAAAGAATATGGATTCCCCATGGCAAATCTTCTAGGGGTTTGGGAAAGCGATAAGGATCTAATTAAAGAGTGGCGAAAGAAGTATATCTCTGAGAGATAAATGATTTGCAGAAAAAATGACAAATGGTAAAGGAAAGCAATGGGTTTGAAATATGACTATCGGGCCGGTAAGTTTTCCACTTTTTTATTGTCAGAATGTTAAAAAAGGATCTTATAGATAATGAGGAGGTTTTAGTGGTAACTAAAAAGCGGGATAGGAGCGGGATAAAACGACTCAGGAAAGAAAAAGGGGCACAGCTTTTATACTGTAACCCCTTGAATTAATTGGTGAGCCCTGTCGGGATCGAACCGACAACCTACTGATTAAGAGTCAGTTGCTCTACCAGCTGAGCTAAGGGCCCTTATACGGTCGTTTCTTTTACCAAATATGGCGCGCCCGGTAGGATTCGAACCTACGACCAACAGATTCGAAGTCTGCGACTCTATCCAGCTGAGCTACGGGCGCTTCTTTTACCTTCATCGGTCGGTTGCTAATCTGGGGTGAGTGAAGGGACTTGAACCCTCAGCCTCCGGGGCCACAACCCGGCACTCTAACCATTTGAGCTACACCCACCATCCATGCCTGGTGCGCCTGGAGGGATTCGAACTCTCGACCCAC